>Ga0187878_1002161_pt1 | contig 17878 bp, 10 predicted proteins | sample June2016WEW_17_1_FD_132979 | JGI IMG/M metagenome (GOLD analysis project Ga0187878, IMG submission 132979) | Peatland microbial communities from SPRUCE experiment site at the Marcell Experimental Forest, Minnesota, USA - June2016WEW_17_150 | ecosystem: Environmental > Terrestrial > Soil >...
ACGAAGCAATCCATCTGGCCCGTTCGACAAGCTCATCCATCGACAGGCTCAGGATGACCCTGAGCAAGGTCGAAGGGTCAGGGCCCCGAGCCCGGTCGAGGGGCTGGATCGCCACGTCCGGCTTCCGCCTTCGCTGGAGGCTTCGGCGAGACAGGGTGCCGGACTCGCGATGACAAGGCAAATTAGGACACTACTCGTGGCCCGTGGACGGCCCGGTGCGCATTCTTGCGCAAGAAATGCGCAGCAAAATGGGGTCGCAATCTTCTATCCTTATGACACACAAGATTAAAGCCATTGCCGGCTCTCGCTGCCAGCGCTTACAGACGGGAAGCCAGCGCCCAAACCCGCCCTTCCGTATGCCTCTTCCCCTCTTCACCGCCAGAAAACCGGCACCGCAGAGAGGGGGGCACACGCAGAGTCGGAGGCGGCCCGTGCCTCCCCGGCCCATCCTCACTGCCCCGGACCCATGAAAAAGCGTGATGGATTCCTCACCGAGGCCCAGTTGCGGGCGGAGCTGGACCGGTGCATTTACTGCGAGGAGAAGCCCTGCAGGGAGGCCTGCCCCGCGGATTGCTCGCCCGCCGACTTCATCATGGCGGCGCGCGTCGGTGCGAAATCCGACCTCCGCCGGTCGGCGGCACTGATTCTGGGGGCGAATCCGCTGGGCGGGGTGTGTGGCGTCGTGTGTCCCGATTACTTCTGCATGAAGGCGTGCTCACGCCGAATGTTTGACCGGCCGATCGAAATTCCGGCCGTTCAGGCCGCGGTGATAAAAAAAGCCAACGAAATCGGGCTGGCGAAATTCGGGCGCGCGGCGCCGAACGGGAAGACCGTCGGCATCGTGGGCGCGGGCCCCGCGGGTTTGGGCGCGGCGAGCGTGCTCGCCCAACGCGGCTACCAAGTCACCCTTTACGAGCAGCAGAAGCGGCTCGGCGGAATGATGAACCTCATTCCGGATTTCCGGCTCAACCAGCGGGTCGTGCGCGCCGACCTGGCGTTTCTCCGGAGCCTGGGTGCCGTGGAGTTCAAAACGGGCCGGGCCATCACCGATCCGGCAGAGTTGCGGCCGAAACACGACGCCCTGATCGTGTGCGCGGGGCTGGGTGAACCGATCCGTCTGAACATCCCGGGGGAGGAGCACCTGCTTTCCTGGCAGCACTACCTGTCCCATCAGAAGCGGATCAGTGTTCGCCGCAAGCGGGTCGCCGTCCTCGGTGGCGGCGCGGTGGCCGCGGACTGCGCCACGACGGCGAAACGACGCGGCGCGGCCGCGGTCGAATTGATTTATCGTCGCCGGCAGCAGGACATGCCGCTGACGCAGTATGAACGCGACCTGCTGCTTGCGCACGGCGTCGAGATCTTCACCTGCGCCCAACTGCTCGCCGTCGTCCACCAACGCCGGCGCATCCAGGGCCTCCGCCTCGCGAAGACGACGCTTGCCGCGGGCCGGGCGCCGCGGCCGGAAAACTTCGTCGTCAACCGGAAGGAATCGCCGGTCTTCCGCGAATTCGACGTGATCATTTCCGCCATCGGCAACCGGCCCCAGCTGGCGATCGCCAAAGCCCGGGGGATTTTCTACGCCGGCGACCTGGTGCTCGGCTCGTCGACGGTGGTGGAGTCCGTGGCGAGCGGCAAAAACGCGGCGCTGGAGGCCGACGCGTATCTGCAGGGCGCGAAGCCGCCGCGATTCAAGAACCGGGCCAAGAGCCGCGCACTGCTGGCCGGCACGCCCTTTTGCCCCGTTCCGCTTGAGGCGGCGTTTTTCGGCCGCCCGATTCGTTCGCCGTTCCTGCTGTCCGCCGCGCCGCACACGGATGGTTACGAGCAGATGCGCGCCGCCTACGAGCGGGGCTGGTCCGGCGGCGTCATGAAGACGGCGTTCGACAACGTGCCGATTCACATTCCGAGCGAATACATGTTCGTGCTCGGCCGCTCGACCTATGGCAATTGCGACAACGTCTCCGGCCATCCCCTCGACCGGGTGTGCGCGGAGGTCGAACGGCTCGTGCGGGAATTCCCCGATCGCCTGACGCTGGCTTCGACGGGCGGCCCGGTCACCGGACGCGACGAGGAGGACCGGCGCGTCTGGCAGGCGAACACGCGCAAGCTGCAAAATGCCGGCGCGATGGGTGTCGAATACAGCCTGTCGTGCCCGCAGGGCGGCGACGGCACGCACGGCGACGTCGTTTCGCAAAACGCCGAACTGACGGCGAAGATCATCGGCTGGATCCTGGAAGCCAGCGACGCCGCCAACCCGAAACTCTTCAAACTCACCGGCGCGGTCACCGCCATCCAGCCGATCATCAAGGCGATCCTGGAGGTGTTCGCGCGGCATCCGGGCAAGCCGGCCGGCGTCACGCTCGCCAACAGCTTCCCCTCGCTCGCGTTTCGCCCGGCGGAAGGCCGCCGCTGGGACGAGGGCGTCGTGATCGGCATGTCGGGCGAAGGCGTGCTCCCCATCAGCAATCTGACGCTCGCCAAGGTCTCCGCCATGGGCATCACCGTTTCCGGCAACGGCGGCGCCATGAACTACCGGGACGCCGCCAACTTCCTGGCGCTGGGCGCGGAAACCGTCCAGTTCTGCACCGCCGTGATGAAGCATGGCCTCGGCTACGTGGACGAACTGCATTCCGGGTTGAGCCATCTGCTCGAAGAACGCGGCTGCCGGTCGGTGCGCGAGTTGATCGGCTCGGCGCGGCCGCAACCGATCACGGCCTTCGACGCGCTGCCCGCCACGAAGAAGCTGCCGCAGGTCGTCGCCGCGCTCTGCCAGCATTGCGGCAATTGCACGCGCTGCCCGTATCTGGCGGTGACGCTGGACGGACGGGACGTGCCGGTCTTCGACGCGGCGCGCTGCGTCGGCTGCTCGCTGTGTGCCCAGAAATGTTTTGCCGGTGCACTCGCCATGCGCCCGCGCACTCCGGCCGAGCGGGCGGCGCTGGCGGAATCCTGAACGCGATCTCCCATGACGCGCCCGCTGTTAATCGAAAACGGAACGGTTCTTTCAACCGGAGGAACCCCGCGCGTCCTGCGCCGTCATTCGATCCTGATTGAAGACGGGCTCATCACGCGGGTCGCGCCGCCGGGCCGGTTTGGCCGCTTTGCGGGCAAACGCATCGACGCCTCGGGCAAGGTCGTGCTGCCGGGGCTGATCAACGCGCATACGCACTGCTACAGCACGTTTGCCCGCGGGCTGACCAAGATCAAACCGGCGCAGGATTTCACGGGGGTGCTGAAGAATCTCTGGTGGCGGCTGGATTCGGCCCTGACCACGGAGGACTGCTACGATAGCGCGTTGATCGCCCTCCTCGACTCGGTCCGGCACGGCACCACGACCATCATCGATCATCACGCCAGCCCGCGGGCGGTCGCCGGCTCGCTGGAGGCCATCGAGCGGGCGGTGGGGGAAACCGGTCTGCGCGCCTGCCTCTGCTACGAGGTCTCGGACCGCGACGGCGCCCGTATCGCCCGGGCGGGTCTGGCGGAGAACGCGGCCTTCATCCGTCGTTGCCGCGAGCGGGACGATGATCGCGTCAAGGCGCTTTTCGGCCTGCATGCCTCGTTCACGCTGTCGGACGCGACGTTGGAGCAGGCTAGGGGTCTCGGCGACGAGCTGAACACGGGTTTTCATATCCACGTCGCCGAGGCGCAGAGCGATCAGGACGCGGCGCGGCGCACCGCGGGCGTGCGGGTGGTCGAACGGCTGAAGCGGTTCGGGATTCTCGGCGACCACTCGATCGCGGCGCATTGCATCCACGTCAATCGCAGGGAAATGGATCTACTGGCGGAGACGAGGACGGCGGTGGTGCACAATCCCCAGTCGAACATGAACAACGCCGTCGGCATCGCGGACGTCATCGCGATGAGCCGGCGCGGCATCCTCGTCGGCCTCGGCACGGATGCCATGACCACGAACATGCTCGAAGAGCTGCGCGTGGCGTTGTGGGGGCAGCATCTCGCGCACGAGAATCCGTCGGTCGGATTTCCGGAAGTTACCAGCGCCCTGTTCGCGAACAACGCCGCGATTGCCGGGCGGATCTTCGGCCTCCGGTTCGGCGAACTTCGCGCAGGCTGCGCGGGCGATGTGGCGATTTTCGACTACGACCCGCCCACGCCGCTGGAGGACACGAACGTGTCCGGCCATGTCGTGTTCGGCCTGTCGCAGGCCGCCGTGGACACGACGATCGTCGGCGGGCGGGTGCTGATGGAGAACCGGAAACTCACGCTGAACATCGACGTGGAGCGCGTGCACGCCCGCGCCCGCGAGCGGGCAAGGAATTTATGGAAAAGACTGTGACCAAAAAGGGCCATGCCAAGAAAGCGCCGCTGACGGCCATCAGCTACGAGGCGATTCGCCGGCGCGCGAAGGAAATGGAAAGCGACACGGTGCGCTTCCTACTCGATCTCGTGCGCACACCCTCCTTCTCCTCGAAGGAGCGCGCGGTCATCGCGGTGATCCGCCGCGAGATGGAGCAGATCGGCTTTGACGAAATCCGCGTTGACGGACTGGGCAGCATCCTCGGCCGGATCGGGTCGGGTCCACGCGTGATCGCCTTCGACGGCCACGTCGACACCGTTTATCCGGGCGACCGGTCGCAATGGAGCTTCGATCCGTTCCAGCCGAAGGTCGAGGGCGGCAAGATCTGGGGCCGCGGCACCGTGGACCAGAAGGGCGGCGTGGCCACGATGATCCACGCGGCGAAGATCATCAAGGAACTCGGGCTCAACGACCGGTTCACGATCTATTTCACGGGCACGGTCATGGAGGAGGACTGCGACGGGCTGTGCTGGCAATACATCCTCAACGAGGACGGCCTGAAACCCGAGCTCGTCGTCATCACCGAACCGACGAACCTGAACATCTACCGCGGCCACCGCGGGCGCATGGAAATCCGCGTCGAGGTGAAGGGGCGGAGCTGCCACGGGTCCGCGCCGGAACGCGGCGACAACGCCATCTACAAGATCGCGCGCATCGCCCTCGAGATCGAGAAGCTCAACAAGCGTCTGCGCGGCGATCCGTTCCTCGGCAAGGGGACGGTGACGATTTCGGAGGTGCGCTCCTCCTCGCCGTCGCAGTGCGCCGTGGCCGATGGGGCGAACCTCCACCTCGATCGCCGGCTCACGTTCGGCGAGACGAAGGCAAGCGCCGTGGCAGAAGTGCAGGACGCGGCCAGGCGCGCCGGCTATCCTGACGCCAAGGTGATCGTCCTCAAATACGAGGAGGCCGCCTACACGGGCAAAGTCTATCCGACGGAGAAATACTATCCCACCTGGGTGCTCGAGGAATCGTCGCCTTATCTCAAGAACGCCGTCGACGCCTACGCCGGGGTGCTCGGCAAGCCTCCGTTTGTGGACAAATGGACGTTCAGCACCAACGGCATCGCCACCGCCGGCATGAAGGGGATTCCGACCCTCGGCCTCGGACCCGGCAACGAAGTTTACGCCCACGCCGCCGACGAGGCGTGCCCGGTCGGGCACCTGAGCGCCGCGGTGGCGTTCTACGCGGCGCTGGTCGCAAAACTGAACGGGAAGGTTTGACGTTTCATGGTCGAATTCGCCTACCAGTGCAGCACGTGCGGAAAGCGCTACCGGCGCGACCAGGTGCGCTATCTCTGCCCGGACTGTGCGCGGGCGTATCGCCCGGGCAGGCCGCTCGTCGGCGTGCTCACGGTGGATTTCGACTACGGCGCCATCCGCAAGCGATTCAAGAAAACCGCGCCCGACTGGAGTTTGCTGTCCGCGGTCGAGCCGGAATTCTTCCCGCCCTACGCGATGAGCGCCACGCCGTTCTTCCACTCGGCGACGCTCGGTGACGCCTGCGGATTCCGCAACGTCTGGCTCAAGAACGACGGCCTCAATCCCAGCGGCTCGTTGAAAGACCGGGCCTCCTTCCTCGTCGTGGCGGAGGCCAATCGCCTGCAGGAGGACACCGTCGTGACCGCCTCCACCGGCAACGCGGCCAGCGCCCTCGCGGCGGTCTGCGCCGCCGCCGGCAAACGGGCGCTTATCTTCGTGCCGGAAAACGCCCCGAAGGCGAAACTCGTGCAGATGATCCTCTGCGGCGCATGCGTCGTGCCGGTCCGGGGCACTTACGATGATGCCTTCCGGCTGTCCCTCGCCTACACGACGGATCATGGCGGCCTGAACCGCAACACCGCCTATCACCCGCTGACCATCGAGGGAAAGAAAACCGTCGGGCTGGAAATCTGCCGGCAAAACGGGTGGCGCGTCCCGGACGCCATCGTCGTGCCGGTGGGCGACGGCGTCATTCTCGCCGGGGTGTTCAAGGCGTTTCATGATCTGCGGGCGGCGGGCCTGATTTCCCGGCTGCCGCGCCTGGTCTGCGTGCAGGCGGAGAAATCCGACGCGATTCATCGTTATATCACGACCGGCCGGTATCGGAACGCCCTCCATCCGGCGACCATCGCGGATTCGATCTCGGTCTCGGTTCCCGCCAACGCGCATCTGGCGAAAAAAGCAGTGGTCGCGAGCGGCGGCTTTTCGCTCACGGTGTCCGACCGGGAGATCCTGGAGGGCCAGCGCACCCTGGCGGCGAAGACCGGCGTGTTCGCGGAGCCGGCCGCCGCCGCCACCGTGGCGGCATTGGCGAAGATCCGCGCCGCGGAGATGCTCAAGCCCCACGAGCAGATCGTCCTGCTCATCACCGGTCACGGGCTCAAGGACGTGGACGCGGCCATGAAAAACATCCGCATCCCCGCGGCGATTGAACCGACGCCCGCCGGCGTGGAGAGCATCGCCGGCCGGCTCGCGGCGAGAGGAGGGCGCGCCCATGGTTCCTAGCATCATTGGCAAAGGGGAGCGACGGGTTGACGCCCTCGGCAAGGTGACCGGGCGGGCCAAGTTCGCCGCCGACTACAACGTCGCGCATCAACTTTACGGCGACGTTCTGCGGGCGAAGCATCCGCACGCCCGCATCCGGGGGATTGATGTATCGAAAGCCCGGCAGCTCGATGGCGTGGAGGCCGTCCTCACCGCGCAGGACATTCCGGGCGAAAAGGTCTTCGGCGGCGTGCTGAAGAACCAGGCCATCCTCGCCGTGGACAAAGTCCGTTATCTGGGCGACGGCGTGGCGCTGGTCGCCGCCCGGACGAGGGAGATCGCCGCGGAGGCGCTAAGCCGGATCGACGTCGACTACGAACCGCTGCCGGTCGTGTCCGATCCGGAAGTCGCACTGCAGCCGGACGCGCCCAAGATCCACGGCGACGACAACACGTTCGTCCATCACCGGGTGCGCAAGGGGGACATCGCGAGGGGATTCGCCCAGGCCGATTTCGTCCTCGCGCGGAAGTTTCGGACGCCGTTCGTCGAACACGCCTATCTCGAGCCGGAGGCGGTGCTGGCGGAGCCGGCCGAACACGGCGGCGTGATGGTCACGGGCAGCGTGCAGAATCTTCTCTCCAGCCGCCGTTCGGTCGCGGCCGCACTGGGGCTCGACCTCAACCGGGTGCAGATCGTCCAGGCGACGCTGGGGGGCTCGTTCGGGGGCAAGGATGAGGTGATGACGGCGATGTGTTGCCGGGCCGCGCTGCTCGCCCTCGCCACCGGAAAACCGGTGAAGATGGTCAACTCGCGAGAGGCGTCGATGCTCGAATCCTACAAGCGCCACCCGTATGTCCTGTATTACCGGTGGGGCGCGAAGCACGACGGCGCGATCACCGCCATGGAAATCCGCTGCATCGCCGACGGCGGGGCGTATGCCTCGATGAGCCCGTTCGTCACCTGGCGCTCGGTGGTGCAGGCGACCGGCCCGTATTATTGCGAGAACGTCGCGACCGACGTCTACGCGGTCTACACGAACAACAATTACACGGGCGCGATGCGGGGCTTCGGTTCGCCGCAGGTGAACTTCGCCATCGAGTCCATGATGGACGAACTGGCCGCGAAGGTCGGCAAGGACCCGCTCGAAATCCGCCTGCAGAACGGATTCAAGAACGGCGCGGTGACGGCCACGGGCCAGCGGCTCACGCACACTGTCAGCCTGATGGAGGTGCTGACGAAAGCCGCCGCCGCGGCCGATTTCCAGGCGAAGTGGCGGCGCTATCGCGCGGCGCCGGACGCGCCGCGGAAGCGCGGCATCGGGCTGGCCTGCAGCTATCGCGGCGTCTCGCTCGGCGCCGAGGGCGTGGACGCCGCGGGGGCGATTGTCTCGGTCCAGACCGACGGCAGCGTGATCGTTTCGGCGGGCATCACCGACATGGGGCAGGGCGCGCAGACCCAGATGGCGCAAATCACCGCGGCGGTGCTGGGCGTGTCGATGCGCCGCGTCCAGTTCCTCAACACGAACACCAGCCGCGTGCCCGACTCGGGGCCGACCGTGGCCTCCCGGGGAACCATCATGGGCGGCTCGGCCGCGAAAAAGGCGGCCGAGATCGTGCGGGCCACCATGCTCCGGGTCGCCGCCGCCATGTTGGAAATCGGCCCGGAAAGCTGCGAATTTGCGGATGATTATCTAGTCGAGCATGGCACCGGCCGGCGCCTCGCCTCGTTCACCGAGGTGGCGGCCGAGTGTTTCCGCCGGGGCGAACCGATGTATGGCCTCGGCTGGCACCAGGCGCCGCCGACCTCCTGGCACGAAAAAGACGGCACGGGCGAAGCCTACTTCACGTTTGTCTATGGCGCGAATGTGGCGGAGGTGGAAGTGGACACCGAAACCGGCAAGGTGGACGTGGTCGGCTTCGTTTCCTGCCACGACGTGGGCAAGGCGATCAATCGCAACACCGTGCTCGGGCAGTTCTACGGCGGCGTGGCCATGGGCCTCGGCTACGGGCTGCTCGAGGAATTCGATTTCGACGAGGCCGTGCCCAAGCAGCTCAATTTTGACGAATACCTGATTCCCACGGCGATGGACGTGCCGCGCATCACCGGCATCATCGTCGAAAACGAAGACGCCGCGGGGCCGTTCGGGGCCAAGTCGGTGGGCGAGCCGACCAACGAGATTGCGGCGCCGGCCATCGTCAACGCAATCGGCAACGCCACGGGCCGGCGCCTCGGCGAGATTCCGGCCACGCTCGAGCGCGTGCTCCTGGGGCACAAGTTGTCGCGGAAAGGTCCGCGCGGCTCGCTCCAGCAGGAAGCGATGGCGGGCGATGCGTGCAAACTGGGGCGAGGTCAGCCATGAAGTCCGTTGCCTACGTCTCCGTCGCGACCATCGCCGAGGCCTGTGACCTTCTGGCGGTACACGGCGTCGATGCCTCCCTTCTGGCCGGGGGCACCGACCTGTTGATCGAGTTTCGCCGCCCCGCCGCGAAATTGCCGAAGCTGATCGTCGACATCTCCCGCGTGTCGGAACTCGGCGGGATCGTCGAGCGTGACGGCCACCTGGTCATCCGGCCGCTGGCCACGCACACGCAGTTGCAGCACTCGGACCTGGTGCGGCGGTTTGCGCCCCTGCTCGCGTCCGCCGCCGCCGCCATCGGGGCGCCGCAAATCAGGAATCGGGGAACGATCGGCGGCAACATCATGAACGCCGCGGCCTGCGCGGATACCGTCCCGCCGCTCGTCGCGCTGGGCGCGACCATCACCCTGCAGTCCAACGCCGGCTCCCGCGAGCTGAGCCTGGGCGAGCTGTTCCTCAAACCGTATCAAACCAAGGCAAACCCGGACGAACTGCTCACGACCATTCGTTTTCCCCATCTGCCGGCGACCGCCCGGAGCGCCTTCATCAAACTGGGCCGCCGCAACGCCCTCTCGATTGCCCGCTTGAGTGTCGCCGTCATTCTCCAAATCGGCGACGATGGAAGCATCGCCGGGGCGCGCATCGTTCCCGGCGCGGCCTTTCCCACCTGGAGGCGCGTGACGGCGGCCGAGCAGATGCTCGTCGGAGAGAAACCGGCCGCGGGGCTGTTCGCCGCCGCCGGACGGAAAGTCTCCGAGGAGATGATCAAGGAAACCGGCCGGCGCTGGTCGACGGAATACAAGGAACCGGTGCTCGCCGTGCTGGTGAGACGGGCGCTGGAGCAATGTGCCTTCGCCCCCGTCTCCCCGCCCGCTGCTTCGCTGTCGCCAGCGACGACGGAAGAAAGAAAATCCGTCCCGCCGAAGGGCCGAAAGAGAAAGGGCAGGGCGTCCCGGGAATGCACGGTGGCCGTGACGGTCAACGGGCGCGCCCGCACCCTCACGGTTGCCGCCCACCGCACGCTGCTCGAGGTGTTGCGGGATGATCTCGGCCTGACGGGCACAAAATGCGGCTGCGAGATCGGCGAGTGCGGCGCGTGCACGGTCCTGCTCGACGGCCAGCCGGTGAACTCCTGTCTCGTTCCCGCCCCGCAGATCGCCGGGCGCGAAGTCACGACCGTCGAGGGCCTGATGCCGGACGGCCGGCTTCACCCGCTGCAGGAGTCATTCATGGATCACGACGCCGTCCATTGCGGGTTCTGCACGCCCGGCATGCTGCTGAGCGCACAAGCCCTGCTGGACCGGAATCCGCATCCCACCGAGACCGAAATCCGGACGGCCATCTCCGGCAACCTCTGCCGTTGCACCGGCTACCAGCAAATCGTCGACGCGATCCGGCAGGCCGCGCCCCGCCCGCCGCCGGAGCCGCGCTCCGCGGCGGAACCGACCGCCACCTGAAGCGACGACCCGCGGTTTGTTTTTTCATCCTATGAAGACCCACGAGAAACAACTGGCCGAGTTCCACTCCCTGCAGCTCGACTGTTACGGGAAGGATTTTCTTCTGACCTGGGAGAAGACCGGCGACGAGCTCCGCGCGGTCATGCATCTCGCCGGACTGTTCTCCGCCATGCACCAGGCCGGGCAGTCGTTCCGCGTGTTCGACACCGGGCTGGCGATTTCCATCTTCCGCGACCATTCCACCCGCACGCGCTTCAGCTTCGCCGCCGCCGCCAACGCCCTGGGCCTGGCGCTGGCTGACTTCGACGAGGGCAAAACCCAGATCGCCCACGGCGAGACCGTGCGCGAGACGGCGAACATGATCTCGTTCCTGGCCGAGGTCATCGGGATCCGCGATGACATGTATCTCGGCGAGGGCAACCGCTACATGCGCGAGGTCGCGAGCGCGGTGCAGGAAGGTTTCGAGCAGGGCGTGCTGCACCAGCGACCGAATGTGATCAACCTCCAGTGCGACCTCGATCACCCCACGCAGAGCCTGGCGGACCTGACGCACCTCGCCCACCACTTCGGTTCGCTGGAAAACCTGCGCGGCAAAAAGCTCGCGATGAGCTGGGCCTACTCGCCCAGTTACGGCAAGCCGCTCTCGGTCCCGCAGGGCATCATCGGCCTGCTGACGCGCTTCGGGATGAACGTCACGCTCGCGCACCCCGAGGGCTACGGTCTGCTTCCGGAGGTGGTCGCCTTGGCGCGGAAGCATGCGGCGGCGAGCGGTGGCAAGTTCGAGGTGGTGGCGGGCATGGAGGAGGCCTTTCGCGAGGCCGACGTGGTCTATCCCAAGTCGTGGGCGCCTTACGACGTGATGCGCCGGCGCACGCCGTTGCTGCAGCAGGGCGACCGCGACGGATTGAAGGCGCTCGAAAAGGAATGCCTCGCGAACAACGCGCGCTTCAAGCACTGGGAGTGCGACGAGAAGAAAATGAAACTCACCCGGGACGGGCAGGCGCTCTACCTGCACTGCCTGCCCGCGGACATTTCCGGCGTCAGTTGCGCCCAGGGCGAGGTGTCCGCCGGGGTGTTCGAGAAATACCGCCTCGCGACGTATCGCGAGGCGGGCTACAAGCCGTTCGTCATCGCCGCCATGATCTTCCTGGCGCGCGTCAAGTCGCCGCTGGCGGTGCTCGGCAAGCTCCTCAACAAATCTGCGAAAGGCTGACCATGTCCGCAATCATCAAGCGCCTTCACCCGGAGGTCATCAAGAAGACCGCCGCCCGCTGCCGCCAGCGCGGCATCATCATCCCGACGTTCCGGCAGCTGCGCGACCCGGCGCTCATTCCGGCGTCGGTCAAATCCCGGCTCAAAGGCGTCGGCCTGTGGGACGTGGATCCGTTGAACCTGTTTCGGATCACCTGGAAGAACGACCTGCCGACGGGGCTGTTTGGCGGCGTGAACTTTCTCGAGATTCCCGCCGCCCTCACCGGCGTCAAGGCGCGCATTGTCGGGTTGGTCGGGAAGTATTTTCCCACGGGCGCGCACAAGGTGGGCGCGGCGTTTGGCTGCCTGGTGCCGCGCCTGGTCAGCGGCGAATTTGATCCGGAGGTGCACAAGGCCGTCTGGCCCTCGACGGGGAATTTCTGCCGCGGCGGCGCGTTTGACTGCGCGCTCCTCGGCTGCACGGCCATCGCGGTATTGCCGGAGCAGATGTCCCGCGAGCGGTTCGACTGGCTGAGGAAAATCGGCGCGCAGATCATTGCCACACCCGGCTGCGAATCGAACGTGAAGGAGATCTACGACAAATGCTGGGAGCTGAAGAAGGACCCGGCCAACGTCATCTTCAACCAGTTCGCGGAATTTGGGAACCCGATCTTCCACTACAACGTCACCGGCCCTGCGTTCGAGGAGCTGCTGGCGGACCTGGGCGGCGGGCGGCTGCGCGCCGCGGCCTACCTCTCCGCCACCGGCTCGGCCGGCACGATCGCGGCGGGTGACTACCTCAAGAGACGGCATCCGGACTTGAAAATCGTCGCCACTGAAGCGTGGCAATGCCCGACGCTGTTGATGAACGGCTTTGGCGGCCACCGCATCGAGGGCATCGGCGACAAGCATGTCCCGTGGGTCCACAACGTCCGCAATACCGACGCCGTGGCGGCGATTGACGACGAGGACTGCCTGAGGGTCCTGCGGTTGTTCAACGAGCGCGCCGGGCGACTTCAGCTGAAGTCGGCCGGAGTTGACGGGAAACAAATCGAGCGGCTCCCCCTGCTCGGCATCTCCAGCATCTGCAACCTGCTCGCCGCCATCAAGACGGCCAAATACTTTGAACTCGGCGAGCGCGACGTGATTTTCACCGTGTTCACCGACTCGACCGAGCTCTACCAGTCACGCCTGGCGGAGTTGCGGCGGGACCATGGCGCCTATCGGGCCAGGGATGCCGTCGCCGATTTTGCCGGCCCGCTGGCCCACCAGGGGGTTGATCACTTCAAAGAGCTCACCTACCCAGAGCGGAAGGCCATCCACAACCTGAAGTATTACACGTGGGTCGAACAGCAGGGCAAGACGAGCAAGGCCTTGGCCGCCCAGTGGGAACCAGACTACTGGCGCGCCCTGTTCGAACGGGAGGTCCTCCGCTTCGACGAGTTGATTGAAGCGTTCAACGCGGCCGTTCGCGTCCACGTTTGAACGATACGCAACGTCATTGATCTTTACGCATGGTGTGGAGGGCGAGGCTCCCGCCGAGCCGCGTCCGCAATCCAGGTTTCGGCTCGGCGGGAGCCTCGCCCTCCATGGGTCTGCGATGCGCAGAAATCTGTGGCGCGCTGTATAGGCCGTCTGCGCAGCACCGCGCCACGGCCTGCTGATCCGGTTACGGCACGATCCGCGTGCCGGGCTGTCCGTCGAACACCGCGGCCAGCGCCTCGGGGGAGGTGATGAACGCCTCGCGGCCGCCGCCTTCGATGAACCGGATGCATGCCTCCACCTTGGGGAGCATCGAGCCCGCCGGGAAATGCCCGGCGGCGATGTATTGCCGGGCTTCGGCCACCGTCATCGAGTCGAGCGCGCGCTGTTCGGGTGTGCCGAAATTCAGGCAGACCTTCTCGACCGCGGTGGAAATCACGAGCAGGTCGGCGCCGATTTCGTGGGCGAGGACGGCCGACGCCAGATCCTTGTCAATCACCGCCGCCACGCCGCGCAGCACGCCCGGCTCGGTGGCGACCACGGGAATCCCGCCGCCGCCCGCCGCCACGACGACATAATGGGAGTCCGCCAGGTGCCGGATGACTTCAGATTCAATGATGCGCACCGGCTTCGGCGAGGCGACGACGCGCCGCCAGCCCCGGCCCGCGTCTTCGACCATCGTCCATCGCTCGACGCGCATCCGCTCTTCGGCCTGTTCCCGCGTGTAGAACTCGCCGATCGGCTTGCTCGGCGCGGCAAAGGCCGGATCGTCGCGATCGACCAGGGTCTGGGTCACGACGGAGGCGACGGGGTGCTTCAGACCGCGGCGGCGGAACTCGTTACCCAGCGCCTGTTGGATCTGGTAACCCAGCGCGCCCTGGGTGTCGGCGACGATGGAGTCCAGCGGCACCTCGTGCAGGAGGCCGCGCGAGTGTTCGCTGCGGCGCAGGATGAATCCGACCTGCGGTCCGTTGCCGTGCGTGATGACGACGCGGCACCGGCGCTCCAGCAAGTCGGCGATATGCCGGGCGGTCTGGGCGATCTCCGCGTATTGGTCGGGCACGCTCATGTGCCGGGTGTCCCGGATGAGCGAGTTGCCGCCGATGGCGATGACGATGGTTTTCACGACGCGAGCTGGCCGGACCGAAAGGGAAAGGGCGGCCGGGCGAAGCCGCCTTGATGGATCTTGTGCCGTTGCGCCGGGGCTGCAAGCGCCGGCAGTGTCTGGCAATTGGGGTTTGTGTTCGCTGCTAATCCGGAACTGTTCAATCGAACCACGAATGAACACGAAAGGACACGAATGAGAAGGACGACTGAGCTGAGGAGTTGACCGCTTCACCGAATGGTCGCCCCTTATGTTCCTTCCCTCGTCCCTTGGCCGTCCTTTGAGAATTAGTGTGCATTGGTGTCCATTAGTGGTTCCCACTGCACGGATCTAATACCACACCTTGTCCGCTTTCGCGGCCCACGCCTGGAAGACGGCCTGCGCCTCGGCGTGCAGCAGCGGCGTCATCGCCAGCCGGCGCTGCTCGGGCGGCAGCCGCATCTGCTGGTGGATGAAGTCGTCGTCGAAGCCGATGGCGGCGGCGTCGGCGCGCGTGTTGCCATAAAACACCGTCGGGATGCGCGCCCAGTAGATCGCGGCGAGGCACATCGGGCACGGCTCGCAACTGGTGTAGAGTTCGCAGTCGGCGAGCTGGAAGGTGCCCAGCGTCCGGGCGGCATCGCGAATGGCGACGATCTCGGCATGCGCCGTGGGATCGTTGGTCGACGTGACGGCGTTCTGGCCCCGGCCCACGATGACACCACGGCGCACGATCACGCAGCCGAATGGCCCGCCGCGGCCGGAACGGATGCCGTCCTCGGCCAGTTTGAGGGCTTCGCGCATGAAGTCGTTGGGCGACATGATCGTTGAATCGGGCGGGAGGGACGGCTGCGAGGGCGCCGCCGGGAACCCAGCTTTGATTTGCGTGAGGGGGTTTCAACTGTTTTCCTCCGAGGCATGAACAGCCCGCCGGTCAATGCGTCCCCCGCCGCATTGATCAACGGATTCACCCTCACCATCAACGGACGGACCGTTCGGGTTGAAGGCGTGCCGCCGACCACGACGCTGCTCGAGTTTCTGCGGGCCCGGGGCTTGACCGGCAGCAAGCGGGGCTGTGACGAGGGCGACTGCGGCGCCTGCACCGTGGCGCTGGTCGACCGCGACGCGGCGGGCCGGCCGACCTACCGCGCCATCAACAGCTGCCTCGCGCTCCTGCCGATGTTGGCCGGCCGCGAGATTGTGACGGTCGAGGGGCTGGCGGCGAACGAGCACCTGCATCCCGTGCAGGCCAGCCTGGTGAACAACTACGGTTCGCAATGCGGTTATTGCACGCCGGGCTTTGTCGTGTCGCTCTTCGAGGCGTTCCACCGTGCCGACGGGCCCGGCGCCCGCCAGCTCAGCGATCAGCTCTGCGGCAACCTCTGCCGCTGCACCGGTTACCGGTCGATTCGCGACGCCGCGCTCGATGCGCTGGCGGGCCGCGCCGCGGCGGACGAGGCGGCCGAACCGTTTCGCGCGCGGCTGCGGAAGCCCGTCGCGGCTCCGGCCGCGCTGGCCTATTCCACGGCGGACGGGAGCTTCTTCCGTCCCGAGACGCTCGCGGATTTGTTTGCCCTGCTGGGCGCGCAGCCCGGGGCGCGCCTGGTCGCCGGCGCGACGGAAATCGGCGTCGAACTCAACAAGAAGGCCCAGACTTTTCCCTGTCTGATTTCGACCGAGGGCGTGCCGGAGCTGACGCGTCTTGCGGCGACGCCCGCCGCCTGGCGCATCGGCGCCGCGGTGCCGCTGACCACCATCGAGGAGGCGCTCGCCGGCGAATACCCGTCGCTGGCGCGGATGCTGCGGGTGTTCGGGTCGCGCCAGATCCGCAGCCGGGCCACGCTCGGGGGCAACCTGGCCACGGCGTCGCCCATCGGCGACAGTGCGCCGGTCCTGCTCACGCTCGACGCCGCGCTCGTGCTGGCGGCGGCGCGCGGCGAGCGCACCGTGCCCTTGGCGGAGTTCTTCACCGGCTACCGGCAGACGGTGCTCCGGCCCGGCGAGATCATCCGCGAGATCGTGCTGCCGCGCGGCGACCCGGCCGCGGCGGGGCTGACGCGCCGCGCCGATTTTCTGAAGGTTTCCAAGCGGCGCGAGCTGGACCTGAGCACCGTGGCCGCCGCGTTTTGCGTGGACGTCGATGCCGCGGGGGTGGTGCGCCGGGCGCGGCTGGCCTACGGGGGCGTGGCCGCGCTGCCGCGGCGCGCGCGCCGGGCGGAGGCCGCGTTGGAAGGGAAAAGGCTGGCCGACGCGGCGGCCGACGTGGCCGGCGTGCTCGCGACCGAGTTTCAACCGATCGACGATGTGCGCGGCAGCGCGGCCTATCGCCGGGCGTTGATCGTGAGCTTGTGGGAAAAGTTCGTCGCGGGCGATCAGAGCGAGGCCCAGGAGGGCGCGCTGGATTTCGGCCACGGCGCGAAGTGGCCCGACGCCGACGCCTCGCGCGCCCTGCGGAACGAGAGCGGCGCCGGCCATGTGACCGGCCGCGCGCTTTACGTGGACGACCTGGCGCAGCGCCGGCCGATGCTCGAGGCGTGGCCGGTGCTTTCGACGCACGCGCGGGCGCGCCTCGTCCGGTGCGACGCCACCGCGGCGCGCCGGGCTCCGGGCGTGGTGGCGGTGTTGCTGGCCGGGGACATTCCGGGCGTGAACAACGTCGGGCCGGTGCGGGCCGACGAGCCGCTGCTGGCGGCGGGCGAGGTGTGCTACCACGGCCAGATGATCGCGCTCGTGGTGGGCGAGTCGGTGCGCGCCTGCCGGCGGGCGGCGGCGCTGGTCGAGGTGGACTACGAGCCGCGGCCGCCGGTGCTCACGCTGGCCGAGGCGGTGGCGCAAAACAGTTTTCACACGGAGCCGCGCGTGCTGGCGCGCGGCGATTGCGCGGCGGCGCTGGCGGCGGCGCCGTGCCGGCTGGACGGCGAGTTCGCGCTGGGCGGGCAGGAGCATTTTTACCTCGAGACGCACGCGGCCTGGGCCGAGCCGGGTGAGAACGGCTCCGTGCTCGTGTGTTCCTCGACCCAGCATCCGTCGGAAGTCCAGGCGATCGTGGCGGCGGTGCTCGGGCGGCCGCGCCACCAGGTGGTGACGCAGGCGCCGCGCATGGGCGGCGGTTTCGGGGGCAAGGAGACGCAGGGCAACGCGTTTGCCGCGCTGGTGGCGCTGGCCGCGCTGCGGACCGGCCGGCCCGTGCGCCTGCAACTCGACCGCGACGTGGACATGACCGTGACCGGCAAGCGGCATCCGTTCGCGGCGAAGTTTGCGGTGGGCTACGACCGCGACGGACGGTTGCGGGCGGCGGACATCGCGCTCGTGGCCGACGGCGGCTGGTCGCTCGACCTGTCGCAAGCGATCCTGGATCGGGCGCTCTTCCACCTCGACAACGCCTACTACCTGCCGGCGGTGCCGTTCTCGGGCCGCGTGGCGAAGACCAACGTGGCGTCGAACACGGCGTTTCGCGGCTTCGGCGGACCGCAGGGCATGCTGGTGATCGAGGAGATCATGGACCGGATCGCGCGCCGCCTGGGCCTG
>Ga0187878_1002162_pt1 | contig 17872 bp, 13 predicted proteins | sample June2016WEW_17_1_FD_132979 | JGI IMG/M metagenome (GOLD analysis project Ga0187878, IMG submission 132979) | Peatland microbial communities from SPRUCE experiment site at the Marcell Experimental Forest, Minnesota, USA - June2016WEW_17_150 | ecosystem: Environmental > Terrestrial > Soil >...
ACGCTGTCGACGCCCGCGACTTTGACGCGCTCGCGGATGAGCTGGGCGACCTGCTCTTCCAGGTGGTCTTCTACTCGCAACTCGCCGCGGAAGAGAAACGCTTCACGATCGACGACGTGGTGGAACGCGCCCACGCCAAGCTGGTGCGCCGTCATCCGCATGTCTTTGGCGAAACGCGCGCTAAGACCGCCGAGGAAGCCTTGGAGAGTTGGTTGTCCGTCAAGGAGCGCGAGCGCCAGGCCGAGCCGGTGGCGCACGAGCGGCCGAAGTCATTGCTGGACGGCATCGCTCCGGCATACCCCGCCACGCTCGAGGCCTACGAGCTGGGGATTCGCGCTGCCGAGGTCGGCTTCGATTGGGCGAAAGTGGAGGACCTGCTGGCCAAGATCGAGGAGGAGATCGGCGAACTGAGGCGGGAATTGCCGGTGAGACCCACGTATGACGTCAGCCGGGTTGAAGATGAAGTGGGCGACCTGCTGTTCGCGGCGGCGAACTTGGCCCGCTATCTTCGCTCCGATCCGGAAAGCTGTCTGCGGCGCGCCAACCAGAAATTCAAGCGGCGCTTTCAGACGCTCGAGGAAGAAGTGGCCAAGCGCGGCAAGCAGGTGCGCGAGTGCAGCCCCGCGGAGCTCGACTCGATTTGGGAAGAACTGAAGGCGCGACAAGGCAAATGAGCTACATCATACGACCCTGTGAGGCACGCGAGGAGTTGGCAGCTTGCGTGGCTCTCCAGAAAGAAATCTGGGGCTATTCCGACCTGGAGGTTTACCCGCTGCGCTTGTTCGTGAGTCTCGGCAAGATTGGTGGGCACGTGCTGGGGGCCTTTGCGCCCCGCGGCCAGTTAGTGGGGTTTGTAGCGTCGATGCCCGCGTGGCGGAAAGGGCAGCGGTACTACCACTCGCTTTCCCTGGGCGTGCTGCCGGCGCACGAGAATCGCGGTCTGGGCAGGGCGCTGAAGTTGGAACAACGGAGACTGGCGCTCGGCGCGGGCATCGACTGCATCGAGTGGACATTCGACCCGCTGCGGGCCAAGAACGCCTTTTTCAATATCACTCGTCTGGGAGCGATAAGCCGGCGCTATCTTGTGGATTACTACGGCCCTGTGGACAGCCGCCTGCAACACGGGCTGCCCAGCGATCGCCTGGTGGCAGAGTGGTGGCTGAAGTCGTCGCGCGTGCGGCGAGCGCTCGCCGGCAAGCCGCCACGTGCGGCACGGAGAAAGCCTGCCGCCGAGGTCGTCATTCCGAGCGATATAGAATCCCTGAAGGAATCTCGCCCGGCAGAAGCAGGAGCTCTGCAGGCGACCGTGCGTGGACAGCTTCAGGAATGTTTCGCTCGCCAGCTGGCAGTCACGGGTTTTGCGGTGGAGGGAGCGGCGGGGCGATATATCCTGGATCCTCTGTAGCGGCGGGTTTATCCCGCCAGATTGGGGTGGTGGCGTAGAGCCGCCGTTAGGTTGATGCCTATGAAGATACGTCGCGTGGAAATTCGAGAAATCCGGTTGCCCCTGGTGCATTTCTTCGAGACCAGCTTCGGCAGGACCACGGTGCGTCGGATCGTCCTGGTGCGTGTCGAAGCCGACGGATTGACGGGCTGGGGAGAAGTTAGCTGCGGCGAAGAGCCGTTCTACAGCCACGAGACGCCGGAGACTGCCTGGCACATCCTGCGCGATTACGTGGTTCCCTGGAGCCTGAAACGGGAATGGGCTTCGGCCTCGGAGATTGCCCCGGTGTTTCGTCCGATTCGCGGCCATAACATGGCCAAGGCCGCACTCGAAAACGCGCTATGGGATATCGAGGCGCAAATGAAAGGTGCCCCTCTTTTCCGATTGTTGGGAGGCAGCCTCCAGGAGATCCCTTGCGGCGTGTCCATCGGCATCCAGAATTCCATCGAGGAACTGTTGGACAAAATCCAGCGCGAGCTTGACGCGGGCTATCAGCGGATCAAGGTGAAGATCAAGCCGGGTTGGGACGTGGAAGTGTTGGAGCGGATTCGCCACAAATTCCCGCGGATTGCCTTGATGGCCGACGCCAACTCCGCCTACACGCTGGCCGACTTGCCGCACCTCCAGCAGTTCGACCGCTTCTTCTTGATGATGGTCGAGCAACCCCTGGGCTGGGAGGATTTACTCGACCACGCCAAGCTGCAGCACGAGCTGGCGACGCCGATTTGCCTGGACGAATCCATTCACAGCGCGGAGGACGCGCGGAAAGCGATCGAGATCGGCGCCTGCAAAATCATCAACGTGAAGCTGGGCCGCGTGGGAGGATTCACCTCCGCCCGCCAGGTGCATGACGTCTGCCGCGCCAGGAACGTGCCGGTCTGGTGCGGAGGCATGCTCGAATCGGGGATTGGGCGCGCGCACAACATTGCGCTTTCCACGCTGCCCGGATTCACGCTGCCCGGAGACGTTTCGGCCAGCCAGCGTTACTGGACGCAGGACATCATCGACCCAGAGGTGACGGTCAGCCCGCAGGGCACCATTCGCGTGCCGCAGGGTCCCGGACTCGGCTATGTTGCGAATCTGGAACGCATTGAGAAGGTCACGGTCCGGAAGGAGGCCTTTGAGTAACGCCGCCCCTGCGCCAATGCAGACTACCGAAGCCCACCGGCCGCGTCACAGCCACAGGGTGATGCACCTGATCATGCTGTTGGCAACGTTTTGCTGGGCGGCCAACATCATCGCCGCCAAGGAAGCGTTGACGGGCTTTGGCTCCATGGCCTTGGCAGCTCTGCGCATCCTTGGGGCGGCGCTGGTCTTTGCGCTTCTTTTCCTCGGGCGAGGCAAGCCACTCGGGTTTCGGCTGACCAGGCAACACTGGCGCGTCATGATATTGCTGGCGCTCTGTGGCGTCACCTTTAACCAGATCTTTTTCATTGGCGGGCTGGCCCGCACCTCGGTAGCCCACGCCGGGCTGATTGTGGCGATTGGGCCGGTGATGGTGTTGGTGCTGTCCTGCCTGATGCGCTTGGAAGCTCTCACGGTCCTCAAATTCGTCGGGATGCTCGTGTCCTTCGGCGGCGTGGCGGTCCTGACCACCGGTAAAGCCGGCCAGGGGAACGCGGGACATTGGGTAGGGGACCTGATTCTTCTCGCCGGAAGTGCCGTGTTTGCTTACTACACTATCTTGATGAAAGAGGTGGCTGACCAGTACGACGCGCTGACCCTCAACACGCTGGCCTTCGGCGTGGGTGCGGTGCTGATGATTCCTTTCGGTACGTGGTGGGTTCTGGGCGTGCGTTGGGTCGCCGTCCCCGGCCAGGCCTGGTGGGGCTTGGCATTCATGATCGTGTTCGGGTCCGTGGTGCCGTATCTGCTGTTCGCCATCGCTATGACCGAACTTACGGCCGCGCGCGTTGCCGCCTTTTCCTACGTACAGCCGGTGATTGCCACAGGATTGGGAATTTGGCTGCTCGCAGAAAGGCTAACTGTGAAAATCGTCCTCGGGGGAATTCTGATTCTGGCCGGCGTGTACCTTACAGAGCGTGAGCGGGGAGAGGAGAACAAAGAGCAGGAAGTAGGGAATAGGAAGTAGGAAACAGGGAACAGGGAACAGGGAACAGGCAAGGCAGACCTCCTCGGCAGTGCTGGTTTCTTCCCTACTTCCTATTTCCTACTTCGCACTTCCGACTTCCCGGTGCTTCGTCATGACCAAGCGCATCGCAATCATTCCTGGAGATGGCATCGGCATCGAGGTGACCGCGGAGGCCACGAAGGTCCTCCAAACCCTGATGGCTTCGCGCCACTTGCTGCTGGAGCCGGTGACCTTCGATTGGGGCGCGGAGAAATATCTGCGTGAGGGTGTCTCCCTGCCCAAGGGTGCGCTCGAGATGTTACGCCGGGATTTCTAGGCAATTTTCGTCGGGTCGGTGGGCGATCCCCGAATCCCGTCCAATCAGCACGCGGTGGACATACTGCTGGGAATCCGCTTTGGATTGGACCTGTATGTCAACCAGCGCCCGGTCAAGCTGCTCGACGCCCGACTCTGCCCGCTCAAGGGCCGCAGCGAGCCAGATGTCAACTTCGTCATCTTCCGGGAAAATACCGAGGGGGCGTACGTGGGCCTGGGCGGGAATTTCAAACGCGACACCGCCGATGAAATCGCAGTGCAAGAAGACGTAAACACGCGCCAGGGCGTAGAGCGCATCCTCATCTATGCGTTTGAGTATGCACGCCGTCGTGGGCTCACGAGAGTGTGCATGAGCGACAAGTCGAACGCCATGCCCTACGGACATGGCCTTTGGCAGAGGACGTTTGCGGAAGTGCGCCAGCGCTATCCCGAAATCGTGTCGTGGCACCTCTACGTGGACACGCTAGCCATGGAGATGCTACGAGATCCTTCCCAGTTTGAGGTCATCGTCACCTGCAACATGTTTGGCGACATCCTCAGTGATCTGGGCGCACAGCTTGTGGGTGGGCTGGGTGTCGCGCCCTCAGCGAATATTCATCCGGGGCGAATCTCAATGTTCGAGCCGGTGCACGGCTCGGCGCCGAACCTGGCGGGGAAGGACCTCGCCAACCCGATGGCGGCAATCCTTGCGGCCGGGATGATGCTGGATTACCTAGGCTTCACGGAAGTCGCAGCGGAAATCGAGGACACGGTGGCGAAAGCCCTCCACGGAGATAAGATGACTCCCGACCTTGGCGGAACGCTCGGCACGCGCGCCGCGGGCGACTGGATTTGCACTCAACTGTAGCGCCAGCGTCCCGCCCGCCGTGCCACCGAGACGATGGCGCTACCAGGGCACCACCTCGATCACCGGCCTTCGTCTTTGCGGGCGCAACGTTAGAGCCAGCAGCACTCCCACGATGAACCCGCCCACATGCGCCCACCAGGCCACCCCGCCCGCCGTGGCCGATTGGATGGCCTGCATCTGAAAGCCTGAAAAGAACTGGATCAGGAACCAGTATCCCAGCAACAGAAGCGCTGGTAGTTCGACCGTCCAGAAAAAGAAGAAAATGGGGAGGAGTGTGGTGATGCGCGCACTGGGAAAACTCACAAAATAGGCGCCCAGGACGCCCGCGATGGCGCCGCTGGCGCCGATGGTAGGTACGCGTGAACCCGCGTTCAGCACAATGTGCACCAGGGCTCCCCCCAACCCGCCAAGGAAATAGATGAAGAGGAATTTCAGGTGGCCGAAGCGGTCCTCGATACTGCGCCCGAAGACGAAAAGAAAAAGCATGTTGCCGAGCAGGTGCAGCCAGCCCCCATGGAGAAACATGGAGACGAAGATCGGCACGACCAACCCTCCGAAGCTCAGGCGCGCAGCGATCTGCGGGATGGTGTAGCGAGCCGGGATGATACCGAAAAAGAAGACCACGCGGTCAACCTCCCGGCCGAGAGAGAGCTCGAAAAGGAACGCCAAGACGTTTGCGCAGATAATTGCCAACGTGAGAGTCCAGAACGTCTGCCGCCGGATGTGATCGTGGAGAGGAATGGGGACCATCGAACGAGCATTTTACCTTGCGGCGGTTTCCGCTGCCCACCGAAAACCACCGCGCGGGAGCGGGTGGCGCTGGCTCGCTCCTTGCCCTCTCACCTGCGAGGAGGAGTACCTCTGCGGAACGCAAGTCTCCAGTTTCGTTGACGCTCGCTCTGGCCGTCCGATATACTCCGAGCGTTGTACGGTCAGGGAGAGCAGGGGCTCTTGATGTGATTCCGGCGTAGAGGATTGGTGCATTGCCCCCGGTTTCCCAGCGGTCAAGTGCCATGAAGCCCAGCCCGCTAGTGCATGAGCTAATCCGCCTTGTCGGTCCCGACGCCGTCCTCTGGCGCCCCGAGGACCTGATGCTCTACGAATACGACGCGCTGTCTTCGGCGCTGCAACCGCAGGCCGTGGTTCTTCCCACCTCTACCGAGCGTGTTGTCTCGGTTGTCAAACTCGCGGCGCGGGAAAACGTCCCGGTGGTGGCGCGCGGCTCGGGCACCGGCCTGAGTGGGGGCTCGGTGGTCACGGAGGGCGGGATTGTCCTGGCCTTCGCGCGCATGAAGAAGATTGTGGAAATCGATGTGGACAACCTGCGCGCGCGAGTGCAACCGGGCGTGGTTAACATGGACCTGTCGCTGGCCGTGAGCGACTTTGGACTGTATTTCGCTCCCGACCCCTCCAGCCAGAAAGCCTGCACCATCGGCGGGAATGTCGCAGAAAATGCCGGAGGTCCGCACACCCTAGCCTATGGAGTTACCACCAACCATGTCCTGGGCCTGGAGGTGGTGCTGCCCGACGGCGAGGTGATTCACACCGGGGCCAAGCATTGGGACCGGCCCGGATACGATCTGACCGGATTCATCGTGGGTTCCGAGGGCACCGTGGGCATCGTCACGGAGATCACCGTTCGCCTCTGCCGAAAACCCGAAGCGGTCAAGACTCTCCTGGCCATCTTTGACAACATCCTCGGCGCTCCGCGCACGGTGGCGGCGATTACGGCGCGTCGGATCACCCCGGCCGCACTCGAGATGATGGATGGCTTTACGCTTCGGGCAGTCGAAGAAGCCTTTCATGCGGGTTATCCGATGGATTCAGCGGGAGTCCTGCTGGTGGAGGTCGAAGGGCTGCGTGAAGCGGCGGAGGAAAACGCCGATCAGATTGAGGCGATCTGCCGGGAGAACGGCGCGCGTGAGGTGCGGCGTGCCAAGACGGCCGAGGAACGAGAGTTGCTCTGGCGCGGGCGCAAGAACGCCTTCGGGGCACTGGGACGCATTAGTCCGAACTACTATGTCCAGGACGGCGTCATTCCCCGCACCCGGTTGCCCGAAATGCTCGAGTTCATCGAGCAGGTGGGGCAGAAGTACAGCCTGCGGATCGGCAACATCTTCCACGCCGGCGACGGGAACCTGCATCCGCTTCTGATGTTCGACGGGCGGTACCCGGAGCAGTCCCAGCGTGCCGTCAAGGCTGCCCGAGAGATCATGGCCAAGTGCGTGGAGATGGGCGGCTCGATTACGGGCGAGCACGGCGTCGGCATCGAAAAAAGGAATCTGATGCTGCTGATCTTCTCGTCCGATGACCTGGAGATGATGCAAAAGCTGAAGGACGTGTTCAATCCTCGGGGATTGCTCAACCCCGGCAAGCTCCTACCCGGCGGCAAGATGTGCGGAGAACTACGTGTTGAGGCTAGCACGGGAGGAATGTTGTGACGACCGCCGTCGAAGCGGCGCAGTCAGAGTTCGCTGCCCTCGTAGGAGCGACGCGTGTCGTGGCGGACTCCGCGGTGTGTGCGGCCCTCAGCGTGGATGGCAGGACCCCACGATATGCAGTTTACCCGACATCACCCGAACAGGTTGCGGCGGTGCTCCGGTGTGCTGCCGACCACGACCTCGCGGTTATCCCCTGCCGGAGCGTGACGAAGCTGGGGGTGGGCAATCTCCCGCGCCGCTATGATGTGGCTTTGTCACTAAAGGAACTGAACCACGTCTGGCACTACGAACCTGCCGACCTGACGGTGACCGCGGAAGCGGGCATGAGGTTTGGCGATTTCCAGCAATTCGTCGGCCGGGATGGGCTGTGGTTGCCGCTCGATCCGCCGGGTGGCCCGCGTGGCAGCTTGGGGGGAATCTTGGCGACGAATGCGAGCGGCCCTCTACGCCTTTTCTACGGCGCGCCTCGCGACGTGGTTGTCGGGATGAAAATCGCCACCCCCGAAGGAAAGATCATCAAGACCGGCGGGCGAGTGGTGAAGAACGTTGCCGGATACGATATGGCAAAGCTTCTCATCGGCTCCTACGGGACCTTGGGCGTGATTGTCGAGGCCAGCTTCAAGCTCTTCCCGCTGCCCAGCGAGCGCGCCACATTCGTATTGCCCGCTGGAACGCTGGGTATCGCGCGGGACCTGCGGTGTCGAATCCTCTGCTCGCCACTCCAGCCCATGCGCATGGTGCTTCTGGACGCGGTGGCTGCGAATCTTGCTGTGGCTGGCACGCCTCTGGCGCGGGTGGTTACGGAGCCGGAGGTCTGGGTTGAAATGGGCGGGTCGGGGCGCGTGCTCGAACGCTGCGCCCGCGAGCTGGACGAACTGGGAAAAGCTGCGGGAGCAGCGGCCTGCCACCAGGAGGCCGAAAATGCCGATATCGCTTGGGCGCGGGTTTCTGATTTCCGCACTTGGCTTCCAGAGGCTTTTCCGGGTGGGGCGATCCTGAAAGTGGCACTGCCCGATGCAGCGTGTGAAGAGTTCTTAAGCCGGGCTCAGCAGGAGGCCGAGAATGACAAAGTCCGGCTGGCGAGCTTCTGCCAGTTGGGGGTCGGGATTCTGCATGCCTGTTTGCTGGAGGCGGCGAGCGCGGTGGGACTCGTCGCACTAATCAGAAGGCTTCGCAAGGCAGCCCAGGACTTGGGTGGAGCCCTGGTGGTCGAACATTGCCACTGGGATGTCAAGAGCCGCGTTGATGTGTGGGGAACCACGGGCGACGATCTCACAGTCATGGCGAAGGTGAAGGCTGCCTGGGATCCCAAAGGGACTCTCGCGCCGGGTCGCTTTGTGGGTGGGCTATGATGTCCGCCCCGCTCTGCGGGGCGGGCAGTGCGCTGGACGCAAGATGGCCGCCTGAAGGCTGCCGCTACAAACGAGATGGAAGCTGATTCTGGTAACGTGAGCGCGAATGAAGGCAAAGTCCCCGCGGCCGTGCCCCTGACCGGCTACGGCCCGGGCGAAGCACCCACCTGGGATTTCTACTCGAGGTGCATTCGCTGCGGCCTCTGTCTGAACAGTTGCCCTACGTATCGCGAGCTGGGCGTGGAGATGGATTCGCCGCGCGGGCGGATCTACCAGATGGTTCTGGTGGAGCGTGGGCGGCTGGCCTTGGGCGAGAGCTTCGCGCGGCACATCGGTCTCTGCCTGGATTGCCGCTCCTGCGAGACGGCCTGCCCGTCGGGCGTTGAGTATGGACGGCTGGTGGAGACGGCGCGAGGCCAAGTTGAGAGACATTATAAACGGCCGAGGGTCGAAGCATTCCTGCGGAAGCTTTTCTATCGCGACGTCCTCCCGCATCGCCGCCGGCTGGAGCTCGTCGGGAGACTGCTTCGGGTCTATCAACGCTCGGGGCTGGAGAAAGCGGTTCTCGCCTCGCGTATCCTGAAGCTCTTCCCGGGACGGCTGGAGGAGGTGGCGCGCCTGGCGCCGCGCGTCGACAAATCCTCCTTCACGAAAAAGCTGGGGACGGTGGTTCCGGCCATTGGTCCCAGGCGCTACCGGGTGGCCTTCTTTGCCGGGTGCATCGCCAACCTGACTTTTTCCGAGCTGAATGAAGCCACGGTGCGCGTATTGGCTCGCAACGGGTGCGACGTGGTTATTCCCTCCGACCAGGGATGCTGCGGCGCCCTGCACGTACACGCGGGCATGCGCGATCTGGCGCGCCAGCTGGCGAGGCAGAACATCCAAACCTTCCTGGCCGACGGCTACGACGCGATCATCACCAACGCCGCGGGATGCGGCTCAACCATGAAGGAATACCCGCTGCTTTTCGCCGAGGAAGAGCGGGAGTTCTACGAACCCGCCCGGGCTTTCAGTGCGCTGCTCAAGGATGTCACGGAGTTTCTGGCGGGCATTGACATCAACCGCGAATTTGCTTTAATGAAGATTCGGGCAACCTATCAAGATCCTTGTCATCTTGGTCATGCGCAGCGCATCAGGGCGGCGCCGCGCACGCTGCTGGAGGCGGTACCCGGCCTGGAACTGGTCGAACTCAAGGAAACCGAGATCTGCTGCGGCAGTGCCGGGGTTTACAACGTGGTTCACAACGAGCTGGCGGAGAAGCTCCTGGTAGACAAGATGCGCCGCATCGAGGAGACAGGTGCAGAGCTGATTCTAACTGCGAACCCGGGCTGCCTGCTGCAATTGCGGGCAGGCGTGGCGCGCTCTGGAAACCGCCGGCGCGTTCTCCATGTGGTCGAGTTGCTCGACGAGGCCTACAGGGCGGCTATCCCCCGCTGAGAGGGTTTAAGAGATGACGAGCAAGGCGAGCTCCGAGGGGAATAATGTGTTGGATCCGGTCGATGCCCCGGACCGTCATTATGTCTGGAATTCCGAGGCTAGCTACTTCTCGGTGCAAGAGTGGCTTTTGGCAAGCGTGTCAGATCGGGAACGGATTCTAGCGCGAAGAACCCTCTCGAAGGGTCTTTGATCTGCTTCTTTCCTTCTTCACTTACTCCCCAGACTTCATCTCGGAGGTCGCTCCACTCGGCCTAGCGCCGGGAGATAGTTGGCGAAGATCCTGAGTCGGTCCCCGCGCTCCATGCCTTGCGGGCCGTGAGAGCGGCCACGCTTGGGTGCTTGTGGCTGCAAGGGCTGTCGCGGTGTTTCGCCAAAAGGAATTGTCTGGTGCAAGAAGTGGTTTACCAATGCGGTCTTCGCGGTAAAATGACGCCCTACATCGAACCAAGGAGAGTTCCATGGCAACCTTCCAGCCGAAGCATATCCTGTGTCCCATCGATTTCAGCGAGCATTCGGCCGCCGCGCTCCGGGTGGCGGGCGGTGTGGCGAAGGCATTTGGTGCTGAGGTGAACGTCCTTCACGCCCAGCGTCTGGAAGCCCCGGTGTATTTTACGGTGGCGCAGTCGCACGCACTCAAATCGCAGCTTCGGCGGAGTGCGCGGGCAGCCCGAACCTTCGTCAGCGACTTTGCGGCCAAGAACTTGCCAGAGGATGTTGGGCACACTGTGCTGCTGGTCGAGGATGACCCGGTGTTGGCGGTGCTGCATGCTCTGAAAAAGCTCCCGGCCGGCATGGTCGTGATGGGAACTCATGGCCGGACCGGCTTGGCGCGGATTCGGCTGGGGTCGGTTACGGAAAGCGTCTTGCGGCAGGTCGGCGTGCCCGTTTTGACCGTCGGGCCCAGCATCAAGCCCACGCGGTCACTGGGCCTGATCCGCAGGATCCTGTGCCCGGTCAATTACGGCGATTCCGCGCGGGTGGCTTTTGAGCACGCTGCCGCTCTGGCGGCGAGGACGCACGCGGAGTTAATTGCCGCGCACGTTTTGGAGCCGGCGACGGAAGAGGGCCAAACCTTGGAGGAGGCCCGCCGGAAGCTTTGTGATTGGGCTGCACCGGAAGTTCGAAGCCGGTGTACGTTGAAGGAAGTCGTGCGCTGGGGCCACGCGGCTCAACAGGTGGTCGCGGAGGCGAAGGAGTCTCGAGCCGACCTGATCGTCGTGGGCGCGCACCCGCGGAGTCTTCTGGGCACTATCCTCTTCGGTTCCACGACGGAGTTCGTGATTCGCAATGCTGCCTGCCCGGTCCTCTCGGTGATCCACAAATAGACGACTGGCAATTCAGGAAGAGATGGAATCGCCCCACGAAGAGGATTTGGGGAAGCCATGCACCATGCAGCACATGGCGGAGGGCGCAGTCACGAGCGAACCCTTCTCCGCCGTTAACAGGGAAAAATGCAGGGAATCGGGCCTCGCCGGGGGACCTGCCTGCCAGTCGTCGCCGCGAATTCAGCTGCTGTTTTGCTCCCCTCCCTGTAATTCGTAACAGGGAATTATCAGGGATTAAGCTTCCCATATCCAATCCCTGTTTTCCCCTCTCAGGCAGCCCCCTTCAAGGCGTCAAAGCCGAGGGGGTGCACTTCAGGATGCAGCGTAAGTGGCGACCGCTCCGGCGGATGAGCCTGCCGCTAAACAAAATCGCTCCGCGCGCAGGACCAAGACACGCCGGAAAACCGGCGGCGGCGCAGGGCATGGCAGGAGCAGATCAAGCAGATCGATCCCCGGCACTAGGCGTTTGTCGATGAGAACGGCGAGGTGACGGAGATGACCCGGCGCTGCGGTCGCGCGCCCCGCGGGGAACGGGTGCGGGAAGCTACACCCGCCGGCCACAGGACCTCCCTAACCCTGCTGGGGGCGGTGGCCGAGAGTCGTTCGCCAGAACGCTGTCCGCCTTTGATTTCAACCGTGGGCGCCCCCGGGGGTTCTGTACCAGGTGAAATGAGAGAGAATTGGCCTGCGGAGGACGGGGCATGTCAACGAAGAGGTATAAGCCGGAGCAGATCGTGGATCTGCTTTGCAGGATCGAAGTGGAGATTGCGAACGGGAAGGCGACGTCGCAAGCGGCCCGGAGAGTAACTTCGGTTTTGACGACTATCTCGGAGTTGATCGGTTCGGTCAACACTACAGCGTTACACCGGATCTATCCTGGCCGCCGGCCATTTTCCGGGAAGCCGACTTTTCATTCCCAATCCATTTCGTGTGTGCCCAGTACCCATAAGCTTCAGGGGCCACCTTTAGGGAAATTCTGGTCTGCAGCCGGGAGCCTACCACGGTCGACGGGAAGGAATCCTTAGATGGAGAAAGGAGCACAAACAAGCAACCCTAGATCGCCGGTTCCGTTACAATCTGGGCCAGGCGTCTGATCTAACTCGGGATGAACTCGGGAGTGAACTGTAGCTGGGAAAAAGGCTAGATGACTCTCAGAGGTCCTGAAGACGCACAATGCCATATTCTCTTGGAGATAATTGACCTTTGTGCGCGTGGCCTTCGATACTTAACTGCAGGTCCCCGTGTTTCTTTTAGGGTTGTTTCCTTTTTCACAGGACGGAGATTATGAAAACCTCTTCGATTGAACCCATCCGGTACTTAAGCCGTGATGAGATGGATGCGCTCCATAAGTCCGCGTTGCGGATACTCGCGGGCACGGGGATGTGGATCGATCACCTCAAGGCGTTAGAGTATCTTCGCCAGGCAGGCTGCCATGTGGACATGGATCGCCGGACCGTAAAGTTCCCACCCGAGGTGGTCGAAGCCGCGGTCGCACGGATGCGACGCAACTTTCAGGATCCCGATCGCTGGCCCAAGCGGATGTCTGTTCGGTATTCGCAAGTGCGATTCGATGCCCAGCCCTTTCGGGTTCATGAAGACTTCACAGTCAGCGCGGGCGGATTCTGTTGTTTTATTTGGGACATGGAGGGCCAACGGCGGTACGCCACGCTGAAGGACGTCCATGAGTCACTCAAGCTGGCCGACCGGCTTGACGAGATTGCTTACACCGGGCTGCCCTGTTCCGCGCAGGACGTGCCCCCCCACCTTCGCCCCGTGGTGATGGCGGCGGAACTGGTCAAGGCCACGCGGAAATACGGCGGGATAGAGACCTTCCGAGGGGAACAGGTCCGCTATGTCGCGCGCATCGGCGAGATCGTGGCCGGCAACCGCGAGGCGCACCGGCGCGATCCGATTCTGGTCGGTTACGCCGAGGCCCGCTCGCCGTTATGCCTTGATGCGGCTATGGCCGATGTGATGCTGGCCCATCTTGAACTCGGCCTGCCCCAGAGTTTGGACACCATGCCGAATGGCGGGGCCACGGCGCCGATGAGCGCCGCGGGGGTTCTCGCCCTGGGCCTCGCCGAGAGCCTGGGAGGTTTGGTGCTCGGCTATGCGGTTGATCCCGACGCTACCCTGACGATTGACCTGACCCCCGGCTACTGCGACATGCGCTCGATGCATTTTGGTTACGCGGGCCCGGAGCGCATGCCCTTGCTCGCTGCCCGCGTGCAGCTCGTATCGGAGTATTACGGTTGTCCCTCTGGCATCCATGGCGGCAAGACGGACGCGTGCATACCGGGAATTCAGGTGGGGGTTGAGAAAGCGATGTCGATGTGCATGGCGGTGATGGCCGGCGCGATTGGGTTCGGCACCGTCGGTCATCTTGAAAACGCCGTAACCTTCTCGCCTGTACAGCTCGTGATCGATAACGAAATCGCCCGTTACGTGCGCCGTGCCGTCCGAGGTTTCGACGTCAACGAGGAAACCCTCGCGCTGAATGTCATCGAGGAGGTGGGCCCGAATGGCCACACCTATGACCATGACCACACCGTCCAGAATTTCCGCAAGGTAGAGTTGCTCTCCCCCTTCTTCGACTCCTGGACGTGGGGAGGTGGCGATAGCCTGGATCGGGAGCGCTTCGAGAAGCGCGCCGCGGCGAAAGTCAGAGAATTGCTCGCCACAGAAACTCCCCCCGTGTTGAGTGCCGAACAGGAGGCTGCAATCGATGAGATTGTGAAGGAAGCCACAATGGACCTGAAGGCATAGGCCCCCATTGAACTCTAGCTTATTGGCAACGAGTGCGATGTCGTGGCGAGGATCAAGGAAGCCACGCTGGCGGTGAATTGGACCCGTCTTTCCCGTCATCGGCTCCGGGGGAAGGAAATGGGTTTGTGGTTGAGTGTGATCGCCTATAACTTGAGGCACCTCTGGAGACGGTCAGCGTCGCCGAATAGGATTAGGAACCGGTCGCTGACGAGTATGCAGCAGCGTTTGGTGAAGACCGGCGGACGGCTGGCGAAACATGCGCGCCACTATTGGCCACTGTTCGCGTGAGGACACCTGAGTCGGGGCCTGTTGGGCAGCGTGCTGAGGATGATCACAGCGCCGTCCCTGCTGGACGGGTCGTGAATCGGGAGAGACACAGAATCGAACGCTCAGAAGTCATCCAGCGGGGACAAGTGTCAACGGAGAGGTGGATCGGGAGCGGGAAGCACATCAAAAAGGTTCATAGATTGGCCAAAATGAGTCGCGATGCCACTCAAGGAAGGCCGTGGCGACCTTCACTTGAATGGAAGGGGAGCCAGGCGTATGCTCCGGGCCGAAGAGGAAGGTCAAATCGGGAATTCCGGTCTAGACTGACCTATCCTATCTTCCGACCACAGCGAAATGCGATCTACTATTCTTGCTTCGCGTGGGGGATATCGAGCCGGATTTTGATTTGAGATGCCTTCCAACAGGAGTAACTAATGGCTAATTGGACGCGAAGAGCATTTCTCGGGTCGCTCTCGGGGGTAGCGGCCACAACGTCGTTTGCGGCTCAGCAGAGGGGCAGTCTGCCGCTCCTTGAAAAGCGGCCGGGGCTCGGATCTATCAAGATCACAGACCTCAGGTGCGCAATCATCGGCCGGAACCCGGTAGTTCGAATCGTCACGGATCAGGGCATCTCCGGCTACGGTGAAGCCGAGTCCACCAAGGCGTATCTCAAGCCGATGGTGCTCTTTTATAGGGACTATATTCTGGGCGAAGACCCGACGGACGTCGAGCGCGTGCTGCTGAAGATCCGCCGCCTTGGTGCGTTCAAGCCCTGGGGTTCGGCGGTGAGCGCGATCGAGATGGCTCTCTGGGACATCGCAGGACAGGTGGCCGGAGTGCCTGTTTATAAACTGCTGGGTGGGAAGATCCGGGACCGCGTCCGCACCTACAACGGAGGCGTCCGTTTCCCAATGACCGGCCAATCGCCAAAAGACTACGCCGAGAACATGGCGAGGATGAAGGAATCCAAAGAGGGTTTCACCCTGATCAAACAGGCAGTCGGCTTTCACAATCCGGGGATGATGCGCTCCGTGCCCGACGCGTGGTTCGACGAGCCGCGGGCGGGAACACCGCACGCCGATCGCGGTCTCATGACGGAACGCGGCCTCAAACATGTCATCGCCTGCGTCGAAGCCATGAAGAAAGTCCTGGGCGATGAAATCGGGCTCGCTCTTGACTGCGGACCAGGCTGGACAGTAAAGGATGCGATCGCGTTTGCGCGAGCGCTCGAACCGTTCCACATCATATGGCTCGAAGACCTCATCACAGGCGACTACGTGCCTTACGTCAACGCTGACGTTTATCGGGAAGTGACGCAGAGTACTTCGATCCCGATTCACACAGGAGAACAGATCTACCTCCGGCAGAACTTCAAGGATCTCATCGAAAAACAGGCTGTCAACATTGTCGGCCCCGACCCGGCAGACGTCGGCGGGATTGCGGAACTGAAGTGGATCGCGGAATACGCCGATCTTCACGGCATCCTCATGGCCCCCCACGGGATTTTCAACGGGCTTATAGGGCTCGCCGCGCAGGTTCAGGTGGGGGCCACCATGCCGCAAAACTACATTGCCTTCGAGTATCCGGTCGGTCAGCCTGAGTGGTGGTATGAGATTGTCGACGGGTTGCCGGACCCAATCGTCAAACGTGGCTTCATCGACGTTTGGGACCGACCGGGTCTCGGTGTCACGTTCCATGTCCAGGCAGCCAAATCGCGCCTATCGGACGAGGATCGTCACTTCTTCGACTGAGATGAGGGTGCCTCCAGCGCTTGCGATTCTGCCGTGTAATGAGAAAGTGCCAGAGTTGTCTGCTGTTAGCACATCAAGATGTCCGGTTTTTAAACGACATGATCTGTCCGGTTTCCTAATTTGTTCGCCTCAGGCTGAGACTTCTATCAGTTGCGGAGTGGGGGTGGGGGGAAGCCCCACCCCGCGCCGCCGCGGAGTTTGTCCAACTTCAGCGCAAATGAGACTGTCGAGTGAGATTCGTTAAGTCATAGTCTCTGCCCTGCTTCACCCCTCAACCTACGCTAGATTGCGCCGCCTTCAGACTGTTGCCTTGCGTGGTTCTCTCGCTTCATTAGGCGGCAAGCACATCACTGGGAAGCGAGTCGCCTTCTACTCGCCTAAGCGCCCTTTGGTTTATCCGGTCGAGTTTTCCAGTACTGGAAAAATCCAAGCCCGAGTGTGAGGAGATTCTTGGGCGCGAACGCTGAGTGTGGTGTTACGCTTCCTCCATCTCCCTGTGTTTTCTTTTTGAAACGGCGAGCCCGCTCTGTCCAAGCCCTCAGTAAGCCGCACGCTGTGGGGGTGGGGGGGACCTCTTGCCGGGGAGCGCGGCGCGAGGGTGCTCGTCCAGTCTTGAACTGTAACTCCCAGCCTTCCGGCCCCGGCAAGCGGAACAGTGCGTGGTGAGCGTGTAGGATGCCCCGCCATCGCGCTAGGATGCCCGTGGAGGCACGATCCCGAACGGCGCAAGCGTTTTTTGGTGGCCCGCACAGAATGCACAGGCGGCTTTCTCACTCGTTTTGGGTGACCAGCAAGGTGACCACCATAGGTGACCACTCCCTGTCGCTACCGAATGCTACCGAGTGACTGTCAACCTCCGCCAAGGCCGCATAAACGCTGGCTTCGTAGCACGTTATCTGTACAGGTAGCACTCAGTCTAACTTGTTGATTCATCGTGTATATACAACTCTTAATCAGTAGGTTGGGGGTTCGATTCCCTCACGGCTCACCAACTAAGTCCTTTTTATTCAATGGATACCAACATGCCAGCGCGAGTAATCTGACTGGTGAACCTTAATCCCGGACAACCGGTTTTATCTCGCCACAGCGATCCGCCGATCTTGGCTGGAGCAAGGGCCTCCTGGATGATTTCCGTGGTCATGCAGATAATGGCACCGATTCGGCGCGACAAGTTCTTAGCTAAATGCCAGGTTCTCTGGGAGAAGGCTTCGACCGGGCCGAAAGAGGCGAATTAGCGTTCCAAAGCAGCGCCTGAGAAGCCGAAGCATAGCCGGCACCTCTACCGCAATCCTAATGAAACGATGGCCGAGATGTGATTCCAAGCTCGGCTAGAATTTTGGCGAACGACCGGGGCAGGAGGTCGCACTTCAGCGAATAGGCCGTAATACAACCTTGTGGATTCTTCCGGGTACCCCGCGGCGCCGTAGTCCCCTCGACGGCCAGATTGCAGAGTCGGGCGTTTCTCGTCCTCGTGATCCTGCCACGCATTGGCGCGGGGATTCATAAACGCGGGTGACTACCTGTGGGTGACACCTCCTGCGGGAGATAACGCAAAAGCGCACTTCTCGGCCGAAAAGTACGGCTTATCGGGCAATCAGCAAAGTCGTGGGCGGACTGACTTAGAAAGTGGTACAAGAACTAGGGGCAGGTCAGCGGGAAGTGGAGATTCCGTTCTTTAAGAGGGGAGTCACACCTTGCCTCGCATTTCGGTAGGTGAAGGAGAAATGGGATTATGAGATTAGACGGCAAAGTGAGTCTGATCACAGGCGGAGCTGGGGGGATAGGTACGGCGACAGTCTTGGAATTGGCTTGTCTCGGCTCGGATATCATGATCG
>Ga0187878_1002165_pt1 | contig 17860 bp, 16 predicted proteins | sample June2016WEW_17_1_FD_132979 | JGI IMG/M metagenome (GOLD analysis project Ga0187878, IMG submission 132979) | Peatland microbial communities from SPRUCE experiment site at the Marcell Experimental Forest, Minnesota, USA - June2016WEW_17_150 | ecosystem: Environmental > Terrestrial > Soil >...
GATCACTTGGCACCCAACTATGATGGGAGCGTAGGCTGGCTGGAAGAGAACCGCCCCGACCTCTACGAAAGATACCGGAAAGCATTGTTTGAGTTGTACGAATAACCCCCTGACGTAAACGTAATCCGAATCATGTCTAGGGGAAGCAAATCTGTTTCACTGGGGAGTCTGCTCTGCCGGTCATCTATTCGGCCCATATTTGCGGAATCACTTCGCGTTCGTTCATCCTAGGTTCATTTCTCCAATAGTGCATGACGATGACCCTCACCCGTTAGCGATCATCTGTATGGGCGTATCACAGACATGCACAGACCACTGATTTCCATCAGGTCATTCTCGTGTTCAGGACGGCCCACAGAGTAGCAATGACGCCGAGGACGAATATGCCCCTCGTTTCTTCCCTCTGCAGACTAGTGGCCGGCTGCATCGCTTGGCTTTGGCGATTTTCGGCTTGGTCTGTCTTGTCGTCTATATGTGGAGAACGTGGTGATTCAGGTGTGGAAACCAACTCGATGACTGTCGTGACTATTCCGAGCAACGTCAGAAAGAACAGGGCATATGTCAGCACGAGAGAGACGAGTTGCTTGTTGTTCTGTAGATGACTCGGGGGGGTAAGACTTGAATCGAATTGCGCTCATCGATTGCGACATAGGACGAACCGTCTGCGAAATAGAATGCGTACAGCGGAAGTAAGTTTCCTGAAGCTGGCCAATATGCGGTCATCGTTCCTCTTAGAACGGTCTCATTACCTTGACGAGCGATGCGCATGGTTGCAGGTTTTGGTATTCCGGCGGAATCAAATGACTCTGGATACAAGAGTGTTCTATCCACTATGATGTGTCCCGGAGATCTCTGAAGTATACGTCTGCAGGGTACAGATAGCCTATTCCTTGATGCGGTCTCTCATAATTCCAGTAGTTCACGAATTCTTTGTGAGTTGGATAGATTGAGGCTTCAATGGTGTAGGCCTTGTGGAAGGCCTCGGCCTTACCGATCGTGGATGGCCTCCGGACGCTTGCGACGATATGCTGGATGCCGTTTCCACTGCAGAACTCCGTGAACGCGGAGATGCCTCCTCGTGCTGGATAGAATTGGGAGCTTCTATCCGTCAATACCTGGTCGGGCTTCCCGTACCGCTTCACGGATTCCTCCAGGAGTTTGATCGCGTGCTCCGCTGTGGGGTTGTGGTGGATCCGTGAGCCTGGTATGAAACGTGAATGGTCGTCTAGGTAGCTGATCATCCATTCGTCGTGTTCTGTGAGCTTGAAATCAGCCTGCTAGAGGCTGTTGCTATGCGGCCGCTCGAATCTGTATTTACCCCAGACCTTTCTCGGCTGGGGAATTGGGTTGTTGAGTCCAGCTTGGTTGAGGATCTTATGGATGGTTGTGTGGCTTATGGATGTGGCGTGGTAGTTGCGGAGGTATCCTTCGATGCGGCATGGCCCCCAATTCCTCGTCCTTCTGAGTTGGAGTATGAGGTCGATGGTGGCTTGTGGGGTTCTATGGATCGTGTGGGGTTTGTGGGATTTGACTTGTAGGCCCGCCCACCCGTGTTTCTTGTAGACGCTGCACCAGCGGTCGATTGTTTTCTCGTTGGTTCTTAATGTTGTTGCGATGTCTTGGACTTTCCATCCTTCCAGTCTTCTATGGATTATCCACCGTCGCTTCTTCTCGGTTCTATCCATCACGCCACTTTTCCCCGGACTTTTCCAAACCATAAGGTCCGGGACATATCAGGGTGGATAGCTCAAACTCAAAACCTTCCCTCAACGTTTAATTATTCCCTGACTAAGGATGGCGCGGAGCTGGCGGCCATAGCTGGGAGCTAGGACCCGTTCCCATTTCGAACACGGAAGTGAATCTCTCAGGCGATTCAGGCGGTAGTGTGTTCCGCAAGGCCACGCGAAACTTGGACAGCTGCCAACTCCATCATCATATTTCTTGCCGGAACCATCGATGAATGTTTATAACGGCCCCTAATCGTAGTGCCCGATCAGCCGAGGATGCCGATTTGATATTTGACGTAGCGCTCCAGCTCGCTCCGACCGGAGGGGGAAATAGTCTCCTTTCGAACTTGATGAACCTCGTCATATTCGGGATGATCTTCGCATCATTCTTCTTTGGTCAGCAGATACAGAGTCGGATAGCGATCCTCCAACTGGACGGTGCCGTGAGGAAGCTGGAGTTCATTAGGAGTGATGCGAAGGCTCTGGCGCTACGAACGATAAAAGCGATTGGAAAGCCGAAAGACGACCCGTCGCCTGCTCTTTCTGGCCTTCTTGAGCAGTTCTTCATCAGTCCCGTGGATATGGATCCAGCAGGGATAGTCGGAAAACTAGATCACCTATTGGATGTGCGTGATCTGAAGTTCAAGGCAGATGTGAAGAAGATTGCTCCCGAAGCGACAGATGCGCAGGCCAACAATCTTGAGAACTTGGTCGAAGCGTCTTGGGCGCTTAACCTGCTCTACAAGGTGGTTAGGCACTTCTATCTTCTCGGTAAAAAGACTTCGAGTTTCTACATCATACTGCAGCTTCAGATGCTTCTGCCCCTGATCATGCAAGAGGCGGAGGCATACGCCGGTGCTGCGAAGGCGTTCGCTCTGGGGCAACCAGTTGGCGACGGAGCGGGAGCGCTGGTAGCATCGAGACTCATGAGAGATCACGAGAAGCGTGAAGTCGACAAGGATGTCATGGTTGCAGAGACAACAATCGAAGGGCGTCGTGTCATGGCTCTGAAGGCCAAGGGGCCAGGAGGCAACGTAGGGAAACCTGGGGACGCTATTCGAACTTTGATCGAGGAAAACGCAGGCAAAGTCACGATGGTTGTGATGGTTGATGCAGCACTGAAGTTCGAAGGCGAGAAGACAGGAGAGATAACGGAGGGCATAGGGGCAGCCATCGGAGGGGTTGGAACGGAACGGTTCAAGATAGAAGCGGAGGCCACGAAATACAAGATTCCTGTCTACGCGGTCATAGTGAAGGAGAGCATCCAAGAGGCGATTACACCGATGAAGAAGGAGATCGCTGAGGCCGCTAACGGGGTCATTCAGAGAATCAAGACGCTCATTCAGGAGAATACGAAAGAAGGCGACTTAGTCATCGTTGCCGGGATTGGCAACACGGTGGGAATCGCACAGTAGGTAGCAGAAATGGAAGCGAAACGTAGCGGCATGTACAGCTACCTGATGGTGATATTCAGCATCGTTATCCTCGCGTGGGCGGTCTGGGCCATGTACAATGCGTTCAATTTCCAGCAGCAAGGCAATACGGAGAACTTCTACTTCTACGCAGCCGCGAGTTCAATAGCAATTGTGCTGGCAGTATCTTCCATCATGCAGATGCGGAGAAGAATGCTACTTCTACAGACCCTTGCAGTCAAGGTGCTATCCATAATTCTCTGCGCAAACTGCGGCTTCAAGGTTGTGCGTGCCTTCACAGAAGGCGACTTCGTATACAAAGAGGTCGGGAATTGTCAACAGTGCAATGGGACGATGCGCATCGACTCCATATACGCTGAGGAACCGCCCAAGAAGACCCGTTCTTAGATCGTCAGGACCTCACAGCTGTTCTCCTTGACGACCACTGTGTGCTCTGCCTGAGTCACAATTCTGCCGCTTGCCTCAACTAACACGGGATACCCGGAAATGCACCTGGCCTTGACAGCCTCGGAGAATCCGTCATCAACTACAGCCTTCCCTAGCGAAGAGTAGAGCCATCTAGAGGCAAAAGGCAGCGTCCGGTATGTTCTCCGAACGTGCTCAACCACCCTCTTGGCTGATTCAGATCGGACTCCTCGTTCCCGGACTGCTCTGAAGATGAACATCTGGTCTGAGTCTTCAACTCTCCCAGCTGCCTCTTTGAATGTTACGAATGGTTCGATCGCGTAGACGTCACCCGTCTGGAAACGTCCCGGCGTTGGTCCGGAGACATTCGGGACAGATAGTCCGGCGTGTATGGTGAAGCGCTCCACTTTGTGGCCCGTCAGGTTCCGTATTGGTCTGCAACCATACTGCGCGATCGTCTTTTCGATCTGTTCCCCGACATCAGAGAATCGGACGCCGTGTGCTATTCCGGCCACCCCTACTCGAAGGGCCTCCTCAGCAACTTCAATCATCGAGCGGTAGATTGGGCTCAGCGAGACTGTGACCGCTGAGTCGTTGATGTAGCCGTCGATGTGTACACCGAAATCGACTTTCACCACTGAGTCTTTCGGTAACACACTCGTGTCGTCCCACGGCGATGTGTAGTGAGCAGCCACCTCGTTGATGCTGACATTGCATGGAAAGGCAGGTCTCCCATCCAAGGCGATGATCTCTGCTTCAACCCGCTCGCATAGCTCACGGACGAGTCCGCCCTCACGTACCAGTGGGGGTATGGTCTTTCGAAGCTGTGAAATGATGTGTCCACCTTTCCTGTATGCCTCGAGCTCGTCCTTCGAAATCAACGGCAAGTCTCCTCGAAATCGAAGGACTGTCATCGCTTGCGTTATATTTAGGGTTGAGAGATCTACCAAGACTCCGGAAGGAACTCGCTCATTACGATGAATCTTGGAGAGGCTGAAGCTGCCAAACAATAACGAGGAAATGGTGGTAACCCCCTGGGAAGTGTCGGGTAAGATCGATTACGAGAAACTGACCAGAGAATTCGGAACCGAGCCTCTGACGCCCGAACTTCTCGACCGTCTGAAGAAGCATACCGGAACATTGCACACGCAACTCCGCAGAAGGGTCTTCTTCTCTCACAGGGATTTGAACTGGATACTGGATGAATACGAAAACGGACGGAAGTTTGCGCTCTACACTGGTAGAGGCCCGTCAGGACCTGTCCACATAGGACATGTTGTCCCTTGGATATTCACAAAGCATCTTCAAGATGTCTTCAAGGCAAATCTCTTTTTCCAGATCACCGATGACGAAAAGTTCCTGTTTCGTCAGGAGACAGATTTTGAGGATTCAGATCGCTGGACCTACGAGAATATTCTAGATATCATAGCGGTTGGTTTCGACCCAAAGAGGACAGTCATAATATCAGACATCAAGAACATCCAGCGCCTCTACGAGATCGCCATCAAGGCCGCGAAACATATGACCTTCTCGACAGTCAAGGCGGTATTCGGATTTCAAGACAGTTCGAATATAGGTATCATTTTCTTTCCCGCGCTCCAGTCCGTGCCAGCGTTTCTTCCGTCTGCTGTGAGCGGGAAGAGCGTACCATGCCTGATACCCGCTGCCATAGACCAGGATCCTTACTGGAGGATCGCAAGGGACGTTGCGCCCAAACTCGGTTTCCCCAAGCCGGCGGAGATCCATTGCAAATTCCTGCCGGGTCTTGGAAAAGGAGGCAAGATGTCTGCCTCAATGCCTGAAACAGCGATCTTCACAACGGACACAGCGGAAATTGCAGAGCGCAAAATCATGAACGCGTTCACAGGAGGAAGGGCCACTGTAGAAGAGCAAAGGAAGCTAGGAGCAAATCCGGACATATGCCCAGTCTACTACTATGAATACTTCCTCTTCATGGACGATGACGAGGAAATCGAACAGCTCCGCAGGGACTGCATGTCAGGTCACTTGTTATGCGGGGAATGCAAGCAGATTCTCGTGCGCCGTGTGATACCTTTTCTCCACGAGCATCAAGCGAAACGGGAAAAAGCGAAGGATCATGTCGACGAGTTCCTCGCAGAGAAGAAAGGCTTGAATTTACCCGAGTGAATCTGCGCAGAGCTAATATATCGTGCCACAAGTACGTACGACAGGAACGTATCCGGAGATTCATATTGAGATGCGAGAGCAACGATGACGGTGACCGCGTTATCAAGCCTCCAGTTGGCCATTGAACCGGCCCTTAGTCGCATATCGTATTGTCCGAGCCTTCATCCCAACACGCATCAGTATCCGAGAACGCATCTAGCGAAATTGGAACGGAGGACTGACAATAGTGATTGAACTCAGAGAACATGAAGCCAGAGCTCTTCAGGCACTGGCGGAGCTCGGAAGTCCGGCAAATTCGGCACAAATTGCGGCAAAGACAGGACTCGATGAGGCAGCCGTCATGCGCGCGGTATTTTCACTTGCCGAGAAAGGCTACGTGTCGGTCAAAGACGACACGGTTTTGTTCGCTTCCCTGACTTCGGAGGGGCGGAACTATGCAGAAAAAGGACTGCCCGAACGGAGGATCCTCAAAGTTGTGCTTGATCACGGAGGAAGAATGGAGGCATCAGAAGCCGCGCAAGTGGCTGGCGTTCCAATGGAGATGCTTCCAATCGTCTACGGGTGGCTTAAGAAGAAAGGCTGGTCCACCCTCGTGAAATCCGATGACCGGACAATAATAGTCGCACAAAAAGACGCTGAAGGATCCCGCGACGAGGAGCTACTTCGCGTACTTGCAAGGTCCACAGAGACTGACGCTTCCAGACTCAGTTCTGTAGAATTGGCTGAGTTGCATGTATTGAAGCAGAGAAGGCTTGTGACACTACACGAGCGAGTGGACAAAGCCATTTCGATCACTCAGGAAGGACTGAAACTCGTCGAACAAGGAATCACGATTCAACGTGAAATCAGTAGCCTGACGCCTGAGATGCTGGCCACTGGAAGTTGGCGTCACACCAGGCTCAGGAAATATGATGTGCAAGCCGAAGTCGCACCAACCTGGCCCGGGAAGAAGCAACCGTACAGACGATTCCTGGATGAGCTCAAATGGAAGCTAATCGCGCTCGGCTTCAGGGAGATGACCGGATCGATCGTTGAGACCATGTTCTTCAACTGTGACGCGCTCTACATGCCCCAAGACCATCCGGCTCGCGAAGTCCACGACATTTACCTCGTGAAATCACCTGAGTATGGCGATTCTACCCCGTTCGCGCGTTATCTTGATAATGTCAAGGAGACGCATGAAAACGGATGGAAGACGGGATCAACTGGTTGGAGATCTCCCTACTCCAAGTCCGAAGCTTCTCGGCTGATCCTGAGAAGCCACGGAACTGCTGAGAGCGCAAGAACTCTTGCCAGCAAAGAACTGCAGATACCAGGCAAGTACTTCTCGATAGCAAGGTGCTTCCGGCCTGACAAAGTGGACAGAACACATCTGACTGAGTTCAATCAAGTCGAAGGAATAGTCGTCGGTGAGGGCCTCTCCCTTAGAGACTTGCTGGGTGTGCTGGAGAGATTTGCGATTGAAATCGCCGGTGCGGATAAGGTCAAGTTCAATCCGGATTACTTCCCATTCACGGAGCCAAGCGTCGAACTCCAAGCATACAAAGAAGGAGTAGGCTGGTTCGAATTTGGTGGATCAGGCATCTTCCGTCCAGAACTGACAATCCCGCTTGGTGTCAAGGTGCCCGTGATAGCGTGGGGGCTAGGAATCGAGCGTCTCTTTATGATGAAAGCGGGAATCAACGACATGCGCACGCTCTTCTCTCAGGACCTCAATTGGCTTAGGAAACAGGAGCTAGTATAGAATGGTCACAATCGCGGTAGAGCAGCAGGATCTTGAGGGACTCCTTGAGGCCAAGCTCCCCACAGATCTCAGTGCCCTTAACGAGATCTTAAGTCTGATCAAGTGCGAGGCGACCCGCGCCATCTCGGAGGAAACTGGGGCAGAAGAGCTCAGTCTTGAAAACAAGGATACCAATCGGCCCGACCTCTGGTCTCCGGAAGGTATAGCGAGAGCCCTGCGTGGTTTTCTCGGACTTGGAACCCGTACTACGCCTTACGCGGTGACAGGTTCATCTGGCGTAGCGATCAAGGTCGATCCGCATCTGGAGAAGATTAGACCATTCATAGCTTGCTCAGTTGTCAAAGACGTGCGGTTGTCGGATTCCGCAATTCGTGGCCTAATGCATCTACAGGACAAGCTTGACGAGAGCTATGGCCGAGGAAGAAGGCGATCATCAATCGGTCTCTACGAGTTCGATCTGATATGCCCCCCACTCCGATATGGTGTGGCGAGACCTGAAGAATCTAGCTTCGTTCCTCTTGGAACAAACGAACGGATGAGTTTGAACGAAATCCTAGTCAAGCATCCGAAAGGAATCGAGTATGGTCACATCGTCAAACCGAACCCTCTCTGGCCGATCTTGCAGGACGCGAAGAACAATGTACTTTCGTTCCCTCCGGTCATAAATTCGAACGACTTAGGTCGAATAACTCCTCAGACACGCAATGTGCTCGTCGAAGTCACTGGTACGTCGCTTGACGTTGTATTGAATGCGCTAACGATGATAACAATCAGTCTGGCAGATCGGGGTGGCAGGATCTATTCGAGCATTGTTCACTATCCATACGGCAAGGCAAGGAGATCTGTCACTCCGATACTGAAGGCTCGTCATGTGAGAATCAGGATGGATTACGTAAAGGCGGTGCTTGGAATCCCTCTAACCATCGGGCAAGGAGTGACACTACTCCGCAAAGCAGGATTCGGCGCATCGAAAGCATCGCAGACCTTCTTGGATGTGACAGTGCCATGTTTTCGCTTGGACATCATGCATCCCGTCGACATCATAGAAGACATAGCCATCGCCTACGGCCTTAACCAGATCAAACCAAGATGGCCGCCACATCCGACAGTGGGCGGCATAACATCGCAGCAAAAGTTCAACGACCTGTTGAGAGAGATAATGCTCGGACTGGGCTTTCAGGAAGTACTCACATTCACTCTGTCAAATCCTGAAAAGCTCTTCACGCGAATGAGCCTGCTAAATCAACCTATCGTTGAACTCCAAAACCCCCGGGTGCAGACGCTTACGTGCCTTAGAAACTGGCTCATTCCAAGTCTGATGGAGATTCTCTCGGCCAATGTTCATGTCACATATCCGCAGAGAGTCTTCGAGACAGGGGAATGCGTGACACGTGACAACTCCAGAGTCGAGGAACTCACAAAGCTGGCTGGCGTCACGTGTCATGCTGAGGCTTCATTTACTGAAGCAAGGGCGTCTGTTGATGCTCTGCTGTCGAACCTCGGGCTGAGTGCAAGAGTAACTGAACTGGAACACGGAAGCTTCGTTGCTGGACGGGCCGCAGCACTGTGGATCGGAGAGAACCAAATCGGAATCATGGGCGAGATTCATCCGCAGGTTCTTGAGAACTGGGGAATCCAGAATCCTGCTGCTGCCTTCGAACTTGGCGCGCAAATGCTGAAAGCTGCTGCAACGAACCATTAATCTAATCGGGTAGGCAAAACAGGTGGCGCAGGCACCAGAAACAGCCCACCCCCGAGAGAGCCGACTAAGTGGGGCGATGCCCCTCGATGAAGTTCGTGTGTTAGTGTCGTGGGCAAAAGGGTGGAAGTTCAAGGAGACCTTGACCTTGAACTCTCGCCCGCGGTGAAACCTGAGCTATCATTTAAGAGGTCTAAATGTCCACTCTTCCTGCGGGGCCCAACTCTTGGACATGGAACAGCGCCTCAACCTGATACTTCGAGGCACCGAGGAAGTCATCACAGAGGACGAATTGAAGCAGCTTCTAGAGACGACGAATTCACCGAAAGCTTACTGGGGCTTTGAGCCGAGCGGTGGTATGCATATAGGAACTGGACTAGTCTGCGGGGGCAAGATCAAAGACATGGCAGACGCCGGGTGCAACTTCACAATCTTTCTAGCCGACTGGCACGCGTGGATCAACAACAAACTTGGGGGCGACTTCGCGAACATTCGCTTGTGCGGCGAGTACTTTAAGCGATGCTTCGTGGGATTGGGAATAGTCTCGGAGAACGTCACATACTGTTTCGGTTCTGAAGTCGAGCGAGGTCTCGACTATTGGGAGAAGGTTATTCGAATAGCCAAATCGAATTCCGCAAAGAGAATTCGTAGGGCGCTCCCGATAATGGGTAGAGAAGATGCGGAAGATATTGAGACGGCGGCATTGATCTACCCTTGTATGCAGGCCGCGGACATATTCCAACTTGACCTCGACATCGCATGTGCAGGGATTGACCAAAGAAAGGCTCACATAATCGCGCGAGAATCGGCCTCGAAGCTCCAGAAAAGGAAGCCCATCTCCGTTCATACCCCCCTCCTGCTCAGCCTCTTGGGAGCACCACAAGTTGCGTCCGGGGCGGTTGCCTCGGGGAGTTTTGATGAGAATCCGAAATATGACTCTGAGATCGGAAGCAAGATGGCGAAGAGTATTCCTGGGAGTTCGATCCTCGTTCACGATGAGCCCGAAGAGATTCGTGACAAGATCAGATCCGGCTATTGTCCTCCGCGAGAGATCAAAGACAACCCTATCCTAGATATCGTTCGGTTGGTTCTGATGCCGCAGATGGGCGACCTTGAAATTGAACGACCAGCAAAGTACGGGGGAAACACAAAGTTCGACAAGTACGAAGATCTCCAGAAAGCATATTCGAGAGGCGAGCTTCATCCGCAAGATCTCAAGAGCAGCGTCGCGAAATCGCTCTCGAACAGACTCGAAGGCGTACGGCTAGAACTAAAGAAGGATCCCGAGTTATTACGACGTATCAAGGCCATGGAAATCACACGGTAGGTCCCTAAGCTGAGTTGAACGCCGAACAACGACGATTTGAAGCAGTTACAGAGCTCGTCAGTACTGTTGCCGCCCACTCGAGGCGAGGGGTACCGGTGATTGTTGAGGGCCCAAACGACGTTAGAACGCTCCGGAAGCTGGGGATCGCAGGGCCGATCTTTTGCGCAAAGTCTCGTCGCCTTGGGCTCATTGATTTTCTCGACTCAGTCGCAAAGCACCCGGAAGTAATAATCCTTACAGATTTCGATAAAGAGGGTAGAGCCCTCGCTTGGCGCCTGCGCAGGGATCTGTTACAAAACCGGGTCAAGGTGAACGTCGAGATCTGGAAGCAATTGAAGGCTCTCGGTCGGTCGGAGATGGTGGGAATCGAGAACCTCGGAAAGTACCTAGATCGGCTCGCGGCATCCCTGCTGGCAGACAGGAAGGCATGCTAGCCACGAGCTAAAGCGTTCTTGACATTATTCCTACCATGTCGACGAGGCGGTTTGCGTAGCCCCACTCGTTGTCATACCAGGCTAAGACCTTGGCCATCCTCCCGTCGAGGACCATCGTGGAAAGCCCGTCAATTATGCAAGAATGGGGGTTTCCGATTATGTCCACCGACACCAGGGGTTCCTCTGAGTATTCCAAGACGCGTCCAAGGGGGCCTTTCGCTGCGGCCTTGAACGCGTTGTTGATTGTTTCGGATGTGGCGTCTTTCTTCAGTTCAGCTACGAAATCGACCAAGGAACCGTCAGGGACTGGTACGCGATATGCAAGCCCGTTTATCTTCCCTTTCAGTTCTGGAAAGATCTCCGTCGTAGCCTTTGTCGCACCGGTCGTTGTCGGGATAATAGAAAGGGCAGCCGCACGTGCACGCCTAAGATCCTTGTGAGGAAGATCTAGGATTCTCTGGTCGTTCGTGTATGCGTGTGCAGTGCTCATCAATCCGCGCATAATGCCGAAGTTCTCATGGAGCACTTTCACCACAGGCGTGACGCAATTGGTTGTGCACGAAGCCAACGAAATAATGTTGTGAGTCTTCGGATCGTACTTCGAATCGTTGACAGCAGGCACAATCGTCACGTCAGGATTCGACGCAGGCGCAGAGATCAGGACTTTTCTGGCGCCGGCCTTGAAATGCTTAGACGCGCTATCGCGGTCTGTAAACAACCCCGTGGACTCGAGAACAATATCCACACCCAGCTTCGACCAAGGTAGTTCAGCGGGATCCCTGACAGACACGACCCGTACTTTTTTTCCATCAACCGAGAACCCGTCCGGAAGAAGCTTAATCTCAGCATCAAACCTTCCAAAGACAGAGTCATACTTGAGAAGATGAGCGAGCGTCTTCGAGTCAGTCACATCGTTGACGGCCACAATCTCCGCATTGATCTTCGCGTTCTTGAAGGCGCGGACAAAAGCTCTCCCTATTCTACCAAAACCGTTTATGCCGATCTTCACGACCAACCGGTTGCACCCTTCCCGCCTAAGGGGAAATCATCCTTCTTAAAATCGTTTCACAATACGCCGAAAGGCCGAAAAATCCGTCTTCTTGCCCTAGAAGGCGAGAAAATGTTTATCAACGTTTGCATACGTAAGGACCTTCAAGCTGACGCGCGAAAGCGCTTACAAACTTCGCTTTCCTACGGACGGCACAGCGGGTGCTTCATGTTAGAAAGGACGCTATGGAGAAGGAACGTTAGGTTGGATAGTAATGCGCGTATCCGCGTCTGTAAATGGAGGTTCACTATCAATTGGGAACAGAAAGTCAGTACGCACCCACCACCAAGTACGTCGTTTTGGCGGCGTTCGAAGTGGAGGGAGTGGTTGAGAAACCCGATGTGATCGGCGCGATCTTCGGGCAAACAGAGGGCCTATTCGGACCTGATCTGGATCTAAGAGAACTTCAGAAGAGTGGAAGAGTAGGAAGAATAGAGATTCAGCTGGAGTCAAAGCACGACAGGACCACCGGGACGATAATGATCCCGTCCAGCTTGGATAAGGTCTCTACGGCGATAATCGCTGCTGCCATTGAGAGTGTTGACAGAATCGGTCCGTGCACGGCAAAGGTCACTCTTGAGAGAGTTGAAGATGTTCGGGAAGAGAAGAGAAAACTCATCCTTGACAAGGCAAAGGACATTCTGAAGAAATGGGTCATCGAGGGCTCCCCGAGCACAGATGAGATGGTTAAGGAAGTGGGGGGCGCCATACGATCAGCAGAGGTCGTGGAGTTCGGTCCGGATAAGCTCCCTGCAGGGCCGGAAGCACAGAGTAGCGGAACAATAATCATCGTTGAGGGAAGAGCTGACGTTCTTAATCTGCTTAGATGCGGAATCAAGAACACGGTAGCCATCGAAGGCACGAAGATCCCTCAATCAGTCATAGCTCTCTGCAAGAGCAAGGAGGTCACAGCATTCTTGGACGGAGACAGAGGTGGTGACCTCATACTGAAGGAACTTGATCAAGTCACCGAGCTCGACTATCTGACGCGAGCTCCACCCGGAAAAGAGGTCGAGGAGCTCACCCCGAAGGAGATAATGAAAGCGCTGCGAGACCGCGTCCCGCACGGTGCACCCAAGCCAGAAGCGAAGCCAACCGTTGCTAAGGTGGCCCTTCCAGAGGGAGTCGCACAAAAGGCACAGGAACTGAAAGGGACACTCGAAGCCGCTGTCTTCGACGAGACGGGGAAGGAGATCGCTCACTTGCCGGTCAGCGAACTCGCGAATCAGCTACCAACAATGGAAGCACCCTACACCCTAGTCTTTGATGGAGTCATAACACAACGCATATTGGACCTAGCAGACCAGAAGAAGATCAAGTACGTCTTAGGAGACCGCTTGTCAGAAATCGCCAAGAAACCTTCCGACATCATGGTGCTGACAATGTCAGAACTCGGCAGCCGCTAGTTAGAGCAGCGATCTTTGCTTTCCAATTAGCAATTCGTCCTCACTGATGCCAAAGATCCCTAGTATTCGAGCCGCGGCAGGCGCAACTTGGCCAGAAACGTAGTATTCCACGTCGACTTGGTCGGAAGTGACTTCAAAGTAGGGCCGTGCCTTGTCATAGAGTTTCGTGCCCTTCTTGGTAATCACATAACCGATCTTGTCTCCGGGCACTAACTTTCGGCCGAGCTTGAGGTATTCCTTTGCGACCTGCACGTGAGGTGCCTTGACCTTGTATTCCTTAATTGGTTTGGTCAGGCTCTTCCATATGATGAGATCTCGAACTATGGTTTTTCCGCGCTTCAATTCATCGATTGCATTCAAAGCATACTCTTTGGCGTTGCCCGGCGAACCATCGCGGAGCACGAGCTCAATCACTTTCTCCTGAACCTTGCGGGCGATCTCGGACCAGTCGCTCCTGACAACCTCCATTCCGACAATGTCCAGTGTGTCATCTGTCAAGAGGCCCGCATATCTCTTCTTGGCTTCGGTGAAGAGTACTCTCTTGTAATCCTTGTCGGGTCGGATTTCCATGTGGAGATTCTGGTTGACCCACCGAAGTAGTGAATCGACTTTTGCTTTATCGTGTGTTACGAAGACTGAGTCCGTGTCCGCATATATCACAGGTAGGCCGGTCTCATTGCAGTGATCAATGACTTGTGTGATGCTCTTTCGCCCAAGTGCGGCTGCGGACTCGGCCACTTCGTGCACGTACCAACGAGCACCTGTCCAACCGGCGTATCCATAGCATGCGTTTGTGATCACTTTGACTGCTCTTTCTTGTTGCTGTAGAATTTGCCTCTCTGAGTCGGAGAGAGTCTCGGTCTGTATCTCTCTCTTGATCTCATTCCGCGTCGCGATTAGACTAGTGATAGCATTCCTGTATAGTCCGGGAGGTGTCTTTCTGAATCGGCACTCTGAACCTTCAATAACCCAGCAGGAAGAATCGTCGCAATCTTCTGTCGATTTGACGAGCGTGTCAGGGGAGAGATTGTACAGGATCATCAGGTTGGGATACATTGACGCGAAATCTAACGCAATTACGTTCTCGTGCAAGCCTGCTTGAGGCGCAAGCACTATGGCGCCTTGATATCGTTCATAGACTTGCTTTCGCCGTGGAGGAATCAGATGCCCTTGCTTGTAGGCTTCCTTGATCAGGTACGAGTCTACGCGATAGCCAACCGGTGCTGTAGCGACTTGGTCGAGGGGCATGCAAGTGAGTGAAGATAGCGCCATTCCGAATTCGAGGAATCTCCCTGTAATCTCCAGCATAGCGCGGGCGTAGGCGCTTGCGGCACGCAGCAAGAGAAGCTTGTCCCGTGGCGAGTTCCATATCTTCGCGAGGTCCAGCTGATCTGGAAGGATAGTGTCCAGTTTGATGCCAAGAGATCCGGCTACGTTCTCGACGCTCTTCACGTTAACGTCAGGCAGTTCATTAGCGTAGTCGAGCATGTCCAGGCTTGCCCTTCCGGCGATCGAGATATGCCCATAGAGGCTTGTATGCGGCTGCAAACCAAGCCTGCTTACACCCAGCGTCGCACCTGCTATTCTCGCTCTCTCAATCAGATACGGCCAGCCGATCCTATTGCTTTCAAATCCCGCGACAATGTCCGGGTCGAATCTCATCAAGTAGTTTGCGAACTCTGTGATGATGTCATGGTCCGACCCATCCGACCGAGAGAAAGTCCGAACCTCGCCATCACTTGTCGCAACGGAGATCACAGAAACTGGGTTTTGCGATGCATGCGGGGAACCTTTCTCCGCGAACGCGACTGTCGAGAATGCCAAAATCCGGAGTCTTGGTCTGTCTTTGAGGACGATGGGGTGCGGGGAACCGTGTGAGAGGTAGGCATTGCCACCAAGTGCTTGGGGGATTCTCAGTTCATCTGCTTCTGTTTCATGCCACCTGCAGGGAATCAAGCCTCTGTCATACAGGTAAAGCGAAGAGTATCGAATGTCGTGCCCGACGATCTGTTGTACTTGCTCACGCTTGGAGAGATGTTTTGCAATAGTTTCAAGCGACTCGGTTGATGCGCAGGTGATCTTGACCGCTTTGACTGTCTGGCCAAATAGCTTCTTCTCCTCAACAGAACTCTCGAGGACATTCGCATAGTCACTTCCCGATGAACGCAGAGCATCGAAGATTGTCTCGGGAGCGGAACCTTCCTTTGGAATCGCGTATAGATATGGTCTGAACTCCCTGTCAACGAGCAGGACATTCTTGCCATCTTCATCAATGCCCCAGAGCCAAATCTCTGAACCCTGTGATGTCGTCTCCTCGCCCAAGTCTAGTAAGAAGAATCTGAGACTCTTCAATGCGATCAGGCTCTACTGTCGAACGGACGCGCATGATTCTGCAGATCGTGCCAGCACCAAGGCATCCTCTCCATCCGCGTAATAATGTCGGATCTCGGAGAATGGTCTGTATCCCATATGATCGTAGAACGCGATCGCACCGGGGTTTCCCTTGCGTACCTCAAGACGGATCTGCTTAATCCCTTCCTCAGCAAGCCTCGTCGTCACGGCGGACAACAACGCGGTCCCAATGCGCCTTCGACGATAGCGTGGGTCCACAGCCACGGAGACAACGTGGCCTTCCGTGGCATTTGCCGAGGCCACGGCATATCCAACAATCTCCCCATCATATGATGCGACAAAGAAGCAGTCTTGGTGCTTGTCGATCAGATCGGTGAGAACTGCGGATGGATATGGGTCACTGAAACACGCTTTTTCGACTGCGTAGACGCCAAGCGCATCTAATGTTTCCACACGACGGACTACGTACAAGTATGCTCGCGCAGCTACAGCATCTCATTCCATCGCGCTGAAAGATGAAAGTAGTGCTTGCAGTCTCCTCTCTGGGTAAGACGAGCCTTGACACCCAGTGATTTGCTTCCGACAAAACTATAATAAACGGCGCCTGATCGTACGATACGACTCGCTGTGGCAAAAGGAGGAAGCAGACATCTCAGAGAAACGTGTTGAGCGCTGGGGTATCGCGAACATCTACTCCTCGTTCAACAACACGCTTGTGCATATTACCGACCTTGCTGGAGCAGAGACCGTTTCCCGAAGCTCCGGTGGACAACACGTCAAGGCGGATAGACTCCAAGGTTCACCGTATGCGGCAATGCAATCTGCTGGTGCCGCTGCAAGGACGGCGAAGGACAGAGGCATCACTGCTCTTCACATTAGAGTAAGGGCGCCTGGTGGACATGGAGCCCGAACACCCGGTCCGGGCGCTCAGGCCGCGATTCGAATGCTGGCGAGAGCAGGGTTCAGGATCGGCAGGATCGAGGACGTCACGCCCGTTCCGCATGATGGGACAAGACGCCCAGGCGGCCGAAGAGGAAGACGCGTCTAGGTCATGCTCTTGAGAGCAACGCCTTCATGTCTGTGATTTGGAGAATTCATCAGACTTGAACTGAGTCTTGAGCGAGTTCGTAGTGTTACACGGATCAAGCTACACCAGTAGACTCTGTAAGAATTGATTACACGACAGAGTATGTAGCAAAGGCTAATCTATCGCTACGCTTTTTCGTGCAATTCGTTGGATGTGCGTCCATGACTCTCGTCGAGCCGCAGGGGCCCTCTGCAGGCGCAGTCAAGAAAATGGAGATGCGGCTGCGAGAGATCAGAGCCCGAAAGCTCGCAATCATCGGCGTCGGCAATTCGATGAAAGGTGATGACTTCGCAGGATCCCTAGTTGCCAAGAAGCTGATGAGCAGATTCAACGAAGCCGCTCATCGGATTCTCGTCCTTGATGCTGAAGATGCTCCGGAGAACTTCACCGAGGAAATACGTGCTTTCAAGGCTGATACGTTGATCTTCATAGACAGTGCGGTAATGGGAACTCCTCCAGGCACAGTCAGACTAGTCCCTCTAGACGAGACTGAATACCCGTACTTTTCGACACACAACGTTCCGCTAAGGCTCCTAGGTACCGTGATGGGAAATGTTGAGAGTGCGTTTCTCATAGGGATTGAACCAGGAACCACCGAATTCGGAGAACAAATGTCAGCGGAAGTGAAGGCCGCCTGCACTCAGGTTGCTCAAACAGTATACAAGGTCATAGCGGAGCGGTCGTGAGCAGGCCTTGGCTGACTTTATGATATTGGCGATTCTGGCCATCGTCATCGTGCCTATCCTTGTTCTCTACTACATGGTTGGGTTCTTGGGCAAAACTACTCACGGCAAGGGGCCGAAGTACGAGGCGTTCTCAGGAGGAGAAGAGCTGCCTCCTGCCAGGGGCAAGTATCACTCAGAGATGTTCGTCTATGCATCTCTCTTTGTTGCTTTCGAGGTAGTCACGTTGCTCGTCGCCAGCTCACTGAGATTGCACAGCCACATTTGGCCTCTGCTATTCGTCGTCGCAGGAGGCGTATCACTTACGGTTGTGATGTTATGGTTTGTAGGAACGGGAGGTGCTGAACTTACCTGAACGACTTTCTAC
>Ga0187878_1002168_pt1 | contig 17853 bp, 10 predicted proteins | sample June2016WEW_17_1_FD_132979 | JGI IMG/M metagenome (GOLD analysis project Ga0187878, IMG submission 132979) | Peatland microbial communities from SPRUCE experiment site at the Marcell Experimental Forest, Minnesota, USA - June2016WEW_17_150 | ecosystem: Environmental > Terrestrial > Soil >...
GGCTGCTGCTGTCGAACTCGATCCGGGCGGCGGTGACCGGCCTGGCGAGGACGCTGGCCAATGAATACGGTCCGGACGGAATCACGGTGAACAACGTGTGCCCGGGCTACACGCTCACCGACCGCCTGGACGAGCTGGCCGCCAAGTTGGCGCAGGACGCGGGGGTGCCACGGGAGACGATTTACGAGCGCTGGAGTGCGCAGGTGCCCGCGAGGCGACTGGCGCGGCCGGAGGAATTTGCGGGAGTGGTGGCATTCCTGGCCTCGGAGCGCGCCGGCTACATCAATGGCGTCAGTCTGGCAGTGGATGGGGGCCTGTCGCGGGGCCTGTTATAGAGGAATCGACGCCCTTGCTCGACGCACCGGATACCTACCCCACAGCGTTGACACAGGACGGCCGCTCCCCGGTCGTAATGGTTGAATCTCCTAAAGATGATCTCAATTTGGCGCGCGAAAATCGGGCTTGCGTTCGGTTTTCATCCCCCGTTTTTTCATGCTAGGGGATTCTTCCGGAGGGCGGCGCGTTTGGGCAGGATTTCTCCTGCGCCATCATGACAATTCATGACCCTAACCCCATGACTGGTGATATTCTGCTCTTGCCAAAATAAAGCCATTGGCTGTCAATCCTGCCACTATGCGGAGGTACTCATGCCTATCCTCAATCGACTGACGTCCAAGCAGTTACTCCTGCGTATTTCGCTATTCATTTTGTTGGTCGCTCCTGCGCTGACGGCCCGAGCGCAGTCCCAGCTCGCCTCCGATCTTCGCCAGAAGGTCGACGGCGTGGCCCGCAAGGCGCTTGAGACCACGGGCGTACCGAGCGCGTCGATTGCGATCGTCAAAGATGGCCAGATCGCTTATCTGCAGGCATACGGCAATGCGAAGACGGATCCGCCCATGCCCGCCCGTCCGGAGATGCGCTACAGCATCGGATCCATCAGCAAGCAGTTCACCGCGACTGCCATACTCATGCTGGCCGAACAGGGCAAGCTATCGCTCGACGATCCGGTCTCGCGCTTTCTGCCCACGCTGACGCGCGCCGGCGAGGTCACCATCCGGCAACTGCTCGCGCACACCTCCGGTTATCAGGATTACTGGCCGCAGGACTACGTTTTTCCCCTCATGATGCAGCCGATCACCGCGGAAAAGCTCCTTGACCTTTGGGCTCGAAAGCCGCTCGATTTTGATCCAGGAACGCAGCGGCAATACAGCAACACCGGATTTGTCATTGCGGGCCTGATCGTGGAGAAGGCTGCCGGCATGCCGCTGCTGCAGTTTCTCAGAGAACGTGTGTTCACGCCGCTCGTCATGGACAGCGTCGTCGACGTCGATCAGAACCGCCTCAGCGACACCGATCCCGCCGGCTACATGCGATATGCGCTCGGCCCGCTGCGGGTCGCGCCCAAAGAAGGCCAGGGATGGCTCTTCGCCGCCGGCGAGCTTGCGATGACCGCGCGGGATCTGGCGAAATGGAACATCGGGCTGATTGAGCAGAAATTGCTCAAGCTCTCGTCGTACCAGGAAATGGAGACCGAGGTCCTACTCAAAAATGGCGTGGCCACTCACTATGGACTCGGCATTGGTATCCGCAGTGATTCCGGCCGGCGCGTCCTCGAGCACGGCGGCGAAGTGTCCGGCTTTACAGCCGAGAACTTAGTTTTCCCGGACCATCGCGCCGCTATCACCGTTCTTACCAATGCGGATGCCGCGGAGGCGGCCACCAGCATGGCGCAGAAGATCACGCCTTTGATCTTCGCGGTCCAGGATGCCACCGCGGCCAAATTTCAAGAGCTGGCCCGCAAGATCTTCGCAGATCTGCAGCGCGGCACAATCAACCGCTCCCTCTTCACCGGGAACGGGAACAGCTATTTCTCCGAACAGGCTCTCCGAGATTTTTCTGCCAGCCTGGCACCTCTCGGCGCCCCACGGGAGTTTACCCAGATTGAGCACTCGGAGCGCGGCGGCATGAGTTTCTGGGCCTATCAGATCAGGTTCGCACGGAAAACTCTGGTACTTACGGTGCGTGCCATGCCCGATGGCAAGATCGAGCAATATCAGATCGCGGCAGTAGACTAATAAAACCTGGCCGCCACGCCTCGCACATCGTCGGGCGATCCCGCGATGTAGCCCTGATCTTCTTCGAGGATGTGATGCCGCTTCGCCTTGGAACACCACTCCGGCCCATCACCGAGAAGGACGGGTTCCTTGGCGATCTCAAGGCGAAGACGATCCAACCGTTTGGGGCGACAGGTGCGCCGAACTTTCCCACCGCCTGGTTGCCCACCGAGCGCGTCGCTCGCGCTTGGCAGTCGATGGTGACCGAGAAGCCGTTTGAAAAGTAGGCGGCATCAGGTCGCATCCAAACACCGCATTGCCTTCCCCTTCGAGCCCTACTTTGCCGTCCTCGACTTGAGCCAGTCGAGAATGGAACATGCTTCCAGATAGTCAGAGTGCAATCGCGAGTTGGTATAGTCTGTGAGAAGCTTGAGAGCCGTTCCTTTTTCTCCACGCCTCCACGATTCCAGTGCATTCCTTTCGATTTCCGAGACCTTTTCGTAGGCCTGCTTCTCAATGTTGTCCCATCGCTTGGTTATCACAGGCCCCACGCTGCTCCACCGTTCGCGATTGTTATTGCCGAGGGGAGCCGCATCTCTCTGGATGCTCTCGAATGCCCACCAGGCTGAGTCAGAGCTGTAGGAGTCCGAGCCTCGCTGCCATTCCGCCGGAGTTCCTCCTCCATAACCTGCCCAGACCGGCGTGTATACGCCCGAACAAGGAGAGCTGACGAGCGACCACATCACGCACCCAATGTCCGGAGGCAGGTTCCCCCTGAGGTGATATATCTGCGAAGCATCAGTCGAGCTCACGCATATAGGCCGCGTTTTTCTGTTGTGCGGGAGCTGATAGTAAGTCTTCCCCTCATAGTGATCCCTCATAACGCCGGCCAGATCCTGGACCGTGATCTTGCCAAGTTTGGGCGCCAGCAACTCGCTGGCACGCGCCTCGCGCATCGTGTTGGAGGGATCTCCCAGATTGGTACCGTATGCTTCTCGAAAGTTGAACTTCTTGCCGGTTTTGGGATCGTACCAGTGCTGCGCCGTGGCATAGGAAACCAGATCAGCCGAAGCCAGATCCCAGTCGGTCTCTATTTGCGCCTGGTTGGCATAAAAGACGGCGCCGTCATCAGGACATCTCCGTGCCACCCAATGTTTTTTTGTGACCTCCATGATCCAGCCTTCGTTCGAGTCTGCGATCAGAAAGGTCACGTTTTTGCAGGATGTGGCTTCAAATCCGTTGAAGGTGTATTGGTCGACCAATTTGGCGCTGAGTTCCACGGCCTCGCGCGCGGTCTTGCATCGCTGCAGTACGATTTGGCCGATTTCGGGCCAACCGAGCCCTTTGTCATACGGCCTGCCGGGCTCCTTGCAATCGATGCAGTTGCTCGCCATCGATACTCCGAATTCGTTCATCCCATCGAGGAATTTGGCAGGAGGCATCCCGAGCCGCTGTCCTGAATACATCTCTATCGCGGTGTACGCGTAAGTGACAACTGCCTGCGGCACGGCCTCAAAAGCGAAACGGATCACGTCTCCCGGCACATGTTTCTCTTCCGGATGATAGACCAAATGCATGCAGTCATTGTCGCCATAGTCCTCGTTGTGGGCCATGATCACGCTGCCGTCCGCGGACGCTCTTTTGCCGATGATGACCGTTGTGCAGCCCGCGGCAGCTTTGCTCCCTGCTTGTTCCCTGGACGACAGCATGCAGGCGGAGAGAGGTATCAGGAGTAGACTCAACAAGGTGACCAGAGGCTTCATTTTGGACGACTCGCTCATGCGTTCCTCCTTAAACGACATTGCCGGTTCGAGTCCGACATCGAGCCGGCAGATCGCCAGATATTACCAATCTTTCTGGACAAGGGGTTTTGCTTTTTGAACCAGGAGTCGCACACTATCGGGGACCAATAACCATGCGCCCAACGCAAATCTGATACCAACCTCGACGCCGAGCATCGTCAGATCCAGGTTATCCATGGGTGAGCGACTGTGTGAGATTCGAATGGCAATCTGCTGGATAAATAGCCTTAATGAAGAAATTGCGCCGACGAGAATCAAGATGCCCGCAACGGCGAATGCAATCCGTTGAATGACTTGGGGAGTCGCGCCTGATGTGCTTTCAGAAGATTCCGAGGATAGAATCATTCGTGCACCCAACGCTTCTGCGCCAAACCAGAGAAACGCGCCGAGAAGCAGGAGCAGTAAGGGTGGGACCAGCGTCAGCAGCCAGGTTGTTGTGCTTCCGGGGCGCCACATCACCGGCTGGAGCATGGAAACAGGCATAGCAAGAGAACCGATAAAGCCGGTCAGAGTATAGATGCTGAGAACCCTGCAACTCAGCCGGCCAATTTCGCGATTCGTCATGGTGCCTCCTCGATTGGGGAGAGTTCGCATAGAATGGTATGCCATCTTACTCCAGGACGCGCCGAAAAGTCTGTAATTTACCGGGTAAACCCACGGCTTTGCCGGGGGACTCACAGAGTATGACAATTCCGGGAGTAACCAGGGCTCTTCAAGTAGTGCCATCGTCGAACCAAGACCTGTAGGGGCACCACCCGTGGGCGCCCGGTAGCTCACGCTGCCCGAAGGGATCTGATCCATTCTCTGTGCAGTGTATTGGGCGCTGCCTGACAGGCGGAGACCATTCCGGACGAACGGGCGGGCACAGGTTCCCGCCCCTACAGCACGGTGGTCTACCACGCCGATGATGGTCGTGATTTTAGCGCGAAGCGCCAACCGCTTTGAGCGGTTCACATATCAAGCCTCCGGCTTTGCCGGAAGCTTCTGATTCTTATACATTCCCGACATTTGGCATTGGGTCCGACCACAAATCCCAGGATTCCGCTTCTCAAAACATCATTGTGCGGAACCCTGTGTAAATTTTTCCGGAAGAGCACATTTTCGATGTAACATCCGAGACAACAAGCTAATATTGCAGGAGTAGAACCTCTGATCAGCCGGCAGAGCCGACATAGAACTCACAAACCGAATGTGGAACGGGCGCAGCAGACGAGCCTCCATCGAAAAACGCAACCCACCCCCCCCCGTCCTTAGCAGTGGGCGGGATCAGGCAGTCACGCCGGCATCGAGGAGTTCACAATGGACAATCCATTTTCATTCGCCAGTCTGAATTGCAGATTGATGATTCTCCGGAGGATTTCACCATGATACGCAAGATGTTTGGGCTAACGCTCGCATTGGTCTTGGTCCTTTCCGTTTCGGCGGCGCCGCGGCAGCCCTCCGCGCAGAACCCGCCGGGCGGCGCGCCGGGCCAGGCGCAGTCGCTGACCGTCTGGGTTCCGCACACCGTCCTTCCTGAAAAGATCGACACCGACCTCAACGCGAAGATCCGCGCCGAGGGCATGGAGCATTCGAAGCTGATGTGGATCGAACACATGTTGGCCGATGTCTACGGCCCGCGGCCGACCGGCTCACCCAGCCATGAAGCGGCGGCCAACTGGGCAATCAAGACGATGCAGAGCTGGGGCATGACGAATGCCCGCCTCGAGCCGTGGGACTGGGGCCACGAAGGCTGGTTGAACGAGCGCGCATCGGGCTTCCTCACTTCGCCGGTCAAGTCCAACCTGAAGTTCGAGGTTGTTGCCTGGTCGCCGTCGACGAATGGAACGGTATCCGGCCCGGTGGTGAAGCTTGTCCCACCGCACGGACCGCTGGCGCCGGCCGAACCCAATGCCCCGGCCGCCGGCGGCCGCGGCGGCCCCCAGGGTCCGACCTACCTCGGACCGACCGAGGCCGAATTAAACGCCTACCTGATCGATAAAGCGCCGCTCGTAAAGGGGGGCATCGTCATGGTCGGCGACTGGACGTACGTGCCGATTGACTTTACCACACCTCAAAAGCGGATTGCCGACGACGTCGCCAAGGCCCGCTACTTGCCGCCGGATCCCAACGCGCCCGCGCGCGGCGGACGTGGCGGCGGCTTCCCGGGCGGCGGGGGCCGCGGCGGCGGAGCGCCGCCGGCTGCCGACGGCCGTTTGACGCCGCAGCAGGTCAACCAGCGCATCACCGCGTTCCTGCGCGACAACCCGCCGGCGCTGCGTCTCAACGACGCCGTGCGAGCCCAGGGCATCATCGTCGGGCAGAATCCGCCTACCTATGACCACACGACTCAGGCGCCGGGCGTCATCCTGCGCAATGACGACTACGGCCGGATCTCGCGCATCATCGACGACGGCACGCCGGTCACGGTCGAGTTCAACATCGTCAACCACTACTACCCCGAAGGCAAGACGTCATACAACACCATCGCGGAGATCCTCGGCTCGGACAGGGCCGATGAGGTCGTGATGCTCGGTGGGCACCTCGACTCGTGGCACACGGCCACCGGAGCGGCCGATAACGCGATCGGCTGCGCGATCATGATGGAGGCCGCGCGCATTCTCGAAACCGTCGGCGCCAAGCCGCGCCGCACCGTCCGCGTCGCCTTGTGGGGCGGCGAGGAGGAAGGGCTGCTCGGATCGATTGCTTATGTGAAGCAGCACTTCGGTTCGGCCGAGGCGCCGACGAAGGAGTGGGCCAAGCTCGACGCCTACTGGAACATCGACTCGGGCACGGGCCGCGTCCGTGGCGCATCGATCTTTGGACCGCCCGACGCCGGCGTCATCCTCGCGCAGTTCTTCAAGCCATTCGAGGAGTGGGGCATTTATGGCGCGGTGACGACCATTAGTCGCGCGACCGGCGGCACCGACAGCACGTCGTTCAACAACGGCGGCCTGCCGGGCATCGGCACCCAGCAGGATCCGATCGAGTACAACAGCATCACCCATCACACCAACCTCGATACCTACGAACGGATCATTCCAGACGATGTGATGAAGGATGCTGTCATCACGGCGTCGGTGGTCTACCATATCGCAAACCGCGACAAGATGTTGCCGCGTTTCGCACCCGACGAGATGCCGCCGCTGCCGGCAGCCCGGGGCGGCGGTGCCGGCGGTGGCCGCGGGGGGAACGCGGGGCCGTCAGCGGAGAGCCACATTTTCGCGGCCGCGAAGAACAAGCCGTTAGCCGTCGCAGCGCCTGGATTGCTCAGTGTTGCTGCGGGCGCAGGCCAGGCGGCCGTGACGTCTACGGCGGCCATCGACACCAACCCGACGCACGGCAAGGTCGCGCTCAAGCCCGATGGCAGCTTCGTCTATACGCCGGACAAGGACTTCGCGGGTACCGATTCGTTCACCTACAAGATCACCAGCGGCGGAGCCACCAGCACCGCAGGCACGGTGACCCTGGTGGTGAAGTGAAGAAATAAGCAATGGGGCAAGGCCGGCTGCAATCGCCGGCTTGCCTCATTCCCTCAGGTTTTAGCCCCCGCCCGGCCACCCGGAAAACCCCGTTGTGGCCCCGCGGGTTCGACCAGCACATCCGTCCCTCTTCGAGGCCTCCCAAGGCCTCCCGATTTCCGGGTGGCCGTTTGTTGGGTTTTGTTCACGCTTTTTCAGATGTTGAAAGCGCTGCGGTAGTAATCAGATGTCTGTAGGCTTGTGTCTGCCGATGCCGTAAAAGCGACCGAAATCATCATCGTTTGTCGTCAGCAGGAAAACGCAAGCTCACTCAGGCCTGAGATAATGAGCGAATCCGTTGTCATCAAGTAGGCCTGTCGGCGCTCGGCATCCTGACATTGCAGGTCACAGTGAAGCAGCGACTAGAGCTCGTCGTCAGCGAGCCGCCTCTCTCGATTTCAACCACCGCTGGAGAGAGGATTGGGATTCTCCAGAAGGACGACCCGCTAACAGTCCTTCAATGCTGATGTCTTCGTCGAGGTCGGGCCAGTGGATGCCCTCACCACGGCCGATCAAGCGCCAGTTGGCACGCTCTGTCTTGGTTCCATGCGCCAGACGAGGGTACCAGGCAATTGGCACGGAGACCGTTCGACCGTCCATGAGATCGACGACGAGTGAGTCCTCAGTAACCTCCGCATCTTCGGCCTGCATGACTCGCAGCTCAGTCTGTGAAGTATTCATTCCATTGCCTTAGAAAAAGTGCCTTGTTCTCCTCAACCAGATGCCTCAGTCGATGAAGCTCAGATCGTCCAAAACCGCTACTATCCTGGAGGCGAACCGGATCGAGCCAAAACTTGGCGCTCATGTCCTCCCGTTCGACGTGAATATGTGGAGGCTCATGTCGATCCGCAGAGTAAAAGAAAAACCGGTAAGCTCCAGACCTGAGTACCGTTGGCATCACTTGCCAATATACATCGCAATCCCGGACAACTCCAGTACTGGGTTGGCCTGTGCCGGGGGTTGGAACGATGTCGGTGCGCGTTCCCGCACTCCCGGAATCGTCAAACCCTGTCAGACTCCCGGCCGAGCCGGGGGTTACGGTAACGAATTGGGAAGAGTGAAAACTCCCAGGCCCGCATCATTCCGCTTGGCCGTCGAAACCCGCATTTTTAATGCCGTGCTGCGCTGCAGTTCGCGCCAGATCTCCAGCTCGGCTGCTTCGGCCGGCTTTTCAATTTGACGCATCAACTGCTTCACGCCTGGTGTCGCGGCGAACAGGCGGCGTTCGACAGGCTCATGCCTTTGGTCTATGACGAGCTGCGGCGGCTTGCGCATCGGTACATGGTGCGCGAGCGTGCCGGCCACGTCCTTCAGACCACAGCTCTGGTCAACGAGGCCTACCTTCAGCTGATTGATGCGAACCAGGTCCAATGGCAAGACCGCACCCACTTCTTTGCGATCTCAGCCAACCTGATGCGGCAAATCCTGGTTCATATGGCACGGTCCAGTCAGGCGCAGAAACGAGGCGGCCGTTTTCGGCAAGTGTCGCTCGAAGACGCTTCCATCGTTGCTCCCCGGCCGGATGCGGATCTGATTGAACTGGACGATGCGCTTACAGTTCTCGCCGAGGTCGATCCCAGGAAAGCCAGAGTTGTGGAGTTGAAGTTTTTCGGGGGACTGAATCTCGAAGAAATCGCGGAGGTGCTGAAGGTCTCCGCAGACACAGTCTGGCGCGACTGGGATCTGGCCAAGAGCTGGCTCTATCGAGAAATGAAACGCGCCGCAAGGAGGCCGTGATGCAGCCCGAACGGTGGGAGCGGATCGAACAGCTCTACCATGCAGCCCTGGAAAGGGAGCCACGCGAGCGTGAAGCTTTCCTGGACGAGGCCTGCGCCGGGGATGAGAGTTTGCGCAGCGAAGTCAAGTCGCTGCTTGCCTGCCGGCCCGAAGCCCAGGAGTTCATCGAAGCACCGGCACTCGACCTGGCTGCCAGGGCGATAGCGGAACAGACGGATTTGACCGGGCAAACCGTTCTTCACTATCGAATCACAGCAAAACTCGGCGCAGGCGGAATGGGTGAAGTCTACCGCGCCGAGGACACCAAGCTAAAGCGGCATGTTGCCATCAAGGTGCTGCCCGATATCTTCAGCAGCGATCCCGAGCGGCTGGCCCGATTCGAGCGCGAGGCCAAGCTGCTGGCATCGCTGAATCACCCCAACATTGCCGCCATCTATGGGCTGGAAGAAGCTGGAGGAAAACGCTTCCTGGTGCTGGAGCTTGTTGAAGGCGAGACCCTGGCGCAGCGGATTGCCAAGGGGCCGTTGCCTGTGGATGAAGCCCTCGAAGTTTGCCGCCAGATTGCCGAAGGTCTGGAGGCTGCGCACGAAAAAGGCATTATCCACCGCGACCTGAAGCCTGCCAACGTGAAGGTTACGCCTGAGGGCAAGGTCAAAGTGTTGGACTTCGGGCTGGCGCGTGCCCTCCATGATCAGGCCGCAACTGCGGACCTGTCGCATTCACCCACGATCACCGAGGCGATGACCCGCCCCGGCGTCGTGCTTGGCACTGCCGCTTATATGAGCCCCGAGCAGGCCAGAGGCAAACCTATCGACAAACGCGCCGACATCTGGGCGTTCGGTTGTGTGCTGTATGAGTGCCTGACCGGGAAACGGGCATTCCGAGGGGATGACGTCACCGAGGTAATGGCTAAGATTTTGGAAGCTGAACCGGATTGGAGCCTGCTGCCCGCAAACACGCCATCCAGTATCCATGCGTTGCTGAGACGATGCCTGCGGAAGGATTCGAAGCGAAGGCAGCAGGACATTCTCGATGCCCGTATCGAAATCGAGGAGTCCGCCGCCAAGGATGCCGTTCCCATCCAAGCATCGCCTGCTCCTCGGCGATTCTCACTCCTTTGGCGGGCTGCGTGTGCGGCTGTCCTGCTTCTGGCGGTTATCCTGATCGGCGTTGCATTGATGAGATACTTGCAGCCCGCCACGTCCTCCCCCGTGCTTAGGGCCGTGATCACGGTCGAGCCGGGCCATTGGCTCGACGGCATGCGCGCGGAATTGGAGCGTCCGAGCCGAACTGCCATGGCCATTTCCGGCGATGGCAGGTTCGTTGTCTACAGCGCGATTGAGGAGAATCCGGGCCCTCAAGCGAAGCCTCAGCTGTATCTGCGGAGAATGGATCAAGCGGAAGCCAAGCCCATCACCGGGACGGAAGGTGGCATCAACCCCTTCCTGTCGCCCGACAACCGATGGGTGGGATTCTGGGCAGACGGCAAGCTGAAGAAGGTTCCTGTCGAGGGTGGTGTGCCTGCCACTTTGTGCGACGCTTCAATGCTGTATGGTGCGAATTGGGGTGGTGATAACAGCATTGTGTTTACGGACGGATGGGCCTCCGGGCTCTCAATGGTTTCGGCTGATGGCGGGAAGCCCGAGACCTTAACCAGGCCTGACCCGAAGCGGGAGGAGCGCAGCCACCGCTTGCCCTCTTGGCTCCCCAATGGGAAGGTCGTGATTTTCACCATAATGAGACACGGCAGTGTCTCACAACCCTGCCTTGCCCTGCTCCGACTCGATACCCGCGAGTGGCATGTCTTGCTACAAGACGCCGCTGATGCCAGGTATGTTCCGACAGGACACCTTGTGTTCCTGAGGCAAGGGACGCTCATGGCTGTGCGATTTGATCTGGCCGGGCTGAACGTCATCGGGCAACCATTTCCCCTCGTGGAAAACGTCATGCAAGCCTTCAGCATATTTTTGGAGAACAACACTGGTGCTGGTCAGTTCGGCATCTCTGACACAGGATCGCTCATTTATGCGGCAGGTGGCATCGTTCCGGACCCAAATAATTCGCTCGTGTGGGTGGATCAGAGAGGCAGAGAGCAACCTGTGACGCTCTTGCAGAAGCCCTTTTTCGCTCCGCGTCTTTCTCCGGATGGCCAGAGGATTGCCTATGGAACTTATCGACGAGAGTATCAGGTCTGGGTGTATGACTTAATTAGAGGCACGAACAGTCGGTTGACTGGCGAGGGATGGGCTATCCATCCGATCTGGACTCCCGACGGTAAACGGCTTCTTTTCTCATGGGAGAAATCTCTGGAGGCGAACCTGTTCTGGCAACCTTACGATGGAAGCTCACCGATGGAGCGCCTTACAACAAGCGAATACACCCATTACCCTGGATCATGGTCTTCGGATGGGAAAATGGTCGCTTTGGTTGAAGAGCACCGAGATACCGGTGACGACGACATTGCTGTGCTGGAAGTCCGCTCAGGGCGCGTGACGCCGTTCCTGAATTCGCAATTCAATGAGATGGATCCCGAATTCTCGCCCGACGGTCGCTGGATAGCATACTCATCCGATGAATCAAACCGCTTCGAGGTCTACGTGCGGCCATTTCCCGGCCCAGGGATGAAACACCCGGTATCGAGCGAAGGGGGCGTCGAGCCGCTGTGGGCAAGAAATGGCAAACAGCTTTTCTATCGATGGCGGAATCAAGTGTGGGTCGCGGATGTCCAGACTGACGGCGGCTTCTCGACCAGCAAGCCGCGCCTGCTCTTCGAGAAACCCGGATATTTGTATGGTGACCCCATACGCACCTACGACCTGTCCTTCGACGGGCAGCGATTCCTCATGGTCAAGCTTGAACAAAGGAAGCCCACGCCCGTCACCGAAATGATCCTCGTCCAGAACTGGTTCGAGGAACTCAAGCAAAAGGTCCCGACCGCCAAGAAGTAATCGCCTCCGAGCGGGACCTTCCTCATAATCGGCAACTCTCCGTCTGATCTAGTAAATTCTTCACCGCCTAAGGCGGAGGCTTCTTGGTAACGGACCCAAGTCCTTTTCCGGGCAAAGCCCGGCCCTTGCCCGGTGAGCTTTTTGGAGGAGTGGCAATTCGGGAGAACTCCGGTAGGGGCGCCACCTGTGGGCGCCCGAGAAGCCTCACGGGCGGGCACGGGTCCCGCCCTTACAGAAGCAACGAAAAATCCGCTGAAGCCGTCGCCTGAAGGCGAGGGTTTTGACCCTCCCAGCATGGGACAATAAACTCGAATCTTGAGGCCCGCCTGCTTCAAGGAAGTTACGTCTCACGATCCTGAAACGGAAACTGAGCGAAGTTGTCGTAAGAAAGACAAAACAAAACTGGGCCCCTTCACTCCCGCGCTCTGGGGAATGTGGGTCGGCCGGAACTAGCCGCGTATTCGATGGAGGTCCGCGCCGAGGCCTCCGTTCGTCTGCCCTCCCGGGTCGCCAGGTTCGTACGTGGAATCCCTAATTCCTTATGCTGGGAAACCGGGGACGCAGCGCTGGGTGCTGCATCCCCATTTCCTTTGTCTCAACTCAGGGGTGCAGTCCAGTAGACTGTCCCCCTATTCAACTACTTCTTTCCGTCGAGGATCGCTTTGATTTTCTCCTTTTCTTTATCCCGCTCCAGGTAGGGAATGCCCTTTTCCATCCACTCCGGCATGGGCGCGCCTTTCAGATAATGGTCGAAGAACTGCTGCATGCGCACCGTGTAATCCTTCTGGTTCGGCCGCTTGTTCAGGTGATGAAGCTCGCCGTTGTAGTCCCACATGTAGACTTCTTTGCCAAGCCGCCGGAGCGCCAGATAGTATTCGATTCCCTGATACCAGGGGACGGCATCGTCGGCGTCATTGGCCAGGATCATGAGCGGAGTCTGCACCCGGTTGGCCTGGAAGACCGGAGAGTTCTCGATGAATTGAAGAGGAGAATCCCACAGATTTCCTCCGATGCGGCTCTGGGTGTGCTCGTATTGAAACTGCCGCGGCAGTCCCGTGCCCCAACGGATGCCGCTATACGCGCTGGTCATGTTGGAGACCGGAGCCCCAGCCTCGGCGGCGCGGAAGCGGTTGGTCTGCGTCACCATGTAGGCGATCTGGTAGCCGCCCCAACTGTGCCCCTGGATGCCAATGGCCTTCTCATCCACGAATCCCTTGTCGACCACGGCCTGGATCGCCGGCAGGACGCATTTGAGCGCGCTCTGTCCGGGGTGGCCGATGGTGTAGACAATATCCGGTTCCAGGATGAGATAACCGTTGCTGGCGTAGTAGGAGACGTTGATCGAGTGCCCCGGCGCCGGGTTCACAAAGTTGTTTACGTTGTTGGAGAGCAGCTCGTAGATATAGACCATCATCGGATAATTCTTGTTCGGATCGAAGTTCTCCGGCTTGATCAGGATGCTGCTGAGCGGAATCCCGTCGCTGTTCTTGTAGCGGATCAACTCCGACGCGCCCCAGAGCAGCTGGGCTTTCTGCGGGTTGGCGTTGCTCACCTTCTTCATGTCGTTGAAGTTCGGCCCGCAGACCTGCAGATCGGGAAACTCGTTGAAAGTCTGAGCCGTCAGCAGGTAAACATCGGCAGCCTTGGCCTTGGCCGGGACACTGAAGTTCTTCGCCGCCATGATCAGCTTCTGCGGCGGTCCTCCATCGATTTTGGCGCGATAAAAGCCGGTGTCGTGCGTCAATTCGCTATCTGCCCGCAGCAAGAGCGGCTGCTGCGGGTCGATCCCTCTCTCGGTAGGATCGGTTCGCATATTGACGTAGCGGAATACGGTCTTTTCCCTTCGGCCGACCCCATCGGTCAAATTCCTGGCGCTGGAGCCGTCGGGCGCAATCTGCCAGATGTCATAGCGATCATACAACAGCACGCAGTTATCGTCCTTCGTCCAGCCTCCGTTGCCGTAAGCTCCCGGAGGGCTGGGAGTATCGTTATTTTCCTGCCAGAAGTTCACGCTCCGGCTCTTGGTCAGGTTGACGACCTTGCCATCGGGGATGGAGATGCTGTTCCAGTCCTTGCTGTCGAAGAACAGCGCATATTTGGCGTTGGAAGAAAAGGAGAGCGCACCCGACTGTTTGGTCAGCATCGGTTTGCGGCTGCCATCGTCGGTGTTGACCAGATAATAATCAGAGTAATTCGTGTCATATCCGACCAGAATCCGGTAGTGCCGGTCGTCGGCACCAAGCGCCCAGTGTCCATCAGCCTGCGGCGTGACTTGAGCCATGGTTTCATCGGCCAGCCGCGTCAGCTTTTTGTTCTTGATGTTGAATGCAGTGCTATACGTCCGGTTGGCATCCTGGGTCGCGCGCACCTTCTGCATGGGCTGGATGAAGTCGTCTTTCCAATGCCACAGGTCGGCCGAGACCTTCTCTTCGGCAGCGGCAGTTCCAGCCGCTGCTGGAGCCGGCGCGGCGGTCTCATCGGGATTTTCAGGCTCGGCGCCAGGTGGCGCGGTACCAAAAAAGAGCCTCGTGCCATCCTGGGAGAACGTGATGCCGGCCCTCTCTGCGATGACGAAGTCCTGCCTGAAATTAGGAGTCGCGGCAGAAATCAGCTCGGCGGCTGTGGGCGTCTGAAAGTCGGTAAAGTAAATCTTGACTTTCGGCCGGGCCGCCGCGGCATCGTCGCGATCGCTAAAGAATGCCAGCTGGGTCTGTTTTTGGTCCCAGCTCAGCCGGGTATATTTTCCTTTTCCGCTGAGAATCGCTGTCGGGGCATCTGAGGTGCCGGGAGTGATTCGATATACGCCGTTACTTTCCGTAATCCGGGAAGAAACCGCATAGGTCAGGCTCTCGCCGTCCTTGCTGAGCGTAAAATCGGCCACGTCGGGAATCGTGCGTTCATTTTTGTCGATCAAGTTACGCACAACCATGTCAACGCCGTACTCGGTCCTGGCTCCGGCCCCCCGACCTCCAGCTGCACCGCGCGTGCCGCCTTGCCGGCCGCCTCCGCCGGTTGCCCCGCCTTGGCGTGCGCCCCCGCCGGCGGGAGGATTTGCAGCGCCGGCCGCCTCCTGGCCGCGCCCCTGCGCATTTCCCGCGTCGGGTTTGGGTTCGAGCAAGTAAGCGACGAAGTCGCCGCCCTCTTCGGCAATCTGGAATCTTCTCACCCGCTCGACACGCTCCACCTTGCCGGTGGTCAGATCCATGATCCCCATGGCATTTTGCGGCATGTCTGCAGGCCGCCGGTTTTCCTTCCTGGCGGTTTCATTCTCTGCCTTGGTAGGGAAGATCTGGAAGACGCAGAAGCGTCCGTCCGAGGTAAAAGCGAGGCCGCTGGCTCCGCCGCCAGGCCCGCCTCCACGCGCGCCCCCACCTCGCCCCTGATCGTCCGGTGTGGCCGCTGCGGGTGTGTCCGGCCGGTGGCCGCGCGGGTGACGCCATTCCGTGCCGCTGGCCAGATTACGAACGACGACTTCCCCGTCGGCGTCCTGAGGGTTGAGTACGTATGCAAGGAACTTGCCGTCAGGGGTCAGCTGTTGCTGTTGAATGACTCGCCAGCTATCGTAATCGCCGTGATTCAGCGGCCGTTTCGCAGTGGTCTGCTGAGCGATCACAGTGAGCGAAATCAAGGAAAACGCAAGACAGAGAACCAGCAGCTTCCGTGCCGGCTGGGAACGGAATGCGGGTGGGTGTGCGAATCGAGTCATGGTATCTGCTCCTGTTTCGGTTGGCTTGGATGAGCACAGTCTCGGCACTGTGTCGGCAGCCATAATATGACAACCTTCTTAATCCCCGCCACACGAAAACTGTGATTCAGACACTGAAAAACAAATGCAGCCACGAAGAACACGAGGCGGCATAGCCGCAACCAAAATCTAACGCCAAGAAATCGGCGATTCGAAATTCGAAATTCGAGACTTTAAAGTTTCGAATCTCGAATTTCAGTAAAAATCAATACTTTTGGCGCCTTGGCGGTAAAAAATCCTTTCCGCCTTGCAGTGTCTGAATTGCCGAAATTCCCTTGCTCTTCATGCCCCCTCGAGATAGAACTAACCGAGGGTAACGATTCTTCCCCGGAATAGGACGGGTTCAAAATGAGCAGACCACGCCATCGAGCAGAACTGAAAATAATCGCCCACCAGGCAATGATCGACCGAGGGCTCCAGCCCGATTTCTCCGCCGCGGCTCTGGCCGAACTCGCGAGCATTACCGGACCGATAATCCAGAAGGGCGGAGACGTTCGGGATCTGCGTGACCTTCTCTGGGCCTCGATTGACAACGACGGGTCGCTCGATCTGGATCAGCTCTCCGTGTGCGAGAAACTTCCTGGAGGAGCGGTCAAGATTCTGGTGGCGATCGCCGATGTCGATGAAACCGTCAAAACGGGCTCTGCTATCGACCAGCACGCAGAGCAGAACACAACATCGGTTTACACCCCCGCGCAGGTTTTCCCGATGCTCCCGGAAAAACTCTCAACCGATCTTACTTCCCTCGCCGATCAGCAAGACCGCCTGTCGATAGTTATGGAGGTTATCATTGCCCCGGAGGGGTCGGCCGAAGCTTCCGACATTTATCGGGCGATCGTGCACAACCGGGCAAAACTTGCGTATGACAGCGTGGCCGCCTGGCTGGATGGCAGTGCTCCAGCTCCCGAACCGGTAAGCCGCGTTCGGGGAATGGAAGACCAAATCCGCACCCAGGATGCGGTTGCCCGGAAGATGCAGCAGCTTCGTCACGAGCGGGGCGCTATCGTCCTGCAGACGCTTGAACCGCAGGCCGTCTTCGATGCGGACATGGTGGTGGATCTCAGGCTCGACAAGCTCAACCGCGCCAGGCAGCTGATTGAAGACTTCATGATCACCGCCAACGGGGTGGCGGCCCGGTACCTTGAACGGAAAGTGTTTCCCTCGATCCGACGCATCGTGCGCTCGCCTGAGAACTGGCCGCGAATTGTCGAGGTTGCCTCGGAGCTGGGGGAGAACCTCCCGCCAGAACCCGACTCAAAAGCCCTGCAGATCTTCCTTGCCAAGCGCGCAAAGGCCGATCCCCTGCGATTTCCCGACCTCTCGCTGGTGATCGTCAAGCTCTTGGGTAAGGGAGAGTATGTCGTGGAACATCCGGGCGAACCCACAGCGGGCCACTTCGGACTCGCCGTGAAAGATTACTCGCATTCGACGGCTCCAAACCGGCGCTTTCCTGATCTCATCATCCAACGATTGCTAAAGGCCGCAATGGCCGGGGATCCAGTTCCCTATGATGACGGCAGGCTGCAAGCCCTCGCAGCGCACTGCACGCAAAAGGAAGGCGATGCCAACAAAGTCGAACGGCAGGTTCGAAAGTCCGCAGCGGCGCTTCTCCTTCAATCGCGGATCGGCGAGTGTTTCCAAGCCCTGGTCACTGCCGCCGCCGAAAAGGGGACATGGGTACGGGTCCTGAAGCCGCCGGTCGAGGGAAGGCTCGTGCACGGGTTCGAGGGGTTGCAGGTTGGGAAAAGCGTGCGCGTCAAGCTGGTGGCTACCGACGCCGAGAAAGGATTCATCGACTTCGCCAGAGCCTAAAGACGCGGCTGTTTGAAGGGCTGAATCTGCCGGCAAAGCACCACGGCCGATACCTATTTGCCCGCCAAAGGATAAGCAGACCGTCAGTTGAGTAAGGGCCTGTCAAAGAATAACGTTTACACTTTGGCGCGAGCGCCGGGCGGGCAGACGCAAGGCGCCGCGACGCAGGCGATGCCGCTGTGCATCGTCGAGGAGCGGCAACGCAGCAGATGCCCGCCCGCCGCCGCGCCCCTTCGGGCTGCGGCCCGCAGGCCC
>Ga0187878_1002170_pt1 | contig 17839 bp, 12 predicted proteins | sample June2016WEW_17_1_FD_132979 | JGI IMG/M metagenome (GOLD analysis project Ga0187878, IMG submission 132979) | Peatland microbial communities from SPRUCE experiment site at the Marcell Experimental Forest, Minnesota, USA - June2016WEW_17_150 | ecosystem: Environmental > Terrestrial > Soil >...
GGGTGTCATTGCGAGTGATGAAGGTCTGCTGGAGGTTCTGATCCCGGTAATGCAGAGTGCCGGGGAAATGGAGATGCACATTTCCAGATTACATCCCGCTGCATCGACAGATTCTCCCATAACGAGGAAGGCCGCCGCTCTGCTGCAAAGATACTTTAACGGCGAGGCGGTTAAATTCGATCTGCCACTGGATCTGACCGCTTGCACGCTATTTCAGCAGGAAGTCTACCAGGCGGTAGGGACGATACCTTATGGCGCCTTGAAGAGCTACAAGTCTGTGGCTGTCGATATGGATCGACCCAAAGCTTCGCGTGGAATCGGGTCGGCAATGGCACACAATCCCTTGCCGATTATCATACCCTGCCATCGGGTTGTCGGTTCGTCGGGCGCGATGACCGGCTATTCGGCTCCGGGAGGAGTGGAGATGAAAAAACGTCTGCTGATGATGGAAGGGGTACAACTAGAGGCGTTGGGTAAAAGGGGAAAAAACTAAGAAAATGCTTGACAGCGGTATGACTCAAGGCTTTGTTCAGGCATTTATTTGCCGCTGATCATTCATCAGGTTTACAACTGTCCAGTCAAGATTTTTATTTGCGCCCGTAACCTGCTAAAATAGCAAGGAAAGAACGTAAGTAGCTGTAATCATGACGATGTTTACGGTGAGTAAAAAGTGGGCAGAGAGCGAAAATCTTCATAGAAAGTGTAGAGTTGCCTGCTTTTCAACATGGTTTTCCACAAATTGTCCACACATTTTGTGGAAAATTCGGTACCATGTTGCAACGCTGAAAGTTGGCGCTCAAATTGCATTCAACCAAACTGCCACAATTATTCCCGATTCTCTTTTTCCAATTTCTTTGCTTCCTCCCAGAGTCTGTCCATTTCTTCCAGAGTTGAATTTTGAAGTTCCCTGTTTCCGGCATGTAGCGTTTCCTCGATATAGTTAAACCGCTGCGTAAAACGGGCGATTGTTTTTCTTAATGCCTCTTCAGGATTTAGTGATAGAAAACGACCAAGATTTACAATGGAGAAAAGCAGGTCGCCCAGTTCCGCTTCCATCCGTTCCTGATTTCCTTCGAACATTGTTTCTTCAAATTCTTTTAATTCTTCCAGGACCTTGGCGAAGACTTCATCCACATGCGACCAGTCAAACCCGACCCTGGCCGCCTTTTCGGTAACCTTTTGGGCTTTCAGCAGGGCTGGAAGGTGGGATGGAATTCCGGACAGGGCTGATTTGCGGGCTTCTCCCTTTTCTTCCTTTTTGATTCTCTCCCAGTTTTCAATGAGCTGGTCGATATCGTTCACTTTTATGTCGGCAAAAACATGGGGGTGCCTGCGTATCAGTTTGTCATTCAGAGTGTCAATTATATCATCGATGGCAAATTCATTTCGTTCTTCTGCGATAACAGCATGAAAAACGACCTGCAGGAGGAGATCACCTAATTCCTCCCGCAGCATCGGCGTCGATGCTGCATCGATGGCTTCAATTACTTCGTAGGTTTCCTCCAGGAGGTACCTTTTCAGGCTTTCATGGGTCTGCTCGGCATCCCACGGGCATCCGCCGGGAGCGCGAAGCCGCCGCATTATCTCCATAAGTTTGTTAAAACGAATTTTTTCGGAAGGCATAACAACTCCTTTACTGTTTCTTTTCACCCAGCATATATGATTCCAGGAAGTTCCTTTTGTACTGCGAAAACCGGTCTTCCTCGATGGCAGTTCTGATCTCCGCCATCATATTTAAATAAAAATGCACATTGTGGATACTTGCCAGGATGGCCGACAGCACCTCGTTAGCCACAAAGAGATGATGGAGGTAGGCCCTGGTGAAGTTTTTACAGGTGTAGCAGGTGCAGTTGGGTTCTACAGGATAAAAATCACGTCGGTATTTCCTGTTGGTAAGCCGTATCCTGCCGCGGTTGGTGAACAGGGTTGCGCTGCGGGCAAAGCGGGTCGGAATGACGCAGTCGAACATGTCAATGCCACGTTCCACACTTTCCAGGATATCTTCCGGTAGACCGACTCCCATGAGGTAACGGGGTTTGTTTGCCGGCAGGTGTGGAGCGGTGAATTCCACCACCTTTTTCAGCAGTTCCAGTCCTTCTCCGACACTTACTCCGCCAATGGCATAACCGGGAAAATCCATCTCGACCAGTTGCTCGGCGCACATGGCACGAAGGTCGGGATAGATACTGCCCTGCACGATGGCGAATAAAGCCTGGTCTTTCCTGTTATGTGCCTTTTTGCATTCTTCCGCCCAGCGCAACGTTTTTCTGGTGGACTGTTCGGCGTAGCTTTTTTCGCAGGGGTAGGGGATGCATTCATCAAAATTCATAATGATGTCGGCCCCCAGCGCTTCCTGGATGGCAATGGCCTTTGCCGGGTCCAGGAAAACCTCTTCACCGGTTATTTCGTGACGGAAAAAGGCGCCTTTATCGGTTATTCTCTTGTTGGGAAGGGAAAAGACCTGGAATCCTCCGGAATCGGTCAGAATTGGTCCATCCCAGGCCATGAATTTATGAAGTCCTCCCGCCTTTTCAACCAGTGCTTCGCCGGGCCTCAGGTGGAGATGATAGGTGTTACAGAGCAGTATCTGTGTGCCGCATTCCTCGACCTGCATGGGTGTCATCGCCTTCATTGCGGCATGCGTGCCTACCGGCATAAAAATGGGGGTTTCTATCTTGCCATGGGGTGTTACCAGCGTTCCACGGCGTGCTGATGTTTTCGTGTCGGTCTTTATCAGTTTAAAATCCATACATTTTGGGATATGCCACAAAAGTGGCAGCCGTCTCCTTTATATTCTTTTCTATTGGTTTCCATCCGGAAACTACATAAGTTATTGCCAGATCGGCACATTCATGTTTATTATCAGATAAACTGTATAATTACAACGCAGTTTACGCTGCTATAATGTTTCCAGTCTCTGACAGCAAGCAGCAAGCGGTAAGCGACAGGCGCTAATTGCTGTTTTTTACCAATCCGTCATTTATTAGAAAGGCAGACAAGTTCCAATGGATTTCGTATTTACAAAATTGATATTCACCTTGAAGCTGAATGCTGATACTCCTGATCCGTTTGTACTATACTCAATCAGGGGTGATTTCATGCAGGTGTTCCATTCAGCTGTCTGTCGTCAAAAAAGCCAATGCGGAGTTTGTCCGGAACATGCCGGATGTTCGTACCACAATACTTTTTCCCAGGCCCTTGCCGATGATCCGGCAGCCTTGAGGCGCCATCAAAAGCCCCCTTTACCTTTTGTCTTCGATCTTCCTATTCTGCCTCCACTTCCGAATAACGGGCAGGAACTGGAAATCGGCCTGACCCTGGCGGGATCGGCGATAAATTTTATTGAAGACTATATAGCAGCCGTAAGACTGCTGTTCAGTCCCGGGAATCCTGGTCGAAAAGTCTGTGGTACGATTACCAGAGTAGAATCCCTGGCCTGTTCGGATTTCAGAAGCTGTATCATGGAAAATGCGAGTGACATGGCCCTTGACAGGGTAGCAACAATCTCTGCCCGGGATTTGACGGAGATGAACACCCTGAACTCAAGCCGAATCAGGCTTACGATCATTTCGCCCATGCGCATCCTTCAGGATGGGCGCCCGCTCCGTGAATTTTCATTTTCGCCTTTTGTCCGCTCCCTGTTGCGTCGCATTTCCTCGCTTGCATATTATTATTATGGCAATGGACTTGAAGTCGACTTCAAGTGGCTTTCAAACGCGAGCGCTACAGTCGAGGTTTCGGAAAACGATTTTCATTGGACTGATTGGCAAGAAGAACGCTGCCCGGATCGTTTGAGCGGAATTATCGGCAGCGGTTCCTGTTTGGGAGGTCTGGAGGATTTTCATACTTTTCTGCTTCTGGGGGAACACTTTCACGTGGGAAAGGGAGCTTCCTTCGGCTTAGGGCGATACCGCATGGAGAGGGAATTTTAACGACCCCTTGCAAAAGGGGTGTCTGTATGCTAACTCTTTAATTAGGCACTAATTTTCAGAAAAGATAAAAAGCGACAGGAGCGTGGTATGTGGCAGGCCATCTGGAGACCATTGTTGGCAATGTTGGTTTTAATTCTGGTATTTAACTATTTTTATATTATCATGGGCCGGCAGGAAACGTCCGAGTCTGCAGAAATCACCTACAGTCGCTTTAAAGATGAACTGGCAAAGGATAATATTAAACAGATCAGTGTCAAAGGTTCTGCCATAAAGGGCGAATTCAAGGCAAAGGTCAAGTTTACGGAAGTGGTAAATGAAAAAACCGCCTTGCGCGATATTAAAAAGTTTACCACTTTCATGCCGACTATTCAGGACCCTCAGCTGATGGCTGAACTGGAGGCAAAAAAGGTCGATGTCACCGCTGTTTCTACTGAAACTTCACCAGTAATGAGCACAATAATTTATATTCTGCCCTGGCTTTTGATAATTGGAATATGGGTTTTGTTATCGCGCGGGATTCGGGGGCAGGGACCGGGCGGCATAATGGGCGGGTTTGCCAAGTCGGGGGCTAAAATGTATACCTCCCAGAAGGCTACCGTGACATTTGACGATGTTGCGGGGATGGAAGAGGCAAAACAGGAATTGAGAGAGGTTATCGACTTTCTGAAAGATCCCAAGAAATTCCAACGCATAGGTGGTAAAGTTCCCAAGGGAGTCCTTCTGGTGGGGCCTCCCGGGACAGGGAAAACTTTGCTGGCCAGGGCGGTGGCCGGCGAGGCAGGAGTTACTTTTTTCAGTATTTCCGCATCCCAGTTCATTGAGATGTTTGTCGGGGTCGGCGCCAGCAGGGTGCGTGATTTGTTTTCGAACGCCAGGAAAGAAGCTCCCAGCATCATATTTATTGACGAGCTTGATGCCGTTGGACGGAGCAGGGGTGCCGGATTTGGCGGTGGACATGACGAACGGGAACAAACTCTGAATCAGCTGCTTTCCGAGATGGATGGCTTCGATCCCCATGAGGAGGTCATTGTCATGGCTGCCACTAACCGTCCGGATGTCCTTGACCCTGCGCTGCTGCGACCCGGAAGATTTGACCGAAGGGTAGTCATTGAACGGCCGGATTGGCGGGACCGGGAAAAGATATTGAAGGTTCATACACGTAAAATCAACCTCGCCGCCGACGTGGATCTGTCCGTTATTGCCAAGGGAACGCCGGGGATGAGTGGCGCCGATCTGGAGAACCTGGTAAATGAATCCGCCATCCTGGCAGCGCGTGAAAATGCCGTGGCCGTGGACATGAATTATCTGGAGCAGGCCAAGGACAAGATCCTGATGGGGGGCGAACGTAAAATGTTTCTTTCCGATGCGGAGAAAAGAATTACCGCATTTCATGAAGCAGGACATGCGCTTGTGGCGGTGTTGCTGCCAGGAACGGATCCTGTGCATAAAGTGACCATCATCCCACGCGGGATGGCCCTCGGGGTGACTCAGCAGCTTCCTGAAGACGACCGTTACCATTATCCGAAAAGCTATCTCATGAACAGGCTTTCCGTGGTGCTTGGTGGTCGGGTGGCCGAGCGGCAGGTGTTCCGGGACATTTCTACCGGAGCACAGAACGACCTGAAGATGGTTACGGAACTTGCGGAAAAAATGGTCTGCCAGTGGGGGATGAGTGACAAGATTGGCGCAATAACCTTCAGCCGGGGAGAGGAACATCCGTTTCTCGGGATGAAGCTTGCACAGGAGAAGACTTTTTCCGAAGAGATGGCATGGCTCATTGACCAGGAAATAGCGGAACTCATAAAGACTGCGGAAAACAAGACGGAAGAGCTGATTGCGGGCAACAGGAATAAACTGGATGCCATTGCCAACGCCCTGCTGGAAGAGGAGACGCTGGACGGAAAGAGGATTGCCGAGGTGCTGGCAAAGTTATAATTGACTTTATAAATAATGGAGAGGTTTCGATGCACTATACCAGAAAAAGTGGCGTTCTGCTGCATCCCACATCACTACCCAGCCATGGCGGAATAGGTTCTCTAGGAAATGATGCCATCAAATTTATCGATTTTCTGCATTCTGCAGGGCAGTCACTCTGGCAAGTCCTTCCCTTGGGGCCGACGGCCTATGGTAATTCGCCTTATGCCTGTTATTCCGCTTTTGCCGGTAATCCGCTCCTGATTAACCTGGAACTGCTTGTTGAGGAAGGAGATCTCGTTTCCTCCGACCTCTGCGAGGATCTTCCCGCTGAACGTATCGATTTTCAGTTGGTTACCGGCTATAAAAACATCCTGTTGCGCAAGGCCGCGTCGAGTTTTTTTGCCGCAGGCGATCCGCAGCGAACCGGGGAATTCAGTTGTTTCTGCGAAGCACACCCATGGTTGCACGATTTTGCCCTGTTCATGGCATTGAAGGAACATCACCACGGAAAAAGCTGGTGTTATTGGCCTGATGAAGTCGCCCGGCGCAAGTCTTCCGAGCTGGCTTTGGTAAGTCTCGAACTTGCGGCCCAAATTGACGAGCATAAATATATGCAATGGCAGTTTTTCCGGCAATGGCGGAAAATCAAGGGGTATGCCAACCGGCAAGGGATCGATATTATCGGTGATATTCCAATTTTCGTGGCATATGATTCTGTAGATGTCTGGGCATATCCGGACCTCTTTCACCTGGATGAAAAGGGGCGGCCGACTGTTGTAGCCGGCGTTCCGCCGGATTATTTCAGCAAAACAGGACAACTGTGGGGTAATCCCTTATACAATTGGGAGATAATGGCATACCACGGTTATGACTGGTGGGTTGACAGGTTCAGGTCGGCCCTTGACCTCTGCGATCTGCTCAGGGTTGACCATTTTCGAGGTTTCGAGGCATATTGGGAAGTCCCGGTCGTTGACAAGACAGCCGTCAACGGACGCTGGGTAAAAGGCCCGGGAGAGGCGTTATTTCATGCGTTGTTCGATTCTCTCGGCAAAGTACCGATCATCGCCGAAGATCTTGGCGTTATCACTCCGGATGTGGAGGCGCTTCGCGACAAATTTTCCTTCCCCGGTATGAAAATTCTTCAGTTCGCATTCGGATCAGGTCCGCATAATCCGTATCTTCCCCACAATCATGTGAGAGAGTCGGTGGTATATACCGGGACTCATGACAACGACACGACTGTCGGATGGTTTGCTTCGCTTTCCAAGGTGGAGAAACAAGCGGTATGCCGGTATCTGAATGTGTCCGAAGACGGTATCGCCTGGAACTTGATACGGGCAGCCCTTGTTTCGGTTGCTGATACAGTCATTCTTCCCCTGCAGGACATTCTGGAGCTTCCCGGCGATGCACGGATGAACTTTCCCGGGTCATCATCAGGAAACTGGACATGGCGGTTTAATCCGGAATTACTCAGCGGTAAAACTGCAAAAAGATTGTTGGAGATGACGGAGATGTACGGCCGTTGTCAAGTTGCATAATGACCTCACCAGGAAATATTCTGATAAATGTTGACATAGCCCGTAAACTATATTTACTATATGCGGTCTGGTTTTGAGAGTTAAGAACTAAAGAAGCGTTTAATCCATTTTGTTTATAAAAGGGGGAATCTTAATGCCAGAAACCAAGTTAAGTTTTGATACGCTTTCCCTGCATGCCGGACAGAAGCCCGATTCCGAAACACTTGCCCGCGCCGTGCCCATTTATCAGACTTCGTCGTATGTTTTCAGGAGTTCGGAACATGCGGCAAAACTCTTTGCCCTGGAAGAGCCCGGCAATATATATACCAGGATCATGAATCCGACCACTGACGTGCTGGAAAAGCGTATGGCTGAACTGGATGGCGGGGTTGCGGCCCTTGCCCTTGCCTCGGGGCAGGCCGCCACAACTTTTGCGGTGCTGAATATTGCCCAGGTAGGGCAGAATATAATTTCGACAAGCTTTTTATATGGCGGAACTTACAACCTGTTTCATTACACCCTGCCGAAACTCGGGATTGAAGTGAAGTTTGTTGACAGTTCCGACCCGGAAAACATACGCAAGGCAATCGACGAGAACACTCGCCTGGTCTACAGCGAATCGGTGGGAAACCCGAAAAATAACGTGGACGACTTTACCGCGATTGCCAAAGTCGCCCATGATGCCGGTATTCCATTCGTTGTGGACAATACGGTAACCACCCCCTATCTGTTCAGGCCTCTCGAACATGGTGCTGACATCGTGGTCTATTCGCTGACCAAATTTATCGGTGGTCATGGTACCAGCATTGGCGGATGCGTGGTAGATGGCGGCAATTTTCCCTGGAATAACGGTAAATTTCCTGAATTTACCGAACCCGACCCATCATATCACGGTATCAGATTCTGGGATGTTCTGGGGAATATGTCCTATATCATAAAAATGCGGGTGGAACTGCTCCGTGATATGGGGGCGGTCCTGTCACCATTCAATTCCTTCCTGTTGCTCCAGGGGTTGGAAACCCTCCATGTCAGGATGCCGCGCCATGTGGAAAACGCTCAGAAGGTTGCCGAGTGGCTGGAGAAAAATCCATTTATTTCCTGGGTGAATTATCCCGGTCTACCCAGTCATAAAGACTTCACCCGTGCCCGAAAATACCTTCCCAAGGGGGCAGGGGCAATTATAGGCTTCGGTATAAAAGGTGGGGTCGCAGCAGGCAAGAAGTTCATTGATAATGTCAAGCTTCTGTCGCATCTGGCAAACATAGGCGATGCCAAATCGCTGGTCATTCATCCCGCATCCACCACGCATCAGCAATTGACTGAGGAAGAACAATATGCTACCGGCGTCAGCCCTGATTTCATCCGTCTTTCAGTAGGAATTGAGGATGCCGTGGATATCATTGCTGATATCGACCAGGCGCTTAAGGCGTCTCAGGCTTAAGTTGTTTCAACGGCTTTGCTGCTAAACTTTTTTTTCTTAAGCTTCAAAAAAACTTGATACTTGTCAGCATTGTCCGGTTTGGAAATTGTGATGCCTAAAAAACTGCCTGTCCTTCCAGGGGAGCAACAAAGCCAGCAAAAACCTGAACGACGTAGTTAATGTATTTCCTGACTAGTACCAATCTTCCGCTACGCTTTAAACCGCTCCTGTAGGAGCGCCTTTAGACGCGATTCTTCGCACCAATCGCGGCCAAAGGCCGCTCCTACAAATTCGGATTTTCTGTCGCCGGAAGATTAGCGCTAATCAGGATGTATTTTGTAAAAGCAGCGATAATCTGATTTTAAATGGCTACCTTCTATGGTGGCCATTTTTGTTTAGAATATTTGATTTTTTGCAAATTGAACGGTGTTGAGAAAAACATTCAAGATATTTCACATTACGCCGATAGAATCATCGAGTACAAAATTTCAGGATCAATATTGCGGTTTTTTTTTGAGAGACAGCTGCACTGTCAAGCCTGGAATATGCGTCTTCTAAATAGTTGAATTAAATTTAATGGGAGGTGTTCGGAATGTTTTTCACGCACATGAAAATCGGAGTGAAGTTAGGGTTGGTGTTCGGGTTTCTTTTGTTAATGCTTATCATGATGATTTGTTTCGGTCTCAACAGTACGATGAAAGTAAACGAATCGGTGGAACAGATTGCCAAGGGGAATTATGTCAAAACCGTGTATGCTTCCCAAGCTGACAAGTCACTGATTGAACTCCAGGAATCCATTCGGATGCTGGTTCTTCTCAAGGACGGAAATGCCATCGGTAAAGAGAAACAAAAGCTCGAAGCGGCCAGGGCAAAATACAGGGAAGCGATGAAGAAGCTTGAAGATGTGGAAAAATCGGAAAAAGGGATGAAACTGATCGAAACAGCGAAAGCTGACATTGTTCCTGCCGCTGCGGTTAATAACAGGGTTGTTGAACTGGCTCTAGCACATAAGCAGGATGAAGCAATCTCTCTTCTGATAAAAGAAGGTGTTCCCCTTACGCAAAAAATTCAGGAGGCCTTCGGTGAGCAGCTGAAGTACCAGCAGGAAGGTGTGGATGCTGCATCCAAGAAAGCAGAGTCGGTCTATTTTCGAGCAAAGCTTATCCAGTTAATCGCCGGTTCGATCGCGGTTATCCTGGGTCTGCTTGCGGCCATTTTCCTGATCAGAAATCTTGTTACCCGGATCAACCGTGTTGCAAGTGCCATGGGCAGGATTGCGGATGGCGACCTGTCGACACAGCTGAGGATTTATGCTGATGATGAAATCGGCGAACTTGGAAGGGGCATAAACCGCATGCTGATTTCAGTCGGCAATATGATTACATCGATTAAAGAGACTGCAACCCAGGTGGCCTCTGCTTCAGGAGTTCTTTATGCTACATCGGAACAGATCGCAACTGGTGCGGAAGAAGTAGCTGCCCAGGCCGGGACAGTCGCAACTGCGAGTGAAGAGATGGCGGCAACCTCTTCGGAAATAGCCCAGAATTGCAATATGGCTGCGGAAAGCTCCACTCAGGCCAGTAACCTGGCTACGGAAGGGGTTAGTGTTGTTCAGGAAACGGTTGCCGGAATGAATCGTATAGCTGAAAGGGTCAAGGAGAGTGCGGCGACTGTGGAAAGCCTTGGTTCCCGTTCCGACCAGATAGGGGAAATAGTTGGAACAATCGAAGATATTGCCGACCAGACCAATCTGCTTGCCTTGAATGCTGCCATCGAAGCCGCCAGGGCAGGGGAGCAGGGACGTGGTTTTGCAGTTGTTGCCGATGAAGTTCGCGCCCTTGCGGAACGGACGACCAAGGCGACGAAAGAGATCGGCCAGATGATAAAGGCAATCCAGACAGAAACAAAAGAGGCCGTAATTTCCATGGAAGAAGGCGTCAATGAGGTGGAGAGAGGAACAAAAGATGCTGCCAAGTCCGGGGTAGCATTGGAAAATATCCTCAACCAGATCAATGCGGTAACCATGCAGATAAACCAGATAGCCACCGCAGCAGAACAGCAAACGGCAACAACCACCGAGATAACCAATAATATTCAGCAGATTACCGAGGTGGTTGAGGCAAGCGCAAGCTGTTCACACGATTCGGCTTCCTCTGCCAGCGAACTGTCCTCCCACGCGGAGGAACTCCAGCGTCTGGTCTTGCAATTTACCTTGGCTTCATAAAGCGCAAACGGAATCCGTATGAGGCGTTATAAGATGCAATGACAAGGGTGTATTACCAAGGTTCGGTGATACGCCCTAGTACCTTGTAACACTCTTAATTTCACAAACTCCCCCGCCAGGGGGGAGGGAATTGATTTGAGTGCAGATTTAAGGATTACAGGGTACTAGTACTTTATTCGACCAGGCAACGTCCTTTTAAAAATTCTTCCAGCTGTTTCTCCGCGAGGTAGAAGTCTTCCAGGGAGATGGTGACATCCTCTTGCCATGGCCGTGATTTATAATAAACCTTATCATAATAGGATAACAACAGTTCAGCCATAAACGGTTCCAGCTGCCACTTCTCCAGATACTCTGAAATCTCGCTGTATTTCGCGCCGCCGAGTTTCTTTTTAATTCTGAAAAGCGCAGCGGCCATTCCCTCCCTGTATTCCGGTTTGCCGTATTCCACGATAAGCCTCTTTACACGCGTTTCCAGAGATCCTTCGCACCAGACTTTTATCCCGGACCCCATAACTTCGTAGAGATTTCCGGGAAGCGAAATCCTGCCGATCCTCTTACTTTCCCCCTCGAGGATGACCGGTTTGCCCTTGGGGGCCTTGCGCAAAGCGTCCCAAAGGAGACTTTCGAAATGCTTCTGGCTGAGTGTCTGGGAGAGGCCCAATTCCCCGAAGGCGGAACCGCGGTGACAGGCAAGTCCTTCAAGGTCGACAACGTAATAATTTTCTCCTTCCAAACCGAGGATAAAATCGGTTTTACCGGCTCCGGTAAGACCATGCATGATTACCAGTGGTCCCGACGGTTCGAACGGTTCGAAAAAGGAAACAATATGATTACGGTATGATTTATAGCCTCCCTGTAATTGCAGCGCATTATAACCGGTCAGGTCAAGGATGCTGGTGACCGTCTTGCTCCTCAGACCGCCGCGCCAGCAATAGACCAGGATGGGACGCCCTGTTGCAGCAGCATCTATTTTGCTGACTATTCCCGGAAAATGCCGAGCCGTCAGTTCCAAACCTCTCTTGCGAGCGGCATGGGGCCCATTCTGTTTGTGCAGGGTCCCGATTTCCACTCGTTGTTCATTGTCCAGAAGAGGAATATTCAATGCTCCGGGAATGTGGTCCTCTTCATATTCCAGCGGTGTGCGCACATCAACAACAAGGTGCGTGTCTAGCAGGGCTTCATTAAATTTGATTTGGCTCATGGCAGGTTCTCCGTATTTTATCGGATTATACGGGAACACGACCTGTAATTGCAAGACCGGCATGATATTGGTTAAAAATATGGGACTCCATGAACTTGAGTTTTCGCATATGCTGTGTTATACAATCTGGGTATCCTGTTGCGCCGCTGACAGGTTTGTTTGTGGCTATGTCAAGGATGAATTGTGTTGTCTGATCCGAAGGAGGAAGTAACTATGTGCAAAACGAGTACTGAATGTTCTACAGATTTTGATAGAGCCCTGGAGATTGGAAGGCCACCGAGCGTGGCCAAACTCTTTCCTAATTCAAAGGCCCTGATCGTCAGCGGCAAGGTTATTGACCGGGCCATGCGGGCCAAGGGGAATGCCATAGCACTGGCGGCAAACGGCAGGAACTATTTTGTAATCCGTGGTGTTCTCAAGGCAGCGCAGAGAGCTAATGCAGCAGTTATTATAGAGATAGCCAAATCCGAGGGCGGTGCAAAGGCCTATTGCGCGGTCAATTACTGGAATATGGCCTTACTGGTTGATTCAATCTGCAATGAACTCGGAATAACCGTGCCCGTTGCCATTCATGCCGACCATTACGGAATAAAAAACGACAAGGATATTGCTATCGCCAAACTGGAAATCCCTACCATGTTTGAAGCGGGCATGACCTCCATAGCCATTGACGCCTCCCATCTGCCTGACGATAAAAATCTTCTGGCGAATATTGAACTGAATCCGTATGTACCCGGTTGGGCCGGCCTGGAAACGGAAGTCGGGGAAATAAAAGGGAGTGCAGGTCTTTCCACAGTACAGGAAGCGCTTTTCCTGATTCAGGGGTTAAATGCCAATTCAATCTTCCCGGACTGGATTGCATTGAATAACGGTACCACACACGGAATCGAAGCCAGCGACCAGGGGATACAGGTTCCGTTGACCGCTGAAATACATGATGCATTGAAGCCTTACAAGGTTTCCGGTGCGCAGCACGGCACGTCCGGCAACAGTTCTGAGAGATTGCGGGAAATTGCGGCGAAGACCAATACAACCAAGGCTAATGTGGCTACTGCCTTGCAGATGATTTCCTGGGGGCTTGAGGTTAATGATTACGGAAATGCCATATTAGACGGGAATGGTAATTTCAAAAAAGTTCAGGGCCAAGGAGTAACCGAGGAAATCTGGGCGGAAATCGTTGCTTATGCCGAGTCAAAAGGGTATAAGAAAGGCGACTATAAGAACCTTAATCTTCAGTTCGATACAAGGTTGCATGCCCAACCGAGAGAGATCCGCGAAAGAATGGTTCAGGGGGTGGAAGATTTTGCTTATTCCATGATGGTAAATGTCCTTAACTCCAAGGATACGGCGCCGCTGGCCATTGAAGCCATTTTGCAGGCAGGATCTTATGACCTCGGTCCGAAAGGCACCCGCATCGAAGATCCGGCGGAATGGACTGAAAGCAAGATAATCGAACGGGCTAAAGGATTAGATTCGGATAAAGGTCCATCCGGTAATTTCGACGACTGATCTAAAAAGATCATTTAAGCAGAGAATTAGCAGAAGAAAAGTTTGAATTAATTGGGAATTAAATTGAAGGGGGCGAAAGCCCCCATATTTTTTAATTCTTCTGTTGTGCCCTTTACCCTGATATAATCAGACAAATAATCAGAGTGTCCTCCGGTTAGCTTTTTGCAGTCTGCTAAATTCCCCCTCTCCCTAACCCTCTCCCACCAGGGGAGAGGGGATTTTAAGCTCTCCTCCCTTCGATGGGAGGGGCTGGGGGAGGGTGCAATGCATGATTTCAATCACAAATGGCATGCTGCAATTTTCTATCCGGACAATGTTGACAAATAATAAGAGGTGGATAACAAATGCTGGTTCCATGTCCCATCTGCAGGAAAAAAACCGAATGGGATGGTAATCCCTTTCGCCCGTTCTGTTCAGAGCGCTGCAAGACTATTGATCTTGCAGCCTGGGCATCTGGTGAATACCACATTGCCGGAGAGAAAAAAACCGGTGACGACGAAGAGTCGGAGACGGAATGATAAAAAGTTGTGTTAATGTCAGGAAAGTATGTAAGGATTAAATCTTTTCTCGAATTTTTTTCCATACTCAAAAGGAGTTGTTTATGTCGGAAGTTCGTCTTCGTTTTGCGCCAAGTCCTACCGGTTATCTTCACGTTGGGGGAGCGCGGACGGCATTATTTAACTGGCTGCTGGCCAGAAAAGAAAAAGGTAAATTCATCCTTCGTATTGAGGATACCGATGTGGCCCGTTCTACCCAGGAATCGGTTGACGCAATCCTGGAAGGTATGCGCTGGCTGGGGCTGGATTGGGATGAGGGACCGGTTTACCAGTCTGATCGTTTTCCCCTTTATCGTGAATTTGTGGAAAAGCTCCTATTGGAAAAAAAAGCCTACAAGTGTTTCTGTACTCCCGAGGAGCTTGATGCAAAGAGAGAAAAAGCCATCCAGGAAAAGAGAAAACCACAATATGACCGCACGTGCCTCGAGCGGCAAATTGAAGATAGCGACAAGCCGTTCGTCGTGCGCTTCAAGTCTCCACAGTCGGGTGCAACTGCATTCGATGATCTTATCAAGGGCCGGATATCGTTCAATAATGAGGAATTGGATGACCTGATCATTCAGAGGAGCGACGGTACCCCGACCTATAACTTTGTTGTGGTGGTTGATGATGCAACCATGGGGATTACAACTGTTATCCGCGGTGATGATCACATCAATAATACGCCCCGCCAGATATTGCTTTATGAGGCCCTTGGCTATCCGGTCCCCGTGTTCGCCCACGTGCCGATGATTCTCGGAGCCGATAAGGCGCGCCTTTCGAAACGACATGGAGCAACCAGTGTAATGGCCTATAAAGACATGGGCTTTCTTCCCGAGGCCTTGGTTAATTACCTGGTGCGTTTGGGGTGGAGTTATGGAGACCAGGAAATCTTCACCAAAGAAGAGTTGATCGAGAAGTTCTCAATAGAGTCGGTAGGCCGGTCGGCAGGAGTTTTCAACCCGGACAAGCTATCATGGCTTAACGCCCATTATATCAAGGAGTATGAGCCTGCGAGACTGGCTGAACTGCTGATTCCGTTCATGGAAAAAAAAGGGATCGACGTAACCGGTGGACCGGATCTCGTCGCAGTAGTAAAAACTCTGCAGGACAGGGCCAAGACGCTTGTAGAGATGGCGGATGGCGCTGAGTTCTATTACAAAACCGATTTTTCCTATGATGAAAAGGCAATGGAAAAATTCCTTAATGGCAGTCTGGCATCACTGTTTGCGGAAATTGCCGAGAAGTTCTTACTGGTGGCCAAAGCTGATCACGAGACAATTGATGCGGTGTTCAAGGATATCTGTTCCGGTCGGGGACTCAAAATGAAGGATGTGGCATTGCCGGCAAGGATTGCCTTGACTGGAGGAACTGCAGCGCCGGGATTATTCGACGTCATCGAAGTGCTCGGCAAGGAGGAAACTATAAGCAGGCTTGAAAGGGCCGTGGAATATGTAAGGACGCTGGAGCAAGGGAAATAATATACTCTGATGACATAATATTTAAATCTGTGGGAGCGGGTTTACCCGCGATAATCGCGCCTGAAGGCAGCTCCCACAAAGGCAGGTTTTGCCGGTTAAATCACCGGCGCAATAAAAGTCGGTATTAACCTGAAAAACCCGTGTATACAACGACAAAAGGCCTCATGACGAGGCCTTTTGCAATTACAACATGGATTCTCTCCGGTAAACGGAATTGTCCGGATGAGATTAGCTATTTAACCTGGTCTTCCGGATAGGCGTCTATGCTGTGGATCGACAAGTCGGCGCCGTTGAATTCCTCTTCCCTGCTGAGTCTGATACCGACAGTTTTTGAAAGGATTCCGTAAACCAGAAAGCCGCATGAAAGGGCGAAAACGACAGCGGAAAGGCTACCCGTAAGTTGTGAAATAAAGGTTACACCCCCCATTCCTCCCAGCGCTTTCGTGCCGAAGATACCGGCTGCAATACCTCCCCAGGTTCCGCATATGCCGTGCAGCGGCCAGACACCAAGCACATCGTCTATTTTCAGTTTTTCCTGTTCTATCTGGAAACCGTAAACAAAAATAATCGAAGCGATACCGCCCGTGACGAAAGCGGCAAGGGGATGCATAATATCACTTCCGGCGCAGACTGCTATAAGCCCGGCAAGTGCGCCGTTATGGATAAAACCGGGGTCGTTTTTACCGGCAACCAGCGCGAACAGAACCCCTCCCACCATGGCAAGCAGGGAATTAACCGCGACAAGACCGGAGATGGCCTGCAGATGGCCTGCGCTCATTACGTTGAAGCCGAACCAGCCTACGGCAAGAATCCACGATCCCAGGGCAAGGAAGGGGATGTTGCTGACCGGAATAGGAGTAGATCGGCCAAGAGTATATCGACCGGTACGGGCTCCCAGGAAGAGTACTGCGGGGAGTGCCAGCCATCCCCCCATGGAATGGACGACAACGGATCCTGCATAGTCATGAAATTCCGCTCCGCCGATGCTTTTAAACACACCCTGCAGCAGTGCAGAATTCTTCCCCCAGATAAAGGATTCGAAAATCGGATAGACCAGGGCCACGAATATTGCCCCCGCGGTCAATTGCGGCCAAAACTTAGCTCTTTCGGCGATGCCTCCGGAAATGATTGCCGGGATGCATGCTGCAAAACAGAGCAGGAAGAAATAATGTACCAGGTCGTATCCCTGGGACTCGGCCATGATCTGCTGGGCAGGCTTGAGAAAGGAGATACCGTAGGCGATGGGGAATCCTACCAGAAAATAAACTACAGTGGAAACAGACCAGTCGGTAAGAATTTTTACAAAAGCATTGACCTGGCTTTTTTTGCGGACGGTTCCGACTTCGAGAAAAGCAAAACCGGCGTGCATGGCAAAAACCAGGACTGCACCCAACATAAGAAACAACACATCAGTACTGTTTCGTAAACCTGTCGCCATTGACATTGCATCCATTTAGAATACCTCCATTGGTATATGTCCTTTTAACTCTTCAATGAGAAAAAGGTCGATTTCATATAGCAATCTTTTTGCCAATACAATAACATATTGAAAATATACAAAAATAGAAATGGGAAGAGTTTTTGGAAACGATTATATGCCCAATTAAGTATCTCTTGTGCCTAAAATATCGGCAATAGGCTCGGGTAAATATGTGTTGACGTTATGCAGGGGGCATAGTAAATTTTGAGGCATCGAACAACAGATTCCTCCCTCTGGTCGGAATTATAAAATTATGGGAATGGACAAAAAGACTGCGCTGATTTATTCTTCCGATTTCAGCCACTTTAGTTATGGAGAGGAACATCCATTCAAAGTGCAGCGTTTCAGGCTTGCCTATGAACTTATGCAAGCGTATGGACTTACAGAGCTTGCGCGGACAAAGGTCCATGATTGCCAAGCTGCCACGGAGCAGGATCTCCTGACGTTCCATTCCCCCAATTATCTTGCTAAACTTAGAGAGTTCAGTGTATCCGATGAACCGCGGGCGGACTTCAGATATGGACTTGGCGATCTCGAGAATCCGGTTTTTCATGGTCTTTATGACTGGGCATGTCTGGGAGCCGGCGGGACTGTCAAGGCGGCAAGGCTCGTGACAGAGGAA
>Ga0187878_1002174_pt1 | contig 17812 bp, 16 predicted proteins | sample June2016WEW_17_1_FD_132979 | JGI IMG/M metagenome (GOLD analysis project Ga0187878, IMG submission 132979) | Peatland microbial communities from SPRUCE experiment site at the Marcell Experimental Forest, Minnesota, USA - June2016WEW_17_150 | ecosystem: Environmental > Terrestrial > Soil >...
GAGTCGCTTTATCCGTTAAGCTACAGGACCTGGAGCGGGTAAGGGGAATCGAACCCCTCTACCCTCGTTGGCAACGAGGTGCATTACCACTGTGCTATACCCGCATATCGTCGATCATCAATCTTATCCACTCGTCTATTTTAATACTCATTTCCGTACTACAAAAATATATGTTACACATTCCGTAAGTTACTTTACTTTTAGTCAAAGTACTCTTGCTTGGCAAAAACTGTGTCTTAATAAACCTCTCCTTCGTAATCCTCAATTTTTCCGACCAAAATTTTAAAGCTTCTGCCTCATTAATATCCTTATACAAAAAGAGTGCCGCTCGTAGTTTCTTTTCCGGTACATTTAAAATTTTTCTATAAAAATTCACCATTACCTGCATCATCCCCGGATCAGAATTAACAACAGCAACTCTTCCTTGGCCACTTTTGTCTCCTTCTCCCCAGTAAATAGAAATACCGGCATTAAACAATCTGTTTTGTTTTAACCCTTGATATTCATTCCTTGCTCCTAGACGATAGTCGTCATGTTTCAACTCTGTTTTGGTACCCTTAATCTTATTTATTTTTACCAAACGACTTGCATTGATGATTTTATATTTTTCAGTCAGTTTGGCACCGATAGACTTAGACCATTCAGCTTTTGCAAACCAGCTACTCAAAGTGCTTCTGGAAACACTAGTTTCTTTCTTAATTTCTGAATAACTTTTTCCAGATTGCCTTAATTTCTTTGCCTCTTCGTAAAGTAACTTTTTACGTACGCTAATCATCCTCTTCTAGGATAGTTTCCAGTGTACATTAATGTCAATGTGCAAACTCTTTAATTCAAGTGCCGAGGACAGGAGTCGGACCTGTATTTCATGTTCTTCAGACATGCGCCTTGACCACCTTGGCTACCTCGGCATATCCGATATTATATAACAAATGTGGTCGCTGAGGGATTCGAACCCCCGACCTCCTCGATGTAAACGAGGCGCGCTAACCAGCTGCGCTAAGCGACCTAGCCTCTCATTTTAACATATTTTAGCTTCTGGAAATTAGCGGCCCGGAATATCATAATATTTGTAAATAATTTAATAATGAAAGAGCTGCGATCCGAAATATCCAGACGGGATTTACAAGAAGCAGAGAAATACGGTGGTTTAGACTATAGAACCGATTACTTAACTATAGAAACAAGCTATTGTGATAAACCTGACCACATGGCCAGAAGTAAGGCTAATGATCAGGGTCAGCACGAAAAACACTTCACTTCCACCCATACTCAATAAGCGGAATATCGTCGTTCCTGGAATCTATAACTTCTTTAACATAAGCAAGTAAATTCCTAGGAAGTTTATTTAGCGGGAACCACCGTAAATCATCACATTTTTCAGGTTCCATCTTCCTCAGAAGCTTCTCTAATCATAGCCGTAAAAACAGATTCATTCCCGTCGATATGTCCGGCTATTAAACTATATTTTCCGTCCATCCACCCGGTTTGATATCTTCTGGAAAGTAGAACCTTGTTTCCCTTTATGGGAATTAAATATACAGCAGCTCTTAATGTAAACTTCTCATCCCTCTTGTTCATAAGTGCGGGGAAGAGGATTTGAACCTCCATACCTTACGGTACAGCCTCCTCAAGACTGCGCGTCTACCAATTTCGCCATCCCCGCATAAAGACCAATCAAACTTTCTTTATTCCATCTCACTTTCAAATGCTTCTCTAAATCATGAGCTGACAAACGATTATCTGTAATTTGTACAAAGAAAAGCTCAAACGGCCTATGAAACATTGTCGATTTTACATAACCTGCATTATGTTCGTCTATTCGCTTGCTAACGTCCTCTGTCATACCCACATAATACCAATTATTTTCGATACTCCTTATCACATACACATAATACATAAGCGTCTACCAATTTCCTGCCTGCGCAGGCAGGCGCCATCCCCGCGTGGTGCAGGTGAAAGGATTTGAACCTTCACGGACATTTAATGTCCATACGGCCCTGAACCGTACGCGTCTGCCAGTTCCGCCACACCTGCTCGCAGTTGCAATTATACCAGAAACTTAACCTGTAAACCCTCAACTAATGGAGTAGTTAAGGGCACTTCCTGACCGGGGAACTTAGCGATAGAGCCCCAAATTTTTGCAGTCTTATATTTTTCACTAAAATCAGTACCAATTTTATTAGCCAAATCAGCTAATGTTTGCCCCTCTTTCATAATAATTGGGGAATCAATTAAATTAACTTTAATAAACTTTAAGGATTTCCACACCAGTTGTTTAAACTCAACAAGATCGGCATCATCTCGGGCACTCATAGTTAAATAGCCCTTATTTCTCAAATCTTTTTCTATAGCCTTATTCTCATCAATTTTATTAATCACGAATATTGCCGGGATATACACCCGGCTTCTGGAGAAGCTGTCAATCAATTGATCCATTGTCACCATTTCGTTTAGAGTAATACTGCCATTTTTAAAGCCCATTTCCTGGGCAATATTTTTTACCATCTCTTGGGTCAGATCTTGCCTAATATTTGAAAATACAGTTAACCCACCGTCAACTTTCTTTTCAATTTTTACTTTGGGCTTTTCCTTATTAATTCTAATACCTGATTCTTCCAGCTCAGCTTTCAGGGTGTCGATAAAATCCAATCTTTGCACATCCGTCATAATTACCAATAAGTCTGAAGCTCGGGCAACTGACAGAACTTCTTTACCCCGACCCTTACCCATTCGGGCTCCCTGAATTAAGCCAGGAACATCCAGAATTTGGATATAAGCATCATTATAGATAAGCATTCCGGGAACTACCGAGACAGTTGTAAAATCATAGGGGGCCACTTTACTTTCGGCATTAGTAATTTTATTGATTAAAGTGGACTTTCCGGATGACGGGGGGCCAATTAAAACTATAGTTGCATCTCCCTGTTTTTTAACGGCATAACCTCCACCCCCACCACCACCTTTACTTTTAATAATACCTTCTAGCTCTTTATCTTTTAACCGAGCCAGCCTGGCTCTGAGTTTCCCGATATAGTGTTCCGTACCTTTGTGATAAGGGGTATCCCTTAGCTCTTTTTTAACGAACTCTATTTGTTCGGAAATGTCATCCATATGAGGTATAATTATACCGTAAATCAGCGCCTGTGGCCTAACGGATAGGGCACCAGTCTTCGGAACTGGGTTTGTGGAGGTTCGACTCCTCCCAGGCGCACTAAGTGTTTAAAATCTCACTAATCCTATTCTTAACTGTTTTGTTATTTGGCATAATTCATCCTTGTGCCAAAGCGGTCGGTGACCCGTTTTCCGTTCCCAATAATAAATTCGGCATACATATTGCAGACCCAGTGGATTTGGACGATGCGGCGAAATTAGTAAATTCCACTGGTGGAGATTGGGGATATGTGACTTTTGTCATCAGAAACGATGAACGGGATACAAAAAGATGGCAGAAAGTATTTGATAAATGCCGCAATCTGCATCTTATCCCCATAGTTAGGCTGGCCAGTCATTTGGAAAACGGTAATTGGATAAAACTTAGTTTAGATGAAATTGACGGTTGGGTGTCATTTTTTAATTCTCTCACCTGGGTCACTCAAAATCGGTATATCATTATTGGTAATGAGCCTAATCATGCGGAAGAATGGGGTGGAGAGGTTAATCCCGCGGAGTATACACTTTATCTTAGAACTATCTCCCAAAAGTTGAAACAAACAAATGATGATTATTTTATTCTGCCAGCGGGCTTGGATGCATCTGCTCCAAATTCCAAAACATCCATGGAGGAATCTCTATATCTCCAAAAAATGGTAGAGACTGATGTGAATATTTTTGACGAGGTGGATGGTTGGACATCACATTCTTACCCCAATCCCGCGTTTACAGGGTCAGAGTATGCAACCGGCAGGGGAACAATTAAAACTTACCAATGGGAACTGGATTACCTTAAAAACCTAGGTGTACAAAAAAATTTGCCGGTCTTTATAACCGAAACCGGCTGGGCACATAACGTAGTCGGTAAAGAGAACCTTACTTCAATAGATAAAATTGCAGGCAAATTAGCATATGCATTTAACAACGTCTGGAGCGACAATAAAATAGTAGCTGTTACACCTTTTATTCTGGGTTACCAGGAACCTCCATTCGATGTCTTTTCATGGAAAGATAAATCCGGGAACTTCTACGATTTTTACAGCCAAGTCCAAGCGCTACCGAAAACTAAGGGTGAGCCGATACAAATTCAGCAGGGGAAAATATTAGCTATATTGGCCCAACCCGTACTTCTGACTTCTTCCATTTTCCCCGGGGTCGCCTTTGTAGAAAACACCGGCCAATCAGTTTGGGATGTTAACAACATTATACTTAAAGAAAACGCCTCGTCCGATATTGTTATTTCCGAAACATCTCTATCTGAAATTCAGCCTAATGAAGTCGGTTTAATTACTTTTAAAGCTAAAACTGCTAGCAGAAACAAATTTTCCGTATTTTCCGTTGCCATATTTTCAAATAAGAATACAGTCATTAGTAACATTTACAAACTCCCAATAGTTACCATTTTCCCGTCTCTAATGAACCTCAACCTGATATTTGATACAATATAGGCCTGGCGCTAGGGCCTGTAGCTTAATGGCAAAGCAATTCCCTCTTAAGGAAAAGACTGAAGGTTCGAATCCTTCCAGGCTCACCAGCAGAGACTAATGAAGTCTCGAGGTATGGTTTTAGGGCGAGATATGGGGCTAATTTCGGTGTTCCAGAAAGTAAATCCTGGTAGGTGGGTATTTCATCGAAAATGAGTCCAAAAAAGGCAGCTCTTTTAAGCGGATTAGCCCCATCTATCAGCAATTCTTCGAGGTGTTCCAGAAAATACTTTATGTAGTCCATTATAAGTCCCATATTTACAGTCTTTTTATTGTTTTTCAGACTTTCTTTCTGTTCTTCCAGGTCCTTAATTTCAGTCTCTGCGGTCACCAAGTCCTTTTCTAGGTACTTAATAGCAATTTCCGAACTAAGATACTTGATCTTATCCGCAGCAGCTTCTGCTGAGGCTTGGAGCTCTTTAATCTTGGTTTCAATCATTGATTCATCTATGAATGAATCAGCGGTCTTTTTGTTCCATTGTTCGACCACATAGGCTTTAAGTTTCTCGGTATATTCCTGAGTAACATCCAAGTGGGTTACGAATTGCTCTACAGTCTGTTCCAACTCCTTGGCCGGAACCCGGAAATAGTGACCCCGTTTATTGCAGTGATAAGCAGGGTAATACTTGCCCAACCTTCCCCTGGATGCACTGGCAAATAATGGCCGGTGGCACTCCGGGCATAACACAAAACGTTTATACGGATACTTCGGGTTATTAACCAACTTCGAAGTTACCCAGGCGGGAAGTTTCTTCTTCCAGAGCTTAACACCATCTCCATCCTCAACAAGCGTTCTTCTACCTTTATTGGCCAGGTTAAATATTTCAATTGAAATTAAGCCATTAAATTTAGTCTTAATTGGTTGATCTTTAGTCCATTTCTCAATATTTACACCGGCGTAAATTGGATTATGCAGATAACTCCAAAGCTGCTTAAGTATTAATTGCTTACCTCCCCGTCTACCGATTATCTTTGTCCGGTCATTGGGATTACGGACGTATTGAATACGGGATTTATAACCTAGTTTGTTAATTTCTTCAACAATTTCGCTATCAGTTAAGGTACCCTTTATTCTTAAATCAAACATTTTAATAATCCACTTCGATTCCTTTGGGTGGGGTTTTAATATAACCCGCCTACCATGAGTAGTTTCAACTTTTTCGTTGGTATATCCGAATGGAGCGGATCTGACCCGATAACCTAATCTGACGTAGCGGATTTCTGCACCAATCATCCGGCTCATGATGTCCCGCATTTCATCCTTAGCTCTTTCCGCTTCTAATATCTCGGCTTTTTTAGTCGGATTATATACACTCCATCGATAAGATAAACCTAAATGTTCCAGGGTGTTTACTTCCGCGTTACCGATAATGCCATAGATATCAATAAGTTTGACATTATGTTTATCAAGTTGCATTTTAAGGTGATCGTAGAGATATGAACCGCCTCTAGTAAACCGGTCAATGGATTTAATAATGAATAATTGAATATCATTTTTCGGGCTTTTGCAGTAATCGATGGCTTCCTGAACCGGCTGTTCTTCTTTAGAAGCTGATTCCATAAAAATGAAAAACTTTTTAACATGAATATTGTGAGTAAGAGCAAACTGTTCTATCTGCTCCTTTTGGGCATCTGGGGAATCACCCTGTAACCCTTGTTTGAGTGAGGATATTCTAATAGCAGCAACCGCGTTTTCTTGTTTAGGCAGATTATCCATATCAGCTTTTAGACTTATTATCTAAATTTAATTTTTGATCTTTTAAAATTCTTTCTACTATCAGGTTAGCAAGAATCCTAAGTCTTTCTTCAACTGGTAACTGAGAACCGTTTTGGGGAAAATTACTCGAGTCTTGTGACATTTCTCTTACCCTATTCATATCTTGTTTATTCATGAAACTATCACTATATTGATAGTTTACCAAATACACAGATAATGTCAAGAGATCGGTTTAACCTTTGCAGAAACACAGTGTCTGGAGTATCATTCGAACAACATAAATTATTGTTATTAATTAATGTTAACTGCTCTTAAAAGGGTAGTTATGTGGAAAAATAATATTGTTCTTAAAATCTTCCGGAAAGAATTAGTTTCTTACGGCCATGCTTTAAATCCGTATTTTGTGTCTTTTTCTCACTTTATTATTATTTCTCTGCCTTTTTTAATCTGGCTTATCGTCACTTTTGCTGTTCTTTGGACATGCTATATCTCAATCAGACTGTATTTACTTTGGAAGGAATCAAGTAAGCCAACCCAAATATTTGAAGTTTCACCGCCAACGACAACTGAACAAAGTTCGTTTACGACCACCCAGTTATTTACAGGAGTGCATAATTTACTTAAACAAAGATCTTGGATTTATCAGATATTTAATTTATATAAGTCATATTCTTTTGAAATTGTTTCCACAAGGACGTTAGGAATTCGTTATATATTGCGTATTCCCGCAGAAGATGCCCAGATAGTTAAGAAAAGTTTAATTGCTTATTTACCCGGTATCCAGGTTAAGGAAATCGAAAACTACGGTATTCCTGCCCAAAATAGGCAATCTCACGTAGTAGATATCGGGCTTGCTAATGATTTTGTTTTTCCCATAAAAGGACAAAGCAAGTTGGAGGAATATGATCCTATTGCCTATATTACCGCTACTATGACTAAACTGTCAGAAAACGAAACAGTGACATTCCAGACGATTATTTCTCCGATTGACGCAGGAGTTGTCCGTAAAGTCAGGGCTATACGGGCGGCTTTCTTGGGAAATGCCGATATTCTGGAAATTATCCGGAAGAGTAATTCTGTATTTTCACAAGTTTCTCCAGCAATTAGTTTAGTATTCCGTATTATCCTGCTGCCTTTCGGAATTCTTATATGGTTATTAAGTGAGGGCCGGGAAGGTCCGTTATTATCAGTTACCGCCAATTATCGTATACCTGAGCCGGGTAATACCTATAAAGACATTATTGAAACTCAAATAAAAAATAAACTTGATCAGCAGCTTTTTACTGTATCCTTGAGGCTTTTCACTTCAGCCGATACGGTTTCCAGTAAAGTTAGAATTGAGAGAGGATTTTTGGCTGCTTTATCCCCATTCACTAATGCCGGATATCAATCGTTAATTCCTAATCATAGGCTAAAACTGCAGATATTGGACAAATTATCCTTGTTTTTGTTCAAAAATAAACTGCATTCGATGTCCGGAAAGTCGATCCTATCAACTTCTGAATTATCTGATCTTTATCATTTTCCATATACCAGTACTACTAAAACAGAAAACATTGCTAAATTACATAGCCGGGAATTGCCGGCTCCACTATCCCTAAAACAAAAGGAAACTTTAGATGTTTACTTTGCCAAGAATACCTATGGTGGCAGTGACACCCTGATTGGGTTAACCGAAGATGAGCGTAGACGACATATCTATATTATTGGAGCTACCGGAACAGGTAAATCTACAATGCTACTTTCGATGGTGAAACAGGATATTGAAAATGATAAGGGTGTTTGTGTAATTGATCCCCACGGCGACTTAGTTGAGAAAATCTTACCCTTAATACCAGAAAAGAGAATTAAGGATGTTATTTACTTTAACCCCGATGATATTGGTTATCCGATTGGCCTTAACTTACTTGAACTAAACTCTCAAGGAACCGATGATGAAAAGGTGCGAGAGAAAGAATTTATTACCGAAAGTATTATTTCACTCTTTCATAAAATATATTCAGACAAGTACTCTGGTCCCAGAATGGAATATATTTTGAGAAACACCATTCACACCGCTTTTGTTTTACCTAACCCAACCTTATTTACCGTTTATAAGCTTTTAATGAATACAGCCTATCGCAAGAGTGTAGTAGCGCAACTGACTGACGAGAATCTTAAGGATTTCTGGAAATACGAATTTAATAAAGCAGGGGACTATCAAAAGGTAAGCATGATCGGGCCGATAACCAATAAGATTGGCCGTTTCTTGTTCTCGGCTCCCACTAAACGGATTATAGAACAGGAAAAGTCGAGCATAAACTTTGATGAGATTATGGATACAGGTAAAATTATTTTGTGTAATTTATCCAAAGGAAGATTAGGGGAAGATAATTCTGAGGTTTTGGGAATTATAGTAATGACCAAGATTCAGTTGGCTGCTCTTAAACGAGCTCGAAAACCAATGGAGGATCGAAAAGACTTCTATCTTTATGTTGATGAATTCCAAAACTTTGCCACACCCTCGTTTGCTGAAATATTATCCGAGGCCAGGAAATATAAGCTTAATGCCATCCTTGCCCACCAAACCACCTCACAATTGGAAGATCCAACACTCGTCAACATTACCTTAGCCAATACCGGAACCGTGATTTGTTTTAGAACTGCTAACCCTGAGGACGAGCGACTTATTCTGCCTCAATTTAAGCCTTATGTTAATCCTGGTGAAATCTCAAACTTGCCTTCGTTTCACTTCTATATGAAGATCGCGGCGATTAACCCGGAGGAGCCTTTCTCAGGAGAAACCATTCCGATTAATGTTGCACATAATCCGGATAAGGTAAAAAGAATTATTGATGCATCTCATAAGTTATATGCGAATCCATATAAGGCTCAAAATATCGTTCCTGAAAATATACCCGTTACCCAATCTAGGTCTCAAAAAATCAAAGTTCTTCCATAAGGACTATATATTTAACTTCTTTGTCAGTTCTCTTTTAAGACGTAATGTGTGGATCTACCCTTACCTCTGCGTTCTATCAGCTCTAAATCGATGAGTTTTTGAAAATCAATTGTGCGTGTTGCCTTTGCTCTATTGGTCAATTTTGCATAATCACGATCAGTAATAAATCCGTTTTGTTTAATGTATTCTATTAATTTGAGGTGGTAGGTTTCAAGTCTGGAGTTTGGGGTGGTGCCAATTTTCGGTAAAAGTTTTTCTACCCGCAAAAGTTCATCAATTAATCCCCCGGTAAAATATTCCAGCCATTTGGTAAAATCGATAGAATCCGCTAATTCATTATAATCACCATACTCTCCAACTGTTTGAAAATATCCAGTCACATTCTGATTGTAATAATTCTCAAAACTAAAGAGATTAAAAGTATTTAATCCCATTTTAGCTAATAGAACCTTTGTTGCAAGTCTTGTAGTTCTGCCATTGCCGTCCATAAATGGGTGAATAATAACCATTTGTTTATGAAAAATACCAGCAAGAATAAGAGGGTGTATTTCTTGATTGTTCTTAATAACATAAGAGATAAGATCGGAGACAAGTTTTTCAACTTGAACTACGTCTGGGGGCAGATAGACTGTCTTTCCGGTCCTAGGATCACCGACAACAACAGGTTTTTGTCTGAGTTTCCCTGAATATAAATCAGGTAGTAATCCAGTTGTTACCTGTTGGTGGATTTTAAGGACTAGATTTAGAGATATTTCTAATTTATTTGATTGAAGAAGTTGTTCGAGCGTTTTAAGCGCCTGATTATAATTTAAAACCTCTTTTTCGCTATTCCGGATATTAGCTGGTTTTGATTTAAGTATTTTCTTAACCTCAGTAAGTGGCAGGGGATTGCCCTCAATGCTGGTTGAGGAATAGGAGGAAACTTCCCTGGCAGTTTTCTCAAATTCCGCTAAAACTATCTTTGGAAATCGGCGGTCATTTAAATCTCTAACAAGTGAGTTTATTCGGGTAATATTAGCAAGTAGCTGATCGGTAATTGAATATTTAGGTGTAAACATATATAGTCGTATATTAGTCGATTATTAGGCGATTGTCAATAGGCTCCTTGGCTCTGGTAATCTTTACCTACCGGTAGGTAAAGTGATATTTTATTTTAGGTCGATATATAGCCCTTTTTTATTTTTACTTTCTCCTCTTATTCCTTATATATAAGGGAGAGCAGTGGTACAATCATTCCAAAATGAACAATTCTCAACTAACAGCCAAACAATTAAATATTATTAACTTACTTCACCGGTTCCGATTCTTAACTAGCTCTCAAATTCAAAAATTCCTAAACAACAAAACTACACGCCTAGCTAACTATTACTTAAAAACACTCAATACTCAAAATTACATCGGTAAACACTACACACGGACACTAGGAGAAGGAAATCAACCGGCTGTATATTATTTAACTACTGGAAGTATTAAGGCTCTGGAAGTAAATCCGGATATCCAAAAGGCAAAACTAAAATATATTTATCGGGAAAAAATACGTTCTAAACAATTTATCTCTCACGCCTTGTTTATTGTTGATTATCATCTGTACCTTGTAACTGAATCAACAAAATCTAACCATCAACTGCATTTTTTTACCAAAACAGATTTACAAGCACATCCCTACATAATCCACCCGTTACCCGATGCCTACTTTGCCCGAGTCGATACCGCAGGAGAAACCAAACGCTATTTTGTTGAAGTCATCGACGAGGGCGCGCCGCGATTTGCTTTACGAAAACGGATCGAACAATATAATGACTATATAGAAAGTGGAAGGTTTGAAAAAGTCACAACACATACCTTTCCAACCATTCTTTTTATTTGCCCTACGATTGGAATCATGATTTATCTCAAAAAACACCTTGGGCGTATTTATGAAGAAACATCACTTGACCAAGTTGATATCTACCTTGCCACCCAAGAGGGTGCCTTTTCCAGTAATTGGGAAAAGATCGAAGCGGTGGAAGAATAACTATGGCATAAAGAAATAACCATACTCATCAAATGCAAAATGACCCTCGGGTTTGTTTAGTAATAAATCCGCAAGTTCCCATGCACTCATATTCTCTGAAATTTTATATTCTGCATTTGTATCGATTGTTCCGTTTTTACCTACATTAATTGCGTTATCGCTGGGAGTTGTGTCTTCCGTATGCTCCAAAGCATATCTCAAAGTATCTTCATCTTTAACAAAACCATAATAGTAAAGGTTTCCAACAAGCCCCTTCAAGGTGACGTTAGTATTTATTCTTAAATCGACGGTTCCGTCAACCCCAGGTTTTGATCTAATTTCGGAAGCTTCCCGGGGAGTCATTCTTAATCTTTCGATAAAGTAGTCTTCAACCTTCTTGGGAGAATTCCAAGCCCTTCCTGGAGCTTTGAAGCTTTCCTCATTAGGTCGGGTTAAAAAGTAATAACCACCAATAGCAACGAATATAAGGACAGCGAAGACAATTAACTTCTTACCCATAGATCCATTATAGAACAATTAAACAAAACAACCCCGGAGAGTTACCCCCAGGGGTGTTTTGAGATATCCTCACAGTTTGGCTTGTGATACTACTTCACTGATCGGTTTCTCGTCAAAATACAAATCGCGCTCAATTCCTAGACTAAACTTGCCGCGATAGTTTTCGAGCTCTTCCAGAGAAAACGAACCCCATTCGTCGTTCCAATCGCCAAATATTGAAACGTAACCGAAAAACATATTTTCTTCCGGATCGTACTCGGTGGCATACCAGGTACCGGCCCCTGCCGGATTAAAAAATTTAGCTACCACAATGGGATCGGCTGCATTTTCCTGGGAACCGATTTTGGCAAACCGTTTTAGTAAATCTTTAGTTAATAGCTGCATTTATTATTCACCTCCTTTCTGGAATTTTCTTCCCTGAGAATTTATTTTTGGGAAGCAACCCTTGCTTCCCATACCAGTGCTTTAGTTAGCGGGGTGAAGTTTGCAAGGGCGTAGTGAAACGAAGTTCATTGAAGCGAAGCGGAAACCCTTGCAAAATGAGGGGTAAGACCCCTTCAAAGTCAAAAAACTGCCTAAGTTGCATTTAGTTCTTAAATCTGTTTATATTAAAATGTGCAAATAAAAATCAGGGGCAAAAGAAGAAAGATATTTATTTTCGCTTTGGCTACAGTGGCTGTAATTGCAGTAGCTACAGCCGGTTACCTAATTATCCGAGCAGCTTCTTTATCGGTCAGTGATACCTTTGATACCCCACAAAAAATAGCCACCAAAACCAACGCCACAGTCTGCGGAGGCCAAGTAAAATTGGCTGAATCATCCTGGACCACTTTAACTGAATGTAACTGCAATGCAATATCGGGCTGGTATTGGTATACCACTAACGGCAGGAGCGCCTGCTGGTCCAAGACCCTGGCTGATAGTACTTCCTGGAATAAAGGGGTGGGAGACAATACTACGAGTTCCGGGACGTATACCTGTGCCACCGCGGTCACAGCTCTTAAAGACCGGATGGCAGCTGCTTCTGCCGGCGAGTGGTATAAAATTGTTTCAGATGTTAATGGTGTTGCCATTACCTCGGCCAAAAACGGTTCTGCCGGCTATTCTTCTATTTCTGCCTTGGCAATTTCAGACTGTACAGATGGCACACGGGATTTAGCCGTTACCCTGGGCGCTGATTACACTGCTGCAAACGCCTCCCTAAAAACCTGGGCGGGGGCGACCGGTAATAAATCAGCTCTCACCTACTGCAACAGCTCGGGGTGTGATACTGCGGTAAACTCTGATTATAGAGCTGCCTGTGAGGCCAATATTAACACTGACATTCCCCTTAGCTGTTACCAGACCAATATTTTCTATCTCAACCAGAAAACTTGTAATGACGGTGATACTAATTATATGTGGGCAGCTGCCGCCGGCAGCGGTACCGGTGCCCGTGTACTTGGCGTCGATAGTTGTGCTACCGTCTATTACTACGGCACGAGCAATACCGGTAGCTATGACGGGTTCCGGGTGGTGGTTCGCCCCTAGGCAGTATTCTGGTCATTTGGCCGTTTTCTCGCGGCCAAAATTTTTGTCTTAATTACTATGAGATATGGCAAGACACGAGCATCTAATAATTTTCCAAAAAACTTACGATCTTTTAGTTAGAATTTACAAGGAGGTCCACAATTTTCCCCGCGAATATAAATATGGTTTGGGCGAAAACCTGAAAACAGCTTCCCTAAAGGCATTGGACTGGATAATTCTGGCCAATTCTGCCATAAATAAAACCCCCTATTTAAAGAAAGTGGATCAGAATATTGACCGCTTGAGGATTTATATCCGCCTATGTTATTCTTTAAAGGTCATCAGCAGCCAGAAATACGAGGTACTCACGAAAGTTGTTGATGAGATAGGTAAAATGACCGGTGGATGGCTAAAGACAGGTTAACGCGGCAGGAGTTCATATAGCTTTAATCGTTATGTGGAGTGTGCCATTTATAAATACTGCGGTCCCTTTCTCCCCACCTTGGGTGGGGAATAGAAAAGTAAAAGTGAAGTGACTTTAAGGGCAGCTGCCGCCAACAGCGGTACCAATGCCCGTAAACTTGGCAACAATAGTTGTGCTAACGTCAATAACAACAACACGAGCAATACCAATAGCAATAACGGGTTCCGGGTGGTGGTTCGCCCCTAGGTAGTATTACTTTAGCCTGAAAAACTTGAAGTCATCCGCCGGCCGCAAAATGTCTTTTAACACTCCGAAGTGTTTTTCCCAAAGATTCCTTCTTAAGTTATAACCGTCAGCGTGCCTGAAGTGAGCATAATAAGAATTGATACAGGATAAAACATATTTTAGATTAGTATGCTCTTTTTGGAATTCCTGTAATTTTTTCTTTAAGTTTTTTATTACCCGCCTTCTGACCAGAATATGGGTCCGTTTAGTCACATAACCCAAAAAATCTACGCCTTTTCTGGCATCCTCTATTTGCCATTTATTAGGGTGTAGTTCTAGCGTCAATTTTTGCCTTAAAAACTCTTCTATTTGCTGTTTAATTTGGTAAAGTTTTTCTTTGTTCTCATCCAAAATAATAAAATCATCCACATACCGGATATAGTATTTACAGTTAAGAGTGTGTTTTACATATTGATCCAGCTCGTTTAAATATACGTTGGCAAAAAACTGGGAAGTTAAGTTACCAATGGGTAGCCCCCGCCCGATGGGTGCATTAAAAAGAGATTTATGGGCAGGCACCTGGGAGAAAAGTTCCAGCTGGCCTTTTTTAACCGGATTGTCAGCACAGTCAAAATCAATAATGGTTTTGGCTAGCCAGAGAATGTCAGGATCATTAACCTGTTTTTGAATCAGATTAAATAGAATATCGTGGTTAATTGAGCAAAAATAATTTTTGATATCAGCCTGTAAAAAGAAAAGCCTATCCTGTTTTAAAAATTCAGACAGCTTTTTTACCGCCTGGTGAGTACCTTTCCCTTTCCGGCAAGCGTAAGAATCAGCAATAAACTCTGGTTCAAAAATGGGTAAAAGAAAACTATACAGGAGATGGTGGACCACCCGGTCACGGAAGTTGGCCGCAAAGATTTCCCTAATTTTTGGCTCGGTAACTACAAAAACCGAAAACGCTGAAGGTAAATATGTGTGGTTTTGGAGGACTTTTTCCAAATCCATAATTTCCTGTTCCAGGTTAAATTCAAACTCAGCCGAAGAGGTCTTCAGCCGTTTTTTCTTCCGGCAGTGATAGTAAGCAATAATTAATTTCTGAAAAGAGCAAAAATTTGATAACATAGAAGTAGGGTTAGTATGACAAGATTCCAAAAAATTCTAAAATTAAAAAGTAAGCAGGTAAAGAGTTTGCTTTCGCTGGTTCTAGCTCTTTTAGTTTTTTCTTGTATGGCACACGAAGCCCACGCAGCCACCTATTCTTCTTCAGGGACTATAACTTCCATCAATCTTCTTTCAGGCCTGGGTGTTAAAACTATTGATAAATTTGGTTATAATATTTCTTCCCTTCCAGCTGGAACTTCAATCAAAGTCCAGTTCAGTCAGGATAGCGTAACTTGGGGCAGCTGGAATACCCTTTCCTCAGGTGACCATACGGCCGAGGGCGATGCAATTGATTTATCAAGTTTAAATTGGAGAGGAGGCAATTTTTACTACCAAACCGAATTTGACACTACAGACCCTGCTGCTACCGCGCTTTTGGATGATATTGTTGTTTATTATTCCCCGGGTGTTTATCTCACAACACAAACTGCAAGCGTAGTGTATCCCTCTGGAGCCACAGCTAACGGCAATATAGTTGGCATAGCTGATGGTAACGCCACTGTCAGAGGCTTTAAATACGGGTTAACTCAGGCTGACACTTGGGATGTCCACGAAAACGGAAGTTATGGCACGGGCACCTATGCTCTAAATATCACCAGCCTCTCTCCCAATACTACTTACTATGTCAGAGCTTACGCCACCAATCCCGACGGCACCAGTTATGGCGATTATACTAGTTTTACCACCGGCACTTATGCTTCGTCGGGAACCATAACTTCCACCAATTTATTGTTAGGTCAAACAATAACTAGCATAGATGAGTTTGATTACACCCTCTCAGCTAAACCCGAAGGTACCAGTACCACAATTCAGTTTAGTCAAAACGGCACAACATGGTATAACTCGTCTGCTACCTTAAATGGGACAGATATCCTGATTACCGGCGCAAATCCTATCAATCTAAGCAAACTTGCCTGGACCGGAGCTAATTTTTATTACAAAATAGCCCTTACAGCCAATGCTGCCGGCAGCACCACACCGGTCCTCGATGATGTTAATGTGGTTACTAACTCCAACGCACCTGCCACAGTTGTAGAATACAGATTAGATGAGGGTAGCGGCTCGATTGCCCATAATACCGGTTCCGGCGGATCAGTATTAAATGGTAATATCACTTCAGGAACTTGGAACAATTCCGGCAAGTTTAGCAAAGCCTTACAATTTAATGGAACGAGCAGCGTTATCACCATCGCTACCCCAATTACCGGCATCAGAACCGTGTCTTTCTGGATCAATACGCCAAGTACCACAGCAAAGTTGATCGATTTTGATGGAGGCATACATACGGTCATTGCCACTGCAGGAGTGGTTTCTACCACCGGTTTTACTGTCACCCCCATTATTTATGTTAATGGTGTTAGAGGGGCCAGTCTCGCTGCCAATTCCTGGCAGCATATTTTAATTACTACTACATATGCCTCTGCTTTTGACAGCACCACAATTACATTAGGCAAAATCGGAACGAACTATTTTTCCGGCAGTATGGATGAAGTTAAAATATTTAACTATTCTATGAATCCAAGTCAGGTTAAAGTAGATTTTAATCAAGGATTTGTCTCATCACTAGGAAATAATAATACCCCCAAGGGTAACCCCGCTGTAATTTTCTACCGTTTTGATGAGGGATCTGGTAATACCGCCAATAACTCTGGTAGCGGTGGGGCAGCGTTAGCGGGGGTGATTACTTCAGGAACTTGGAACAGTTCCGGCAAGTTTGGCAAAGCCTTAACATTTACTGCTTCTACATCCGTAGTTAGAACACTTTCTACTGATCCCGAGGCTTCCAATGCCCTCTCATTCTGGGTCTATCCCACCACGTCGGCAGCCAGTAAAACTTTGGTTACTAATCTGACTACAGATGCTAATTCCAAACCGGTTTATGGGAACTGTACCGGCATAGCCCTGGCCCTAAATACCTGGACCCACCTGATAGTGCAGTCCGATGGATCCGGTAGCTGTAAAATTTTTCAGAATGGAGTTTTAACAGCTACAGGGACAACCGGAGTTACTTTTGGCACCACTTTTAATATTGGCTCCACCAGCTTTGTGGGAAGTATTGATGAATTCAAATTTTATTATTACCCTCTAACTGTAGATGAGATTAAAGTAGCTTATAACCAAGGTCTGGCCTTGTCTTTGGGATCCAGTTCCACTGGCTACTGTCCCTCAGGTACCACTTGTGTGGGCCCCATCGCTGAGTGGAATTTTGACGAGGGATCAGGAACAACAGCAAATGATACCAGTGGAAATGGAAATACGGGGACATTAAATAATTCCCCAGTTTGGACTACTGGTAAATCCGGCAAAACCTTACAGTTTAACGGTAGCAGCCAATCGATAACTGCCACTCTGGGTGCTAACCCAGCTTACGCCAATACTCTGGAGGCTTGGGTATACCCAACAGGTAGTATGGTTTCTAAAACTATTATTACTAATCTGACTACTAATTCCAGTTCCCAACCGGTTTATGGTGGGTGTACCGGTACCGCTTTACCCTTAAATCAGTGGTCTTATATTTCAGCCGTGTCTACTGATTCCACTCACTGTACTCTATATCAAAATACTATCCCCGTAACTGGTGGAACCGGTGTAACCTATGGCACGACGGTCAATATTGGCAATTCCAGTTTCACAGGTAAAATAGACGCAGTTAGAATTTATAACTATGCCAGAACACAGGCAC
>Ga0187878_1002180_pt1 | contig 17760 bp, 12 predicted proteins | sample June2016WEW_17_1_FD_132979 | JGI IMG/M metagenome (GOLD analysis project Ga0187878, IMG submission 132979) | Peatland microbial communities from SPRUCE experiment site at the Marcell Experimental Forest, Minnesota, USA - June2016WEW_17_150 | ecosystem: Environmental > Terrestrial > Soil >...
TACATGTTGATGAGGAACAGATAAGTCAAGAGAATATGTTTTGAATATTGATATTACACAGTGTTAGATGCATGAGTTTCTATCAACAGTAATTACGAAGTTTTAAATAATGAACAATCATTGATACAAAAAATTAATTATATTTGTATATGAAACCATTGGTAATTTCTACATGGAAACACGGCGTTGCAGCAAATGCAAAAGCCTTTGAAATCTTAAACAACGGGGGTAATTCTCTGGATGCTGTGGAAGAAGGTGCAAAACTTACCGAATCGGATCCTAATGTTTTAAGTGTCGGTTATGGCGGTTTGCCTGATAACGAAGGAAGGGTAACACTCGATGCTGCCATTATGGACTGGAAAGCCCGGATAGGCTCTGTTATTTTTCTGGAACATATCAAAAATCCGATCTCTGTTGCGAGGCTTATCCTTGAAAACACGGAGCATACTGTGCTTGCCGGTGATGGTGCATATAAATTCGCATTATTGAACGGGTTCAAATCCGAGACCCTTCTCACGGAAACTTCGATAAAAAAATATAAGGAATGGAAAGAGAGCGATTCAGGAAAATCCCAGGAATATCACACGGAAAATTTCGAACTTAAGCCTTTGACCCACAAAGAGAAGAGAAAACTCGGTATAAATGATGACGGCAACCACGATACTATAGGTTTGCTTGCAATAGATCAGGACGGGCACATATCGGCGGCCTGCACTACAAGCGGTACCGCATGGAAGCTGCACGGAAGGGTAGGGGACTCACCGCTGATAGGTGCGGGGTTATATGTGGATGGTGAAATCGGCGGTGCAGTATCAACCGGCAGGGGTGAAGAATGTATCCGCGCATGCGGAAGCTTTCTGGTCGTTGAGATGATGCGTCTGGGAAAATCACCGCAGGAAGCCTGCTCAATTGCGGTAAAGCGTGTTATAAAACTGAACTTACTTTCTCATAAGAACCGTGACAGCAATTACCAGGTAGCTTTTGCCGCAGTGAATACAGATAGTGAATACGGCGCTGTGAGCGTAAGAGAAGGATTCGAATATGCTCTATATCAGGATGGCAGAAATGAGCTGATAAAAAGTAAGTTCATAATGGATGAATTTTTTGATATCGGAGACCTATGATAATACTTAAAGATGCATTGGTATTCACTCTGAATCCGAAAGATGATTTCGGCAGGCGTTCTATTCTGGTTGTTGAAGATCACATCGAAGATATCGCTAAAAGCGATTCAGGTATTTCCGAACAAACTGAAAATACAAAGCTTCAGAAATGGCTTGAGCGGTATCCCGATGCGTTGATCGTTGACTGCAGGGACAAAATGATAATGCCTCCATTAATTAACTCCTGTGAAAAATCCGAGGGTGTCTTCATAAAATACCTCCTGAGAAAAAGACATTATGAGAATACAGACAGCGATCTATATACCGATTTCATCTTTAACTATATTTACCAGGAGCTGCAGACCGAAGAAATGAAATCCGATCTGACGAACATATATAACTATTCTTTTCAGAAGAACCTGAAATCGGGCGTCTGCATGCTCAACGAATTCACTTTGAGGAAGGACCTCAACCACCTTTCTCCGATAATGGAAGCTCAAAAGCTCAGCGGTCAAAGGGTATCGGTATGCTATCCTATCCGGCAGGATAATAATACGCTTCATCAATTTAAGGATCTAAGAACTGCCTATTATGTTACTGATGAAGACCAGTTGACAATATATGATATATCACTGATCAACGAGCTTAGGAATAACGGTGTTAAAAAATTGTTTCTTGAGGTGTCGACCAATAAAGAGGTAACGGATAAATTCCGGCGGGTCTTCAATAAACCTGTTATTAAGCTATTCGATGAATACAACCTTATCAACGAAGATACTTCTGTCATAAACCCCTTGTATTTGACCTACGACGAGATAAAGATACTGTCTGAAAAGAGAGCTAATCTTATAATTTGTCCCAGTGATCTGATGTATTTTACTAACCGGTATTTCCCATTCGATGAATTTCTGTCTCAGAATATCAATTTTAGCATAGCTACGGGCTGGCTGGGAGATGACCTCTTTCGGGAGATGCGTGTGCTGAGAAACAGGTATAAAGAGCTTAACCTCAAGAGTACAGATTTCCTCTCATCAGTTACGCAAAGGCCGAAGTTATCCTTCTTCAGCGATGAACCGGAGAACGGTGAAAGCTACTGCCTAGCCCCTCATAAGCCGGCAGACCTGATCTTTATAGACCTTTCGGACCTGAGATTCCAGTTCTTCTCTGAAAGCACGCAGTTTGAGCACATATGTGAATTCATAATAGATAATCTCTCATCTGAAAATATTTCCGATGTTATGATAAACGGAGATTTCTGCGTCAAAGACCGTAAGCTTTTATACTCTGATGAAGAAGCAATTATTCAGGCTTCAGAGCTGACCCGTCAAAAATTGTACCGGCTCGGCAAATATGAAGAAATTACAGAGAGGAACAAGCACCGCTCGATTACCGAGATGCTGGATCTGCGGAACCGGGATGACGAAGAGATAAAGCTATTTTCAGAAGCAGGGAAGGAAAATACGGAAGATGTTGTATCGGAGGGGAAACCGGAATTCAAGATAAAAGGAAAGATACCTTCATTCAGGGACAGGACGCAAAAGACCCAAAAGAATCTTTTCGAACTGGAGGAATCCAATAATATCATACAGTCAGAGGAGGATCCTGAGACACCGGTAATAAACCTGCTGTATACAGAGATCGATCAAAGCAAGAGCACAGATGATGAAGTTACTTACAGCAGGATTGCTGATATTAAAATTCTTAAATATTCTGCAGGTGAGAAGAAAGAGCAGTCTAAGATCTCATCACCGGAAAGCAAGATCGAACTGCCGAAAAACGTGAAATTAAAATTTGGTGATGATTGACCATCACCCGTAAGGAGTAACTACGCCACGAAACAACTTACCTTCATACTGGCAATTGCACTCACAGCCCTGATAATAGAGCGTGTGATGTTTACCACCCAAAAGGTTAAGATCGAGATGGATCCGGCAGTGCTCCGGGCAACAACAGAATCCCAGCTTGTACTAAAAGTGTACCCGGCTAATCTGCTCGGTTTCAAAACCCCCTTCAAAAAAGCAGATGTACAATTTGTAATTGAGGACGGAGCAAACCTGATCGAGTTGTCCTCTACGATGGGAACAAATACGGCTATTATCAGGTCGAAAGGGAAAGAAGGCGAGGCAGTGATAGGTATTTATTCAATCCCGACAGGCATACCGGTATCGAAAGTGCTGATAAAGATAATATCCTCAGAACTAGTCGTTTTTAACTCTTACAGCTTTCCTGCCGTAATAAAATTTGTAAAATACAGCCTCCACAAGGGTTAGAAACATCAAAGAGAACGCAGCCCTCGGAAATAAGAGCCCCAGACCTTTATCATCCATGAATAGTGAAAATAAAAATTCGGATATCGTCCATCCGACACTAAATATTACTATGATGAATATGATGCTGAGAAATCCGCTGGTAAATCCCTCATCGAGGAAATTTCTTGTGAATATGTACACAAGAAAAACTACGTGCGCGTAAAATATTATTACAGGTATCATTTATAAAAATTAAAATGCAGCTTTAGAAAAAAACATTTCTCTGAGAGTTTTTAATATTATTTTGAGGTCGAATATTATAGACCAGTTTTCTATATAATAAATATCATATTCTATTCTCTTTTTCATAGAAGTGTCTTTACCCCTCAGCCCGTTCACCTGCGCCCAACCGGTTATTCCGCACTTTACTCTGTGCCTTTCAAGATATTTCGGAATCTTTTGCTTCATTATATTGATGAAATATTCCCGTTCCGGACGCGGTCCGACTACGCTCATATCTCCCTTTAACACGTTGATATACTGGGGCAGCTCGTCAAAAGAAAATTTCCTCATGAATCTGCCGATGGGTGTGCTTCGGTCATCATCTTTGGAGGCGAACACTGCTCCTGTCTCCTGTTCCGCACCTTCTACCATCGAACGGAATTTGAACATATAGAACTTTTTGCCTTCGAGACTTACACGCTCCTGCTTATAAAAAACTTTGCCTTTTGATGTGATCTTGATCAACAAAGCCAAAACTAATAATAGCGGGGAAGTAAGGAGTAGTATTAACGATGAAAATACGATATCGAATGCTCTTTTGACTATCCTGTTCCACACATTCATCGGTATACTCTTTATCTTGAGAAAGGGGATCCCGTCTATTTCCTGTACCCGCACTGATGATGTTATCATTTCGAGAAAATCCGGTATAAGGAGAAATTCAACATTTTCGCCTTCACAGAGCTTCATAATTTCATAAAGTTTATCATTTTCGTTCGATGGTATGGTAACCAGCACAGACTCGATGCCATATTGCTTGATAACGGGAATAATTTCCGAATAACAACCCAATCGCTTGCCTTTATCCGGCAGGTCTATATCGATGGAATGATCCTCTTCAAGATAACCGCAAATATTGTATCCTGCATAAGGGTGGTCTATAAAGTTCTTATAAATATCAAGAGCAGTTGTATTATTTCCTATGATGAGTGCATTTTTTAATGCTTTTCCTCTATTATATAAATTTTTTTCGATTTTGAGTACCATGTAGCGGCCCAGTGTTATGAGAACTATGGAGATAGCCCAGATGAAAACGAATACATACCTTGAATAGGGGAATACCCTGTAAAAGAATATGAGCCCGAAAGCAAATATTACACCGAAAGTAACCAATCTCCCGATAAGGAAAAACTCATCGAAAATAAATACTACCCTCCGCGGACGGTACATTTTTCTCGATTGAAAGATTAATATCCAGATTGGTATGACCATTAGTGACAACACCATGTATCCGGTAAACCCGGGCAAAGGTCCGGCGAAAGGATAATAATTTTTGAAAGGCGAGTAGAACCTGATCCAGTATGAAATTGCAAAAGATGCTTCTATTGCAATTATATCGGATAATATGGTGATAAGAGGTATTAGAACCTCAGATGAATATGATTTTTTTCTCAAGACTTTGTTTCAAAACTCATAGAGTACAAATATATAAAATTCAAGTTATAATATATATGATTGAAAATTTCATTAATATAACGCAACTTTTTTTATATCTTGCTTATATTTATGAGAAAATTAAAAGTTCTGCTATTAAATGCTTTGAATATTTACGGCGGTGGGGAATTTTTTGTTTACCAGTTCGCCTGTCTGCTCAAACAAAGAGGTCATGAGGTGTTTGTTTCATGCCGTAAAGACAATCCCATCTATAAAAAATGCGAAGACGCAGGAATACCCCTTTTCACTTTAAATTACCCGGCAAAAGGCAGGGGAAAGCTGATAAGGAATATCAGGGCATTGAAAAAATATATAGTAAAAAATAAAATAGACCTTGTGCACTCGAATACCAATTATGACCGAACGGCAGGTGCTTTTGCAGCAAGACTTGCTCATACGGCACACATAACTACTAACCACAGTTTCCATTCGATAGAATATAATCCGACCCATTGGCTGAGAAATAAATACCTGACCAGCCAGTTCATTGTTGACGGTGAATGTACAAAAGAACTTCTGCTCGCCGATGATACCATTGACGAAAAAAAGATCACTTTGATACACCTCGGGATTGAAGCAAGTTCTATGAAAAGAGACGAGTCGATGCGTTCAAAGATACGGAGCGATTTCGGAATAAAAGATATCAATATCCTCATAGGTAATGTAGGGCGTATGGTGGAATTCAAAGGGCAGGAATATCTCATCAAAGCTTTCCCGGAAGTATTAAGCAAATATCCCGATACCCGTCTCATGGTTGTGGGCAGCGGTAAGCTTGAAAAGATGCTTCAGGAACTTTCTGATAATCTTGGAGTTAAAGAAAAAGTAATATTTCCCGGATTCAGAGACGATATGCAGGCAGTTTATTCTGCGTTCGATATATATGCTCATACATCGGTCGAAGGCGGGGGAGAAACATTTCCTTATGCCGTACTATATGCGCTGGCGCAGGCATTGCCATTGGTTGTTACCAGGGTTGGAGATGTGCCCGCTATGGTTGAAGAAGGAGTGAACGGTTTTATTGTGAGCGGTAGAGATCCGTATTTGATTGCTGATAAGTTGCGTGTGCTTCTTCAAAACGTAGATTTGAGAAAAAAGATGGGTGAGGCAAGCCTGGAACTCCTGAAGAAAAAGTTTACTGTAGAAATAATGACTGACGCTATCCTGAAGGTGTACGAAAATGCTCTGAAGCCTCGAAAATAATATATATGTCATTTTTGTTATTAGATAATAGATTGATATTTAATCTCATAATTAAATTTTAAACTCAAATAATTATTTAACGAAAGGAAAAAAATGAAAAGAATAAACTTATTTTTAGCATTTGCACTTGTAACATTGGTTCTGGGATATACGAAACAGGTTAACGCCCAGAATACCCCGGTTCTATATTTTTGTGAACAATACGTATCCAGCGGTGAGATAAGTATTAGTGACAGGTTTCATGTAGGCTACCTGACAGTGATGGTAAAATGTGATTATGAACTCGGTTTGAGGGATGTATCTATACAGTTTGATAAATATAACTGCAGCACCAGGACGTTTGAATATTATAAAAAATTCGATTATACCATAAAACCTGACATGAAGTACGTTTACTTTGAAAGGAATTCCGACAGTGACATGAGCTTCGATGACCCGGGGATCTACAGAGTGTTCCTGCTGGATAACCACAGTAAAACAGTTACAAGCGGTCTGATAGAAATTATCAGGTAAGGGATTAATTAAATACTATCCGGGTCTTGATCGTGTAATTCCTGCTTATCCGGGGAACTCCTTTGGAGGGTTTATACTTAAACCTTTTGCCAGAGGGAGATTGGTAAATCTTTACATTTAAAAAGCCAATTACCTTACCGGCAATAATACAAATATCACTAAGTCCCATAATGCATGTGATATTATTCCCGGCCAGAGTGATCTATATCTCTTGTAAAGGTAACCCCAGAATAAACCGCAAATGAGGGCGGCCATAAACAGCATTAAATTCATTGCAGCTAAATGTATGCATCCGTAGATCAGTGCAGCAATCAGCCAGCCGGCATTATCTCCTAATTTCTGAGCAATTGTATCCTGAACAAAACCGCGCCAGAATATTTCCTCAGAAGGTCCTATTATAAAGAACAGCAGCAGACCGATCACTGAAGGATCAAGAAGTGATTTGTTGCTGTATATGTCCGTTACCTGGGCGTTAGCAAAATTGAATATTTGGACCGATATTATATCCCCGCCGTAAAATATGAGATACAATATAGCTGCTGAAAATACACCTATAAAAACATACTTGAATTCGAAATAATATAAACGGTAATTGATCTCCGGACCGCAAAGATGATTTATATAAGCCGATACCAGAGCTAAAAAGCCGGAAGCAATGGTCATCTCTATCCAGAAATTGTAATTCTTCAGGACGAACATCTCGATCCAGAATGCAGCAGCGAGTACTAATAAAAATATCAGAAAATATATTCTTTTATTCATTGGTCATAATATTTATTTTAGGATAAGCTTTATTAATTCGAAAGCTATCCGACATTGATCAGGTTAAGTGAGTCTTTATAATAGGTCAGAAAATGATTTCTAATTACGCAATTTTCGGCTTTTCTTAACTGGTGGTCATCTTCTATAAGCTTAAAAGCCGAATCCCTTGTTTTTTCCACTATCTGCTTATCTTTTGATAAATCAGCTGCACTGAATTTCAGGTCCCCGGATTGCCTTGTTCCGAAGAATTCGCCCGGTCCCCGCATCTTAAGGTCTACATCGGATATCTTGAAACCATCAGTAGTACCAACCAGAGTCTCTAGCCTTAGCTGTGACCTTTCATCCAGCTTATCGGATATCAATATACAGTATGATTGGTCCGAGCCTCGCCCTACTCTTCCTCTCAACTGGTGCAGCTGCGATAATCCGAAACGCTGCGCCTCCTCGATTACCATGATAGCAGCGTTGGGAATATCTATTCCTACTTCTATTACCGTAGTAGTAACGAGTATGTCAATTTTTTTATTCTTGAAATCTTCTATCGTCTCATCTATCTCATACCAGAACAACCTGCCGTGAATGAGCCCCACCCTCAGATCCTTGAATATCCTCTCTTTGAGTGCTTCATAATGTTTGGTGGCTGCTTTAAGATCAAGCTTCTCGGATTCATCTATTATCGGGTATACGATATAAACCTGCCTGCCTTTACTTACCTCCTCACGGATGAAATCATATACTTTCTTCCTGTCCTGCTCGGTTCTCAATACTGTCTTGACCTGCTTTCTGTTCTTCGGCAGTTCGTCTATGATCGAAACATCCAGGTCACCGTATATGGTAAGAGATAAAGTTCTCGGTATCGGTGTTGCCGTCATTACAAGTACATCAGGGTGTGAGCTGGCGGTCAATGCTTTTTCCCTGAGTTTTGCTCTCTGCATCACGCCGAATTTATGCTGCTCGTCGATAACGATAAATCCCAGGTTCTTGAACGCCACATTTTCCTGTATAAGCGCATGTGTTCCCACTATTACATTAGCATCACCTGTTCTTATGTCATAAAGAATATCTTCTCTTAGTTTTTTCTTCTGTCCTCCTACAAGCAATATGGTTTTCACACCCAGTTTATCGAAATAACCTTTCAGAACCTTATTATGCTGCTCGGCGAGAATTTCCGTTGGACACATGAAAGCGCATTGGTACCCGTTCTCTAAAGCTATCAGCATGGCGAATATAGCCACGATGGTCTTGCCGCTTCCGACATCACCCTGGAGCAGGCGGTTCATCGGTCTGCGGGATTTCATGTCAGCCCTTATTTCCTTTATTACCCGCTTTTGTGCATCGGTAAGCTCGAATTCAAGAAGCTCCCTGAATAATTTACCGAGTCTGTCACCGACTTTCTCGAACGAAATTCCTTTTTCGTCATTCTCAATGCTTTTACGTTTCAAAGCCATTATTAACTGGAGATAAAAGAGCTCTTCGTAAGCCAGTGTCTGCCTGGAAAGCTCAACATTCTCCATTGTCATCGGATAATGAAGGCGTAAAAGTGCATTCCTGTGATGGAGAAGGTCATTTTCCGATATTATATTTTCGGAAAGTACTTCGCCTATCTGTGAAGAATATTGTTTGAACGCATTAAAGATGATCTTTGTAAGTGTGAGCGGCTTGACCCAGGTTTTCTTAAGCTCGCCCGATAAAATATATAACGGGATTATCGGGTATTTCAGGAATTCATCGTCACCGTATTCATATTTTTTGTGGTCTCTGTAATCGAATTTGATCTTATTTTCGTATGTATTAAAGTTAACCTTTCCCCAGAAAAGGAATTTTGCACCAACAGGAAACTGTTTTTCCCTGTAATACATGTTACCCCATATCAGGCACGTTGTGCTTCCCGTTTCATCCGATATCCTGAGATGCATCGGGTGGTTCATTTTCCGCGGTGGACGCTTATCGGTTATCTCTCCGAATATCAGGACGTTCTTATCCCTGTGTTTATGCAGATCACAGATATTTATTTTAAATAGATGATCACGCGGATAGATCCTGAACAAGTCGGGTATGGTTGTTATTCCAAGCTTCTCGAATGCCGCTGCTCTTTTTGGTCCGACACCCTTAAGATATGCTATTTCCAGTGATTTTTCTTTTGTCAAAATAATGATTTACTCACAAATATACGAATATGAGTTTTTGGGGACAAGTTGAAAGAGAAAAACCATTTTATATCGATTGAAATATCGATGCATCAAAAATATTTCTGAAATTTAATCCGTACCTCCGCGTTATATAGGTAATATTAAATCTAACATTGAAATCTTTACTTAATTGTGATAATTTGAAATGATATGAAAAAGATATTTTTTATTTTGTTACTGCAGTTTTTTTCTGTATGCTCGTTCACTCAGCAAAAACTACTTATACCTATGGATGCAAACTCTCAAACCGACCACCTGCGTGCATACGGAATAGCGTATAGTTATCTATTGAACGGGAAGGAATTCGACTGGCTTCTGAATTACAGGGGCGGGTCGTTTATGTTCGATTACTCGGATGTACTAGTTAATGAGTGTACGTTGAAAGGTGTAAGTTATGAGCCTATCTCAGGTACTCAAGCTGCACAGATATATGCTGAGGTTCAGGATGAAAAAAATAATATGGATGTTGTGCGCCTGGAAAAAGCCGCGAAGCTTGCCGTATACGTTCCGCCGAATGCTCTGCCCTGGGATGATGCGGTTCGGCTTGCGCTGGAATACGCTGAAATTCCTTATGATAAAGTATGGGACGAAGAAGTCCTCGACGGAAAGCTAAAGGACTATGACTGGCTGCACCTTCACCACGAAGATTTTACGGGGCAATACGGAAAGTTTTATGCTGCTTTCTCCAACGCTCCCTGGTACCGCGAACAGGTAAAAACAAATGAAGATATGGCGAAAAAGCTTGGATTTAAAAAAGTATCCCAGATGAAACTGGCGGTAGTAAAAAAATTTAGAGAGTATGTTTCGGACGGAGGTTTCCTTTTTACGATGTGCTCGGGTGCTACAACTCCTGATATAGCTCTTGCATCGCAGTACACAGATATTTGCGATGTGATGTACGACGGTGACCCGGAAGATCCAAATGCAAACGATAAGCTGGATTATTCGGAGTGCTTCGCATTCCAGAATTTTAAGATAATAACAGATCCTTACATCTATGAATATTCGGATCTTGATATCACGAATGATGAACTGCTTGCGGGTCAATACAACGATTATTTTACGCTTTTCGATTTCTCTGCCAAGAACGATCCCGTTCCGTGTATGCTCACACAGGATCATGTTGCTCTCATCAAAGGATTCCTGGGACAGGAATCCGGGTTTCACGAGAGGTTTATTAAACCCGAGATTACTATTCTTGCAAAGAACGCCGGGACAGACTGGGTTAAATACGTTCACGGGAACCTCGGGCGGGGAACATTTACGTTTTATGGAGGTCATGACCCTGAAGACTACCAGCACGCGGTAGGTGCTCCGAAGACCGAGCTTTCTTTGCATAAAAACTCACCGGGATACCGCCTGATTCTGAATAATGTACTATTTCCTGCGGCTAAAAAGAAAAAACTAAAAACTTAATTCATATGTTACAGGAAAGCCTTGATATAATTATACGGTCCGTTATAGTTTATTTATTTATAGTTGTTGCTATTCGCCTGTTCGGAAAAAAAGAGATTGCGCAGCTTTCGGTAGTGGACCTGGTTTTTATATTGCTCATCAGCAATGCCGTTCAGAACGCTATGGTTGGACCCAGTACCTCGCTGTACGGCGGATTAGTTGCCGCTTTTGCTCTCTTCGTTGTGAACTTCATTTTTAAAAATCTACTTTTCCGTTCTAAAAAGTTTACTGATATTCTGGAGGGGCATGCAACGATGCTCGTCTATCGCGGTAAGGTTGTACAAAAGAATTTGGAATCATCCAAGATTTCGATGGAAGAACTTGAGAGCGCAGTGCGCGAACACGGTGTGATGAGCATCGGAGATGTAGATCTTGCTGTTCTCGAAATTGACGGGAATATAAGTGTACTTTCGGAGGATTTCAGGCGAAAGACAACACGGAGGAGAAAAGCACACAAAGTACTAACAAAAGAGGTGTGATTTATTCATCGTCTCCTAATTTTACTGGCAGTCTGCATTTTCTATTCTCTATAACACAGGCTCTTATATGCACAGTATTTGCAGTGTTCTACATCAGCGGTTTTGGTGAATTGCACAGAAGGATCGAATATCTCTTCGACTAATTTTTGCAGCCTGATCCCGAATAGTGTCAGATCATTCTCAGGGAAACCGTCATCATTTAAAAATCTTAACCCTTCACTTATTTTTCTTAGAGGATAGATCGCTATATTAACTTTTTTACCGGGTTTATCATTCAGGTACAAATAAGCGTAGCAGTAAGCCTGAAAATTTTCTTTATATTCCGGATCGCTGAATATCGAGTTAAAATAATCTGTACTATCCATTTTATTGCCCTCTTTAAATTGTACGTTGCCTGTCTTATAATCAATTATTGTGGAAACGCCGTTTCTTTCATCTATTCTGTCGATCCTGCCGGAAATTTTAATTTTAATAGCCTTACCTTCGATATTAAGCTCTATGAACCTTTCCACACGCCTCTCGGTGTCAACTAATTTGAACGGTGTATCGGATGAATCATTCTCCAGAATATTGTTGATAAGTCTTTTGATGACTCCTTTCAATAAGAGGTTCTTACCCTGCAATTCTTTTATTTTCTTTAGTCCTTCTATTGAACGGAATACGCTGTACATTATATTATCAAAGTCTGTATTAAGTCTTTGCTTTATCAGTTCAATTATTTTTGTGGTTATTACATTACCTTTGTAATCGCTATATAAAATCTGAATTATTTTATGAACGATATTCCCGAGTGTTGCGGGGCTGAAAAATTCTTCAACTGTTTCCTCTTCCTCTATCCCAGCAATTTTTTTTAAGTAGAACTGAAGCGTGCAGTTGATATAGTCGATGAGATTAGATGGAGTTAAATATTCAGTATCTTTTAATTTCTGCAGCAGTTCAGGGGTTTTTGATACCATAATATCTTTACCCGTACTGGAGCGTGCTTCGGTTTCTGCAATGTAGTGAGTATACTTTATGTTTTTATTTGATTTTGCGAGCTCGTTTTCTACCTGCAGCAGGAACCTGCTCATCTCGCCTGCAGAAGGTGCTTCGACCTCGGTATCATAGAACAAGTAAACATTTTTTGCTCTTTGAAGCAGTCTGTAAAAATAATAAGCAGGGATCGAATCTTCATCTTCATACGTGGGAAGGTGAAATCCTTTCCGAAGACTGTAGGGGATGAATGAACTGTATCTTTTTCCTGATGGAATCACTCCTTCATTCATTGATAATATGAAAACATTTTCGAAGTCCAGTGTTCTCGTTTCGAGCATACCCATTATCTGCATACCTTTGAGGGGTTCACCGGTGAATGGTATTTTTAACGAGCGTAGGACTTCGGTCACCATCCGCCAGAAAGTGTCTATTGTCATATCGCTTGTATAAGCGGTGGATGCTTCTTTTATATGATTCAGCTGTTCATAAAGATTGAAAAAATATTCCAGCTCAAATTTATTGATAACGGTTCCGTTACCATTTTCGACCTCAAGACGGCTGGAGATCATATCGAGTATTTTATAAAGATAATCAAACACTTCATCGAGACTCTTCACATCTTTAAAAATATATGTTAATAACTCAGCCGGATAACTGTCTTCTGCAATTCTTTTTGGAGAGAGATATACAATATTATTCTTCTTTATTTCTTCGACCTTGCTGTAGATGTATGCTGGACTGGAGTATTTTACATATGGGTGCATAAGTATCTCTATCACATCCCTGTGATAAAAGACAGGTTCATTCTTACCCGGTTTCTTGTGCCTGTGAAGATTACCAAGCAGTTCAATGAGATTGTACAAAGGGGTGTTCCTGAACGGAAAACCCATGGTCACATTCATCGTTTGTATTTCAGATGGGATCGTATACAATACAGGAAGCAGCATATTCTCTTCCGGGAGAACAATTGCGGAATTTTCGGGCTTAAAACCGTGTTTTTTGCAAAGCTCTGACAGTGCGTCACCCAGCGCTTTTGCCTGACCTATTTGCAGAGGAGCACCTGTGACGTTTATAGTCTTTTTTTCGCCATCATCTAGAAAATTATTCTCCACCCAATTAGGTGATGTGATACCAAGATTTTTGAAATTATCACGAAGGTATTTCCCGGCTTCCTGTTCATTATCATTAATATAATATTCGTCTGTATCCCAGTAAAGCAAAGCTTTATCTATTTTGAGCAGTTCTTTGATGATTCCTGCTTCTGATGTAGTCAGAAAGTTAAAACCGGCAAAAATTACTTTATTCCATTTAATCTCTATTTTTTTCGCTTTAAGGTCTTCATACAATTTTCTGTAAGCCATTCCGGTATAGCAGATCTTTTTTTGCTCTAGTCGTTTCTTGAAATCTGCGTAAACTTTACCGATAATTTCCCAGGTCTTGATAAATTCTTTTTGAAGATCGTTGAGCTCGCGGTCGGAAAATGTTTTCCAGAACCTTCGGAACTCCTCCAGATCACCTGCCGAATACTGAAACTCTTCTTCAATCTGTTTCAGTTCTTTAATTATCTTAAACAGTTTCTCCCCGTTAATCAGGTTTTTGTCCGCTTCATCAAAATCGTTCAGAAGCATTTCACTCCATGGATAGAACCTGTCGAATGATTCTTGTTCACCATGAATTTTATAAACCTCGTAGAGTTCGAAGATCAATACAAGCTTATCTGCAATTATATACGGAGATAATTCCTGCACGAAATCTTCGATGCTGTATACCGACGGAGCCCATATAGGTATTCGCAATTTCTCAGCCAGGTATTTTTTAAAATAAATTCCTGCTCTACGGGAAGGAAATACTATACAAAGCCCGGAAATATTATCCCCGTGCTCATTTAATATTTCATTTGCCAGTTTATCTAAAAATGACTGCATGTTATAAAAATATGGTTGTCATTCCTGTATATCCGTTTAAAATGTTTATCCGAATTCATTTAAAATTTTACTACCTTTTTTTCCTCAATATACAATATATATTTTTCAACCGTTGCATAACCGGATTTTAATAATGCATCAGAATATTTATCTAGCTGTTCTCTGTGCTCTTCTTTCTCTATTCCTGTTTTATAGTCAACCATTACAGCACGATTGCCGCTCATCATCACCCTGTCCGGACGCAATATTTCTCCGTCAGGCATTAATATCTCGGCTTCATTTTTTATTTCCCATTTAGCAGTAAACCAATCATGCACATCCTCTAAATTGATAATAGATTCTATTTCTTCCTTCAACTTACCTTTTAATTCTTCCGTTAACATTCCCTCGTTCTGCACAAAATTGAGGGCATAATCAATATCATCAGAAGTTTTGATGTGTGACATTATTTCGTGTATCAGTATACCCCGGCTTGTTTTATCAGAAAAATCTTTTTCCTTAACAAGCTTCAAGCTCTTGTGTTTCGGTTTTATGATGATCCTCTTATACCAATCCGAAGATATATGCTTTTGCATTTTACGTGACTTTATCTTTTCCTCTTTTACCCCCGGCTCATACAAAGTCTTCTCGCCTGTTTCATATATGCCCGCTGCCGGATCGTATTTTTCTTTGAGAGCATCACATGTTTCGATAACTTCGGTAATTAATTTATTAATGCGGTATTTATGATCACCCATTTCGGGTACAATCACATACAATCTCGCGGATGCTCTTGTGAAAGCTACATAGAGAAGGTTGAGATTATCAATGTTGGTCAATGAAGCTTCTTCCAGATAATCATTAACGAAATATGTATTTTTCAGGTTGTTAACGGCTTTTACAAGAAATGCTGATCTGTCGAAAGGTTTCTCATCTGCTGCTGCCCATATCATTTCTTTACCGCCATTAATATCGATCTCCCAGTTTGCGTAGGGAATTATCACCACGTGACTTTGCAGACCTTTGGCTTTGTGTATGGTCATTATCCTTAAAGCATCTTCCTGCACCGGGACGATAATGGAATAAGACCATTGATTATCTTCCCACCAATCCAGAAATCCCGTAATATCTGATGGATTTTCACGCATGTATTCAAGTACTGCGTCCTGGAAGCGGACAATATAAGCATCAGGCAGATCGTTCAGACCGAAAATTCGTACCAGGTTTTCAATTAATTCATAAAGTGAGAGTTCATTTAAGATCGGATTAAGTCTGTTAATAGGGTTCCCGTCTTCGTCAGGTGTTTTTAAAAACTCCTCCGGCATTTCTTTATAAAATAGCGTGCTGTGAGAATCAGAAACTTCCGAAAAAAGCTTATCCGGATCAAAATTAACATTCTTAAGAGAAGAGTAATTGTATAATATCTCAGCACGTGCAAGATGATTTTTGTTGTCCGTGATGAACTTCAGCAGGTTGATAAGGAGTTTAACTTTAGGCGAATTTGATAAATACAATGATTCATTTGAAACTACTTTATAACCGTTTTTATTCAGGAAACCTGCTAAATCACTTCCTTCTTTGTTTTTCCGTACTAGTATTAGGATATCCTTCATCGGTACTTTGCTTTTTTTCAATTCTTCAAGAACGCCAAGGATATATTCGTTAGCTCTATCCTTCGTTGTAAATTCATCTTCTTTATCTTGTTCGATAAATTTTATATTTACATAACCGGAATCTTTGCAGAATTTCAATTCCTGTTCCACATCGCTGTATGACCGTTTTATTAATTCCCCTGATTCTTCCCCGTAATGCTCATCCGCCCTTTTGCCAAGAACATCGGCAGCTTTATCAAAAAATATATTATTGAACTGCACTATTTCTCTTCTGCTTCTTCTGTTCTCATTTAGCTTTTTATCCTGTAAAACTGAACTGTAAGCGGTCAGGTCGTCATAGATCTTCTCAAGAAGCAGCTTCATATTTCCGTTCCGCCACCTGTATATCGATTGCTTTACATCACCTACTACCATAGAAAGATTATTTTCACCCAGCGAGTTTATTATCAATGGCAGAAGATTGCCCCACTGGAAGGTTGAGGTATCCTGAAATTCATCGATCAAAAAGTGTTTATATATATTTCCTATTTTTTCGTAGACGAACGGACTGCTTTCTGCGGAGATCACCTTTTGAAGAATGTTGTTAGTGTCGGAAATGAGCATCAGCCTGTTCGTGTCCCTGTATTCCTTCAGTTTGTCCAGAAGGTCCTTGAAGACACCAAGTTCGTATATGGTTTTTGTTAGTTCTTTTGCGGTATTATATGATATGAAATTTTTTTCATAATTGGTTACAGCTTGTGACAGATATTCCTTCAGAGCGGAAATAATCCCGGCTGGGATTTTCTTCTTTACTCCTTTTTTTATCCACTTGCCGGGGTCTTCTATAGCTTCAAATACAAACTTCTTCGGTTCATATTTTTTATTTAATATGCTGTTCACAAGGTAATTCATAAATCCTCTGCTGCCCCCCGGGAAGTCTTCGATCGTAAGATCGTTCTCTTCCAGTATTTTGCGTGCCCCGTTGCTGTGTTCCGCCATTTCAGATTCAAAGGTGCGTACCATACTGAAAATAAGCGAGATGAAATCCTTCATTTTAACCCTGCTGTCACTTATATCATCCTGCAGTGCATTCTTCCTTTCCCAGTATCGCTCTCGGAATATCTCGTTTCCTATCTTTTTTACCTGTGCATCTATCGTCCATCCTTTCTCATCATCCATTCTGCTGTAGATGTAATCTTCAAGATATGCAGTGAGTTCTTGGTTTATGCCGGATTCATCGAGCAATTCATCCACGATCTTGTTCATTACTTTGTCCGGGTCCATCTCGAGGTTGTAACCGATGTGAAGCCGCAGTTCGCGTGCGAAAGACCTTACCACACCATGAAAAAAGCTGTCTATCGTCATCACGGAAAAGTAAGAATACCTGTGCAGAATATTGTTCAGCACTTGCTTTGCACGTTCCGGGATATTGACGTTCACTCCTTCTGTTTTAAGTTCATTTTCGAACTGTATTTCCCGTCCTTCAGCAAGCCCTAAAAGTTTCTCCACTATCCTGCTTTTCATCTCATCAGCAGCTTTATTCGTGAAGGTTACCGCAAGCGTATGCCTGAAATCAGAGGGGTTATTAAGTACGATCTTAAGATATTCTTTTACAAGTGTATA
>Ga0187878_1002181_pt1 | contig 17751 bp, 18 predicted proteins | sample June2016WEW_17_1_FD_132979 | JGI IMG/M metagenome (GOLD analysis project Ga0187878, IMG submission 132979) | Peatland microbial communities from SPRUCE experiment site at the Marcell Experimental Forest, Minnesota, USA - June2016WEW_17_150 | ecosystem: Environmental > Terrestrial > Soil >...
AAAATATTTTCTTTTCTGTCCGGAATTTTTGACCGAGGCCAATGCTTGGAATGATTTCAAAAAACCAAGCCGTCAATTCATCGGCGTCGCCGGCGGTAATGGCAGTGAGATCATGGAAGTCATTGGAAAATTGAAGCGGCTTTTGCCAAAACCGATACATGGCAAAACCGAGGTTATTACCTCTACCGAAGCCGAGCTGATAAAATACTTGTCAAATATATTCGGGTATCTCAAAGTCGTATTCGGCAATATGATCCTTGATTTCGCGGACGCAATCAGCGAAGGCGCCGGCCATGGATCCGTCCGGGCCGATTATTTTGAAGTCATGAAAGGTGTCGGCTCTGATCCGCGGATCGGTTTGTCCTGGCTTGATGCCATTCACGGCGGCTATCGGGGTGCCGGCGGTTATTGCTTCCCGAAGGATATGAACGCATTTATTGCGGACCAGGAAAAACTTTTACGTAGGCTTCTTCTTTCCATAACCAGGGACAGATGCACCAGGTTGTTGAGCGAAGCCCTGAACGTTTTAAAAGCAATCCGGCAATACAATAGGATCTTGCTGGAGATTTATGGGCTTAACGAGGAACGGGTAAGCAAGCACGATGTCGAATTTGCGAAGACAATGGAAGCGGGCCGGAGTTAGCCCGTATTGCCGCCTATCGGAAACGAGAGGCGGTTTTTTCTTTTTTGCCGGCGTGATAAGATGAGAACGAGATGAACTTTCGGCCGAATAAATTCTGGTGCGCGGTGGCGGTGCTGGTGGGTTCGACCATCGGCGTTGGATTTTACGGCATCGCTTTTTCGTTTGAAAAAGCCGGCCTTGCCGCCGGGCTTTTGTTTTTTTTCGGAGTTGCCGGCCTGACCCTGATAATTAATCTCTTGATGGGCGAGATAACTTTGCGGACGCATCAGCGCCATCAGCTGGTCGGCTATGTTGATAAATATCTTGGTGTTTGGGCGAAGCACGTAAATATTTTTATTTTTTGGGTTTCAATTTACGGTGCCCTCATCGGGGTCATTATCGTCAGCGGCGATTTCTTGTCCAATATTTTATCGCCGTATTTGAATTTTTCTCCGGCAATGTTCAGTACCCTCTTCATGGTCGTGGCTTCGATTTTGGTTTTAGCCGGACTTAGAACGATTTCAAAATTCGATTTTGCCGTCATGCTCGTTGTTATTGCCATAATATTGGGTGTGGGCATTGCCGGTTTTAGCCATATTGACCTGAAAAATTACAGCTTCGCCTTCACTGATTTTTGGTTTTTACCTTTCGGCGTCATTTTGTTTTCCCTCAATACCACCGGCATTCCTTTGATGCGAGAAGTCCTGACCGGTTCCGAGCGGCAACTGAAAAAAGCCATCGCTTGGGGGACGCTGATCTCGGCCGGGGTTTTCCTTTTTTTCGCTTTGGTGGTTTTGGGAATTTCCGGCGACGCGACTTCACCTGAAGCGATCTCGGGTTTGTTCGGCTTCATCGGCCCGAGGGTTGTTCTTATCGGCTCGATCGTCGGCTTCATCACTTCGTCAACGATATTTTTGAACATTGCCACCTCATTAAAAGAGTCATTGCAAGAGGACTTCAAGATCAGGCGCCGGTGGACATGGATCTTGGCTATGTTGCCGCCCTATCTTTTGTTTTTACTGGGAGTCAGAAATTTTATTGACATTATCGGCTTGGTTGGCGGCGTTGCCATCAGTATTCATATGATCCTTTTGGTTCTCACATATGTCAAAGCCAAACGAAACGGCGAACGCATTCCGGAATATTCCATCCGTTTACCGAACTGGTCGCTGTATCTCATTATGCTGATATTCGCCTCGGCCGCGGTGTATACGATCATAGTTAAGTGAATCAAGAATCATGGATCAGGAATCAGGAATTTCGAAAATCGAGCGCTTTCTGTTTTATATTTTTTTGTTTTGTATTCCGTTTCAGACACGGATAATTTTAAGTCAATGGACTCGGCCGTTCAATGAGTGGACTGCCAGTTTTTTGTATCTGACCGATATCTTGTTGGCGGCGGTTTTGATTTTGTGGGCAATCAGATGGTTTTTGAAAAAGAAAAAAGATGGGCGCGTTTATGATATTATGATTTATCATAAATTGCCGATTTGGGGGTGGATGCTGTTAGGATTTTTCGTGGTTTCAACTATTTCGATTTTTCGGGCGGGAATTGTCGGACTGGCGATATTTCGGCTGATCAAACTCGGCGAATTAATTCTGCTTTTTTTGTATATCAGGGCCAGCGCCGGAAAAATATTCAAACTGAAAACTGCGGCGGCGGTAATTACGGTTTCCGGATTTTTTCAAGCGGTAGTCGCGATAATTCAATACGCGAAGCAGGGGAGTATGGGATTGAAAATTCTCGGCGAAAGTCAGATCGGAGTCGATGTTTATAATGTGGCGGTTTTCATCGCATCAAATGGCGTCAAATATATGCGTGCCTATGGCACAACTCCCCATCCGAATGTTCTGGCGGCATGGCTGGCACTGGCGTTGTTCACGTTCTATTTCTGGTATTCGAGCTGGGCGGGGTCGGCTAGGGCGACGCCCGCGCGCGCAGGCGTCACCCTAGCGATCTACGTCGTAATTTTATTCGGTTTTCTTTTCACGTTTTCTCGGACAATGATCGGTCTCTGGGGACTAACGGCGCTGGCGGCATTTATATTTTTAAAAAATTATCGAAAACGGTTTAATCCGGTGATTTTGACGACATTGGCAGTCGGAGTTATTTTTTGTATTTTTTTCTGGCCCCAAGTTAGGTCAAGAATTCTTATCTCAGGTGACGAGGAAGCCGTGACTCAGAGGATTCTATACAATGAAATCGCCGGCGGAGTGACTAAAACTAATCCCTTGCTTGGCGTTGGTATCGGCCAGTCGGTCGTTGACTTGATGCATCGCTTCCGGTATTATCCGCAATATTTCTACCAGCCGACCCATAATATTTATCTGTTAATTTCCAGCGAAACCGGCTTTCTCGGTTTGATATTTTTTCTTCTTTTTATCTTTTTTCTTTTTTGGGAAAAAATCGGGTTGAAAACTGATGGCCGCCGGCGGGCGCGCCCGCCGGCGGCCATCTACCCGCTTCTCATTGTTTCCTATTTCCTCCTCTCCGGCCTCTTCGACCATTTCCTCTGGACTCTTCAGCAAGGCAGTTTTATTTTATGGCTTTCCCTAGTGCTGTTGACAATCAAAACGGACTGATGTATATTACTAATGTTAGATAATTTCTCCGTAAATTGAGTAAAAACGAGGAGGTGTAGAATGTGGAGGAATATGTTCTTTTTGTTGTTTGTAGTTCTGGTAGTGAATTTTGTAAGGATTAGCACCGTCGTTTTACTGAGAAAGAAACGAGCCAGCTGGTCGTGTTTCACTTGGTTTGATATTCTTTCCTGCGCTGTAATCTGCCCGCCATTTTTTTTCGTTTTGGCTGTATCGGGCACTCCCCCAAACAAGTAAGACAACCATTGGCCGTGAAAGGGTTTTATCCCTCCACGGCCTTTGTATTTTTTTAAATAGCCCCAGCGAGCCATCCCTCTCAACGAAACTTAGTGGAGCATTCCGGTAACAAATTGGGCCTTTGGTAATCCAAAGGTCGGATGACGAGGAGCGAATAGTGGGAAACGGAGTCCCGCAAGTCCCGAGCGAAGCGAGGGACGAGGGAAAGCTCCGAGGGACCCGCGTCATAAGCGACCCAATTTGTCGGAATGCGTAACGGTTGAGCGAGAGGGATGACTCGCGCCTTGTTGATATGTCCCGATTGCCCCTTCCCCCAGATTAAGCTATAATGAGGTATAACTTATGAGTATTAGTAAAAAGCTTGCTTTTTGTACGCTTTTTGTGGGTTTCTTGGTCGTAATCCCGACCTCCTTCGCTTCCGCCGATAACGGAAGATATTTTGTTCATTCCACAAAAAATTTCGTAAAAAGCATCCTGCCCGTCCGCCACGTTTTCAGTAACGGTTTTACCGCCGATCTCTCCGATTTTCAGGTTCGATTGGTCAAACTGATGGGTCTCCAGATCGAACCGGTGACGGTTTATCAAATTTTAAACACCAGTAATATTTCAACCGACATCAAAACCGTTTCACCGACGCCAGTGCCGCCAGTTTTAGGTCCGGCGGAAAATAGCAAGGTTACGCTGACGCCATCTCCGGAATCAAATCTCAAAAGTTCCCGTCCGGCTCCGACCGATCAAGTCCCTTGGGGCATTCAGGCCATTTACAATGATTCGAATATCGCTTCGATATCCGGCGGCTTCGGCGTGAAAGTCGCCGTTTTGGATACTGGAGCCGATGTGGGTCACCCCGACCTGAAGAATAGGATCACTCGGTGTGAAGATTTTACAAATTTCAAATATCCGGTCCAGGATAAAAAATGCGACGACAACAACGGCCACGGCACCCATATAGCCGGAATTATCGCCGCTGATGGCGGAACCGACGGCGCGGGAATTTATGGCGTTGCGCCGGAAGCCAAGCTGATGATCTATAAAGTTTGCGGGGACGGCGGAACTTGCTACGCCGATGATATTGCCGCCGCCATCAAACTAGCCGCGGATCAGGGCGCGAACGTCATCAATATGGGTTTTGGCGGCGATGATGATTCGTCAATCATTGATGGCGCCGTCAATTACGCGGTTTCAAAAAATGTTTTGATTATTGCCGCCGCAGGCAACGACGGCCCCGACAATGACGGTCTTGATTATCCAGCGGCATTGAGTTCGGTGGTTGCCGTCGGGGCGCTGGATGAATCGTTGAGCGTGGTTGATTGGAGCTCAAGAGGCAAGAACGATTCTACCGCTTCGACTTCGATCGATCCGAATGATCTGGAATTCGTTGCACCGGGCGCAGACATCGAATCCACGGCCAATGACGGCAGCTACATCACGCTTTCAGGAACTTCAATGGCTTCGGCTTTCGTCAGCGGTTTGGCCGCGAAATTTTGGCAGGCAAACAACAAAAATCCCGCCAATGCCACCCGCGAATTCCTACATTCCATTGCCATTGACATTCTTCCGCCCGGCCAGGATGAAATGTCCGGCTTCGGTTTGCCCCGGGTTCCGATAAAGTAGATCTATTTGACAATTTTTCCCGCGTTGGCGGGTTTTGTGTTCTTTGGTATACTTTATTGTATGGTAAACAAGGTTGTCCGTTTGCTGGTGATGTCGGATTTTGTGATCAATTTCGCCTTCGGCTTATTGGCGCCGATCTTTGCTGTCTTTATTTTGAAAAATATTGCCGGTAGCACTCTCCAGGTCATCGGTTTGGCGGCAACATTTTATTGGGTGGCTCGGGTTTTTTCCACCGTGCCGTTGTCGAAGCTCATGGACCGGACCGACGGTGAGAAAGACGAATTTTGGTTTATCATCATTGGTTCGTTTTTGATGGCGTCAGTGCCGCTTTTCTACTTGTTGGTCAGAACTCCGCTTCATTTGTATATCGTTCAATTTCTTTATGGCATCGCCGGTTCGATGGCCGTGCCGGCATGGCGGATTTTATTTGTTGATCACATTGACCGGAGCAGGATGGGCTATGAGTGGTCGCTGGAAGACATTGCCATCGGTTGTTCGACGGCCATCAGCGCCTATCTTGGTTCCATTTTGGCGGAAAAATTCGGTTTTCAAGTCGTGCTGATATTGCTGGCGATGCTCGGCTACATTGGATCGGCGCTTTTGATACCGATCTACCGCGAAGCCAAATCGCTGGCCCAAATAAAAAGGGAGAACCAATTGGATAAATTATTGCTGAAACGCCAAGCAATGGCAAACCAAGAAAAGATCAAGGAATAAATTTTTAAAAAAAATGTCAACCAGGATAATGCTAGCAGGCGGCGGAACCGGCGGGCACATTTACCCGCTTATTGCCGTCGCCGAAGAAATTCAAAAACAAGCCGGCCAAAACGGAAAGACCGTTGATTTGGAATTCATCGGCACCGGCGACATTCTCCGGGTTGAAGCCAAAAAGATAGGCGTGAAGTTCAAAAACGTTTTAAGCCCGAAGTGGCGGCGCTATTTCAGCATTTTGAATTTCGTTGATATTTTAAAATTCCCGTTCGCTTTCATCCAATCATTTTTCGTAGTTTGGTTTTTCATGCCTGATGTCATTTTCGCCAAAGGCGGTTACGCGGCTTTTTTGCCATCGCTGGCCGGCCGTCTAATGGCCATTCCGCTGGTGGTTCACGAAACCGACTCCATTCCCGGAAAAAGCAACAAAATTTTAAGCAAACTGGCGAAAAAAACATTCGTCGGTTTGGATGTTTCCCGGAAATATTTTTCGACAAAAAATATCGAAACCGTCGGCAATCCGGTGAGAGCGGGGATATTGGAGGGCGGAAACAAAACAGCAGCTTCACTGGTTTTTGAATTGAAACCCGAGAAACCAACCATTCTTATCACCGGTGCCAGCCAGGGCGCGAAAGTCATCAATGATATTTTATTGTTATCACTGGTTGAGCTGGTCAAGGAATTTCAAGTGATCCATCAAACCGGCCCGAAAAATTTTGAAGCGATAAAAAAACAAGTTGAGGAGATCGAGAAAGAAGGCAAAGATACTTATGGTACCTTGATCGCGGCGAATTACCGCGTTTATCCGGCTTTTGATCTTGGCCAGATGGCTTCGGCTTACTCGGCTTGCGATGTTATCGTGTCGCGAAGCGGCTCCCAAATATTTGAAACGGCGGCAGTCGGCAAACCAACGGTTTTGATCCCCCTGAAAATTTCCGGCAACGCTCATCAATTGGCCAACGCCCGCGAATTCGAGAAATTCGGCGCCATCGTTATCGAAGAGGACAATATCACGCCCCACCTTTTTATCAATGAGATAAGGACGGCGTTCAATAACCGCATCGAGCTGTCCGGCAAGATTCGTGGGTTCGCGCGGCTTGACGCGGCCCAAATTATCGCCAGTCAGCTTTTAAGTTTCGCTTAAATGTGGAATATCGTCGGTTTTGATAAAATTAAAGTTTTTTTTGAAAAGATGATATCGTCGGGCGATTTTAATCACGCCTATTTATTTTCCGGGCAGGAAATGATCGGCAAAAGATCGTTTGCCCTTGAACTTGCCGGAAAGATCTTGAACGCGCCAGCGGGTTCCGTCAGCCCTAATCGTTTTATCCTTGATCCGCAGGATTCGGAAAGCGGCAAAACCATCGGCATCGAGGGTGTTAGAAACATAAAAAATTTTCTGGGCCTGAGCGCATTCGGCGGCGGGAAGAAGATCGCCGTTATCAATGACGCCCATTTGATGACCCATGAAGCCCAGAACGCTCTTTTGAAAATATTGGAAGAACCAAGCCCGTCATCAATGATAATTTTGATCTCAGCCAACCCGGCGGAACTTTTACCGACCGTCGTTTCCCGCTGTCAGGAAATAAGATTTCCGACTCCCAAACCGGAAATAGTGATTAAATTTTTATCGGACGCGAAAATTAGCGCTAATCAAGCGGACTTTTTAGTCAGGTTGACTAATGGCCGAATCGGGTTCATCAAAAGTATTCTTGAAGAAAAAAATTCTGGCGAGGTAAAAATGGCAATCGAAGAATTCACCGGCCTGATGACATCGGATATTAATTCGCGACTTATGACCGCTCAAAAATTAGTGAATTTTCCCTTAAACTCAAAAGACGAGCATGAGGTCGCCAAAAAGAAAGCTGAATTGCAAAAGAAAATTCTATACTGGCTTTTGTTCATGAGAACCAAACCAAAAGACGCGCGCTCAGCAAAAATATTGAAAGGACTTTTGGCGTTGCATTATAAATCAACTCAGCCGCAATTGAATCAACGGCTGGCTCTTGAAAGTTTTTTGGTTAATATCTAGTATTTTATCATGACCGTAAAAGAACTGATGAACCAAAAGAAAAGCGATTTCGACAAGATTTTTGATTTTTTCAAATCGGACATCGCCACTATCCGGACCGGCCGGGCGAATCCGGCGATGGTGGAAGACATTGAAGTTGATTATTACGACCAAAAATACAAGATAAAAGAACTGGCATCTATTAACACACCCGAACCGCGGATGGTGGTCATCCAGCCCTGGGACAAAGGCGCGGTGGAAGCGATCTCGGGCGCCATTAGGAAAAGCGATCTGGGCTTGAATCCGACCGTTGACGGCCAAATAATCCGTCTGAACATTCCGCCGTTGACCGAGGAACGCCGGAAAGAATTCATAAAATTATTAAAACAAAAAACCGAAGAAACGCGGGTCAAAATCCGCCGGGTGCGCGAGGAGATTTGGGACAAAGTCCAGAAAATGGAAAAGGCCCACGAGATTCGCGAGGACGAAAAGTTCAAAGCCAAAGACGATTTGCAAAAACAAATTGACGACTTCAACAAAAAAATAGAAGAGCTCGAAAAGAAAAAAGAAGGCGAGCTGATGTCGTGAAATCAGGAAGGTATCATTTCTCGGGACGTCAAAAATCCCAGCGAGATTTTTGACTCGCTCATTTCTGTGGATTCTGAAAAAAGGCGAAGCGGTTATGAAATTATACCACTTCGCCTTTTTTCAGACCGTGCAATCTCGCCCTCCAGGCCTTCGGGCTCACAGAAATGAGCGCCCTCGAAACAACACCTTCCGGATTTCACTCAATCTAATTCATCATTAATTGTGCCCAAAAGAACCGGGGTTCGCAGGGATTGAGGTAGCTCACTACATCGCGATATTGACTATTAGATTATTGGGCAGTAAATTAAGAATAGATAAGGAGGCGCACCTTGAAAACTATAAATCGCGTCATTGAATCAATTGCCAAGTCGACATGGTGTGTTTTATTGGCGGTATTTATTTCTCAGGTTGTCGGTAGCTTTCTTTTTGAACCATGGGTTCTAATTATTCCGCCTGCGTGCATTTGCGGAATATGTTTCATGGCGATTTTTATCGTCCGGAACAGGGGGACGATTTCGTCTGATCATTTTGATGGGTGCATGGGTGGATTTCTTGTTTGTTGGGGAGTAGCGCTAATTTTTACTTCTTTCAGAGGCACATGGTTTTATGTAATTAGTTATTTCGTTTTTCCCGCCTTATTTATTGCCAACTGGATACATAGTCGCATCACTGCTTTTGAGATAGAACGGGCAAGGAAAAAAATAGAAACCTATGGCCATCTCGAAATAGTCGCGAAAAGTTAATCCATTCCACGACCCGTTAACTCGGGTCTTTTTTTCTTGCGGAATATCTTAAATCGTGCAACAATTATTTTATTCAGAGGAGGTGTACCTTGAAAACCAAAGAAATCGAGAAGGTAAAATGCCCCGTATGTGGCACGATAATGCCGAAGAAGAAATTTGAGGAAGAACAGCGGATAATTTACCGTAGTAAGAGATTGCTTGTCAGGTGGTGCAAACCTGACGAGAAGCCACGCAAAGATGCGGGAAGCGCATTCCTGAGAATTGGTAATAATTCGGTTCTTCATTCACGGAGAGTCAGACTTATTGTAGGTGACAATCCTAGTGAAGATAATAAAGCTGCAAAACTACTTCGGAAGGCCGGATATAGTGTTCGTATGGTACTTATTTCCGGGGTGAGTCCTCGAATAGACGATACGCCCTTGGCGAGTTATGCTCGTCTCGACGGAATCAAAAAATTCATCAAAGACCATCCTTGCCCATCGTGATCATTTTGCCGGTTACCCCCGGCTTTTTTATTGGGTAGGAACGCGTGATTAAAATAAAAAGTACCCGGTTTTCGATGGGTACTTATATATCAAAGAGCGATTTCATCGGTGGCTCAAAAGAAATTTGATAATCTCGTCGTCATTTTCGGTAAGAGCTATTGATTCTACGGCCTCACTCCAAGGCAGGTAGAGTTTTCCACGATGAATGTAGAGAATTCCCGCTTTCTCTTTCGTCGTTTTTAAAGCTTTTTGCAGGTTGATATTGTGGCGTATTCGCTGAATAAATTTCTCACCTTCCGCGGAATCAGTGACCCACGAAATACCGAATTCATCGGCCTCTTTTAAAACCCTGTTTTGTCTAGATATTTCTTCAAATATATCCTTTTTCTCTGGCGAGGACGATGCGGGCATTTTTTGGGCAGACAATCCCAAAGGCCGAGATGGCAGATTCGCATATTTTATCGCTGGCCCGAACAATATAAAAGTGAAAATACAAAACAAAACCAATGCAGCAGACAGTAAAAACACGAGCTTTATACTTTTGAGCATACTGACTCCTTATTTTTTAGGGTTCTGCCTTTATCCTAACTCCACATAAGATATAAGTCAAAGAATATTTAATTTTTCACCATAAAAAACCCCGTAAACTCCCAATCCGTCGCGCCAAGCATAGTATTGATTGATGAACGCTTTAACATGCGGGGTTGAAATTGAACGGATACCAAGAAGTCCCATAATCTTTGAAATTGGGTACAATATTTTGGCTAAGCTGCTGATTTTATTGGAAATCTTCAAAATTGATTGGGTTTTATCAAACCATTTTATACCCGAAAAACCCGTTTCAACAAGCCATTGCTCAAACTCTTTGCGTTCAGGTAATGGAGGAACATGCACGCCTTCAAAACAAATTTTGGCTATTTCTTGTTCTTTTGGCGTGAGTGTGTTTTTGTCTTTGGCAAGATAGCCGTCAGCAATTGCCAACCTGCCGTTTGGCTTTAAAATTCTGTAGTTTTCCTTTAAAACTTTAGATTCGTCAGATGCGTGACAAATGCTCTCAATGGCAATGGCGACATTAAAAGTCGCGTCTGGAAAATCCGTTTTGTTAAAATCCATCACGCGAAAATCCGTGAGGTGGCTTACTTTATGAATTTCAGCGGCTTTTTTGGCTTCTTCAACCTGCTTTTCGCTAATTGTTATACCAACAACCCGGCAGCCGATATTTTTTGCGAGCCAAATAGCCGTAGTACCATAACCGCAACCAAGATCAATAACATAATCGTTTGAAGTCAAACTTGCGATTTCCGCCAACGCCCTATTTTCATTTAAGAGGGCCTCTTTGTGATTATGGACATTTTCATCCCAAATCCCGAAATGCATTGAGATATTTGAAGAAGCTAGATTATATATCTGATAATCCAGCTTGCTGAAATCGTAATAATCAACGATTTCTTTATTGGTCGGCATAACAATAATATAATCCGTTATAAATAAAAAAAGAAGATTACAAATGCGTAACTTTACAAATAGACATCGATGTAATATATTGTTTTCCAGCATCATTCACAATTAATCAACGAGGAAATACCCATGAAACCCGAAGAAATCAAGCGATTTCTTGAATTGCAAAAGCTTTTCGATAGGATGAAGACCATTCGGCGCAAGTCAATGGTCGCGGGCCGTGAAGAAATGGAAAACGATGCCGAGCACAGCTGGCACGCGGCGATGTGGTTTATGATATTGGCCGACCGATTCCCGAAAATTGACCGCGCAAAAGTTATCACCATGCTTTTAATTCACGACCTTCCCGAACTCTTTTCCCCGGAAGTTGATAGTTATTCAAAGAATGAGGTTCAAAAGGCGCAAGAGTTTTTTGATGGTTCAAAGCTTTTTATGGATGATGTTTCCGAGGCGATAGGCAACGAAGATTTTGATCATTACTTTCTTTGGATTGAATTCACTAGCGGATGGTCAGCGGAAGCGAAAATTGCCCGAGCCATTGACGCTCTTCAGCCGATGCTTCAGAATATCAATACTGGTGGAAAAATGTGGAAAAAGCTAGGCGTAACTCTTGCCGACATTGATCGTATCAAGCGTCCGGTGATTTGTGTCAACGAAACCCTCACCGCCATCTATGAAGAATTGTTCAAACAAGCAACGGAAATTCTTGAATCGAAGAAAGGGGAATGACCATAATGAAGAAAAAAATAGAGGTCGGGGATTATATCAGGACCACACAGATAGCTCCCAATAGCGGAGAAACCGATACCGAAGCCCAGGTCAGAAAAATTGAGGGAACTTCGGCCGAAGTGATTTATGGTGGGTATTCCGATAGATCTTGGGTGTCTCTCGATTCATGTAGATTTGTTAGGAAAGGGGTTCTTTCCGGGACTGATTTGATCGATCCAAATCCATGCAATTTCTAACCCCCCGACCCGTTAACTCGGGTCTTTTATTATTACGATAAGGAAGAAGAGCGTTTCATGTACTCGAGCGCTATGCCAAGATTGGCTTGAGTCCATGCTAACGGCACATGGTCGTTCGGAACATACATGCCCTGCAATTCATTTTCGATATAGTAAGCTTCAGGACATTGGCCGTCCCGCGTGAGTTGAGCCAAGGAACGGTTGAAATAGTTGATCTGCAATTGCCGGTCTGAATCTCGATGCAACGACAAGAAACGCTTTCCATGAATAACCGAAATGATAGGATCAAAAATGCACCATTCTGCCTCAACCTTTCCACGCTTCTCTTTTGGAACCAACACATTACGAATTGCTATGTCTTGACTGAAATCCCTTGTTCGATCTTTTTCTGAAAATTTGTTTTTGTATCCCGGAGCCCAATAAGAATCACCAAGATATCGCTTGATGCCGAATTCGCCTTGTAATGTTTCCAAAACGTTTCTCAAAATGATGTCTTCTGTATTTCGATCGAGGATCCCCAAAGGATAAATTAAAAATAATTGGGCAGAATCAACTGTGCGACTCGAAGTTTCTCCGGGCAATGATTGTAATTGTGCTCGACCGAATCCGATCAGTCGGGAAACATCTCCGATGTCAATATCCTGGCCATCATAAGAAAAGGGCTTGAACTTTACAACAGCCATATATTTTTCCATTTCTTCGAGGCCCGCGACTACCACACCAATACTAGAATTTCGAATTTCGCGATTCTCTTCCCAGTGGCCACTGTCCGGGTCTCTCCAATATTCTATGACATTAAAATAGGGCGGAAAGCACGAATATATTTTGCATTCATCAGCTGAGAGCTCGAACCCATATTGATTTGCCAAACGAAATCTAAGCCAGAGCACATATCCCAAGGCATCATTTTGAGCATTGGCCCAATGCCCGGGTAATTCTTCAAGTTTATTGTCGTTGAATCTGACATGAGGACGCATCATCGGGTCTTGAATATTCACCTTACCCCGAATAATATCATCAAAACGACCTCTATATTTTATGAGAAACAAGGTAATGGATTGAATCGTTTTGAAAGCGACATCGGCTCGACCGGTTTCTATAAAATAATTTGCAACCATCACATTGTCGCGAAACCACACATGTTGATAACCCGAAACAGCGTCATATTTTTGTCCGGAAGAGGCAGGGAACAAACTATTTAGATTTGGTTTCAGTTCAAAAGTTCCATTCCGGGAGAGAATATTTACAATTGCATCAATTTTCTCGGAAGAATATTCATCCTTGGAAACGAGGCCTTTTAATTTGTCGAATTGAAGAGTGAGCATATCAATATTATGACCTTGAACGGAACAATACTCAAGTTAGCATGGGTTTTTATATCAAAAAAGAGACGGTGGGCGGGAGTTAATTGAGGAATCATGAAATAACTGGTATGCTGATAATATGGTTCTCACCGTCGTTGTTTTCATCGTTGTCTTGAGTGTTTTGATATTTGTCCATGAACTCGGGCATTTTATTACCGCCAAGCGGGCCGGGATGAGAGTGGAAGAGTTCGGTTTTGGTTTCCCGCCCCGGATTTGGGGCACAAAAAAAGGCGGGACGGACTATTCTATAAATTGGATTCCCTTTGGCGGATTTGTAAAAATATTGGGCGAAGATGGGGAAAAAAGAAATGATTCCCGGAGCTTCAGCTCAAAGAGCGCTTGGAAACGAGTGATAGTTTTGGCCGCCGGCGTGGTCATGAATATTATTCTAGCTTTTATTCTTCTCGTTTTTGTAAACGCAGTCGGTTTGCGGGTTGGTTTTTCGGATAATGATATGCCAAACAACGCGAAAAATATAATGGTTCAAATTGTTGAAGTTGTCGATGGCAGCCCAGCCCAAAAAGCCGGTTTAAACGTCCTCGACCAGATAAAAGGAATAACCGTCAACGGAACCGAAACGGCTATCACACAAGTCGGCCAAGTTCAGAGTATCGTTAGTTCAAACGAAGGTAAAAATATCGTGGTTGATATCCAAAGAGGGAATCAGCAAGTCGCCGTTCAGATAACGCCGCGCGAAAATCCGCCGGCCGGACAAGGCGCCATCGGCATATCATTGGCCATGACCGGAGTCATAAAATATCCGTGGTATCGGGCAATCTATCAAGGTGGGTCGGATACTTGGGAAATTTTCAATGAAACCGCAATCGGCTATGCGACCATCATCAAAAATGTTTTCACTACTGGCCGGCCGGGAGTTCAACTATCGGGACCGGTGGGGATCGCCGTCATTACCGGTCAAGCCGAGCGATTGGGCTTTGCCTATCTTTTGCAATTCATGGCCCTGATTTCAATTAACTTGGCCGTCTTGAATTTCATTCCGTTTCCGGCGCTGGATGGCGGGCGGGTATTATTTATCATCATCGAAAAACTCAAAGGCAGTCCGATCCCCAAGCGCATTGAAATGACGGTCAATACATTTGGATTTGCCTTGCTTATTCTTCTGATGATATATGTGACGACGAAAGATATTTTGAGATTTTTCTGATTTGACTATTAGGTATTGGTCATGTATAATAGGAAGGTGAGTAATTGTTCATTGTTTTCTAGTTGGAGGTGAATATGACATTCGATGGGGTTGCAAGAATGAGTGCAATTGGCGAATTCATTCCTGCTGAAAATGATGTCGTTGCCGAAGCGCGGATTGGCACATTGAGTCAGACCGTTCAGGCAAAGGAAGAATCCGATTGTTATATATGTCACACTCTGATTCATCGGTCTGATTGGATGGTTCGCGTTGGCATACGCGGTCTGAGGCGCCATCTTTCAGGTGAATGTCCTCGGGATTCCTAAAAATCGCAGTCAATTAATCGAGGCAGCCGGCGCGCTTCGCGCGCCGGCTTTTTCTTTTCTATAAATATTGCTACAATATCTTCATGAGGTTATCCCAGCTTTTTACCCGAACTCTCCGGGAAAATCCCAAAGATGAAACTAGCGCCAACGCCCAGCTTCTTGAGCGCGGCGGGTTTGTTTACAAAAATTCCGCCGGCATCTATTCGTATTTGCCGCTTGGCTGGCGGGTTTTCCAGAAAATTGCCGGCATTATCCGCGAGGAAATGAACGCTATTGGTGGCATGGAAATGCTGATGCAAGCGATGGTTGAAAAAAAATATCTTGACGCTACTGGCCGTTGGGATGTGCCGATCGGTTTTGAGGTCAAAGGTAAAAACGAAGACAAGGCCAACTTTACTCTCGGCTGGACTCACGAGGAGGTTTTGACCGAGATCGCTTCCAAATACGTCAACTCATACAAAGACCTGCCGTTTTACGCCTATCAGATCCAGACCAAATTCCGCAATGAGCCGCGAGCCAAATCGGGAATTTTGCGCGGCAAGGAATTCACGATGAAAGATTTGTACAGTTTTCATGTTTCGGAAGACGACCTATTCCGCTATTATGAGGAAGTCAAAGGTGCTTATCACAAAATATTCAATCGCTGTGGTTTGAAGGCGTTTTATACCATTGCCGGCGGCGGCGATTTCACCATCAGCAATACCCATGAATTTCAGGTCTTGTCGCCGGTCGGCGAGGACACGATCTTTATCTGCCAAAAATGCGGCTATGCCGAGAACAAAGACATCTCAAAATTAAAAACCGGCGTCGGCTGTCCCAAGTGTGATGGCAAAATTGTGGAAGAAAAGGCGATCGAAGTCGGCAATATTTTTCCGCTGGGCACCAAATATTCAAAGGCCTTCAATTTGCAATTCGTTGACGAGAAAGGGGAGAAGAAATTTGTGGTCATGGGTTCCTATGGCATCGGTATCGGCCGAGTGATGGGCGCGGTCGTTGAGGTTCATCATGACGGCGCCGGGATCATCTGGCCGGAGAATGTCGCCCCGTTCAAGATTCATCTGATCGCCCTCGAGGGCGGAGAGAAAGAAGCCGATAGGATTTATAAACAATTGAGCGAGGAAGGTATTGAAGTGTTGTATGATGACCGAACCGAAAAAACTGCCGGTGAGAAATTTGCCGATGCCGATTTGATCGGCTGTCCGATCAGAATTCTTGTCAGCAAGAAAACTCTGGCCAATAATTCCTTTGAACTCAAAAAACGCTCTGTTGATAAGTCGGAACTTATTAACTTGTCAAAATTAATGGAAGTGGTAGGCTAAGTGATGTAGCACCTCCTTGTTTGGGTGTTGGAAAAGGGATTCCGGCGCCAGCTCCCGCAAGATGCTTGGCGAACCTTCCCGGAATCCCTCGCTCTTTTATCAGTTCGTTCATAGGACCCCCCCTCCTTTCATACCGCTCTCCGCCTACTCCGGAGAGCTCTTTTTATCTTGACATTATGAAGCCAACAGAGTTATTATCCCCGTAGTTCACGAACAACTAAATGAAGCAAAAGGAGGCAGAAATGCCGAACGGGTACGATTATTCAAAGGAATACGGGCCGCATGATTATTCAGTGAGCCGTGATTGCAAATTTGGATGTGGATGTTTTGTGGCGTCTTCGAGCTCTCATGGACCGCTTGGATTAGATCCAATAGGCGGTGAATGCCCAGGCAACCCGAAAGATGGCATAAAAACCGGCTATGATTACGAAGTCGTAGCGGAGAGAAGAATTAGGAAGCTGGGATCAGATCTTTATAAAGCCGAAATGGAATTATCCAAGCTCCGGCACATCAAAACAACTCCGAAAGCCAAACTCTTGGAAAGAGCCGAAACAGCCGAGGCGGATTTGAATCGATTTCATGATCTGATCGGCAAAGCAAAAGAATTCATGAATCAATTTCCCGAATAGTTTCTTGATTGATACAAGCCAAAGCGAAAGCATTGGCTTTTTTGTTTCGAGAAATCAGGGCACGCCAACCCCCCTCTAAGAAATCCGCGATAAGCATTCTGGTAACAAATCGGGAGCGACCGAGCTGTAATCAGCAAGGGTAGCGCGGAGCGAATAGCGGGATACCCGACTCGGAAGGGTTAATACCCGCCCGCATGGTCGGGAGGGATTCCCGCGCACATGAGCGACCACGATTTGTCAGAATGCGTTCAGGATTTCGTGAGGAGGGGTTGGCGATATTAATCTTTGATTGTGAATTGATATTCTGCTATCCTGAATAGTCATGTTCGGCAAACTCTTCAATTTTTGGTTCAAGGACATCGGCATTGATCTTGGCACGGCCAATACTTTGGTTTATGTCCGCGGCAAAGGCATCATCATCAACGAACCCTCCATCGTCGCCGTCAATCAAAAAACCGGCCAGATCCTCGCCATTGGTCAAGAAGCCAGAAAAATGATCGGCCGGACACCCGGCTACATCACCGTTACCCGGCCGCTTGTCGCCGGCGTGGTTTCGGATTTCGAAGTCACCGAGCAAATGATAAAATATTTCATTGACCGTGCCCACGAGAAATCATTTTCATTTTTTCCAAGACCCAGGGTCGTGGTCGGCATACCAGCCGGAGTTACCGAAGTCGAAAAACGAGCCGTGGAAGATGCGACCTACAACGCCGGCGCCAGAGAGGTCTATCTTATCGAAGAACCAATGGCGGCGGCTTTGGGCGCTCGGCTACCGATCCAGGAAGCGGCGGCAAATCTCATTGCCGATATCGGCGGCGGCACGACCGATGTAGCCGTGATTTCCATGGGCGGCGTGGTGGCTTCGCGATCATTGCGGGTTGCCGGCGACAAAATGACCGAAGATATCAGCCAATATATAAGGGAAGAGCACAAT
>Ga0187878_1002182_pt1 | contig 17751 bp, 11 predicted proteins | sample June2016WEW_17_1_FD_132979 | JGI IMG/M metagenome (GOLD analysis project Ga0187878, IMG submission 132979) | Peatland microbial communities from SPRUCE experiment site at the Marcell Experimental Forest, Minnesota, USA - June2016WEW_17_150 | ecosystem: Environmental > Terrestrial > Soil >...
AGTCCCCGTCCCATTTCGCACGCCCCCGATCCTCGAACTCACGGTCATCGATGCAAAGCGTCAGGTTGTAGCCGGGAGGCGTCAATTGTTCTCCACCCTCATCGGACAGGATCTTGCCGTTTCCCCGGACAACCGTTTCGTTGTTGTGGCGCTGGAACTGCCCAAAAACCTTCTTCCGGAAACACAGGTGTACCAGGGCTGGATGGTCACTCACGGGTTTGGCATTGCGGAAACCGGACCGCAAGGTCGAGTGGCCTATCTTCTTCTGGACGAAGCGAACCTCTATTATGCCGATCCATTCGGAGTCGCGTTTTCACCGGACGGCCAGAGGCTTTACATCTCATCAAGCGGCGTGAATGCTGTGACTGTGATCGATATGAGGAAAGTTGCCCGGCTTTTGCAGGCTCAGAACGGAACGATCGGCCTTTCCGACGAAGCCATCGGCCTCAATGCGCGCAATCTGGGCCTCAGCTCCGAATATGTTATGGCCCGCATCCCCACGCAGTGCAATCCCAAGGATCTCGTAGTGTCGCCCGACGGCCGCTGGATCTATGTAGCCAACCGCCTCTCCGACTCCATCCAGGTCATTGATGCCGGGAACAACCATATTGCCTATACGATAGATCTGGGAGGGCCCAAGATCGAAACTGTTTTGCGCAGGGGAGCCCGGTTATTCAACTACAGCAGCATCAGCTTTCAGAAACAGTTGAGCTGCAACACCTGCCACCCGGAATATCACCTCGACGGATTGCTCTACGACATTGTCGCGCCGGGAGACAAAATCGGGCAAAATCTGGTCGATAACCGGACCATGAGAGGAATAGCAGAAACGGGTCCTTACAAGTGGTCAGGAACCAACCCGACGCTGGAACGCCAGGACGGACCGAGGGCCGCCCAACTGTTCTTCCGCTCGCACGGTTTTGAGAAGGACGACCTCGAAGCGACAGTCCATTTTATCGAATCACTTCCGTTGAAGAAGAGCCGGTACGAAAGTAAGGACGGGCAGCTGAACGAGTTCCAAAAGCGGGGCAAAGCGGCTTACGAGCGGGCTTACACCAAGGACGGGCGTTACATCCCGGTGGCAAATCGATGCGTAACCTGCCATGCGGCTCCCTATTACACCGACCGCATGACTCATGACGTCGGGACCCAATCGAACACGGACGAAAGTGGGGAGTTCGATACGCCTCAACTCGGGGACATTTATGACAGTTCACCTTACCTGCACGATGGCCGCTGCTATTCGCTGGAGGAGATCTGGACTGTCTTCAATCCGGGCGACACTCACGGCGCCACCAACGACATGGCGAAGGAAAACTTGAACGAACTAATCGAATACATCAAGACCTTGTGGGTCGGCTATCCGTTGCGTGACAAGGATCTGTTCGCCTCTCTATTTGCCAAGTCCACCGCGGGAAGCTACCGGCTGAGAGTGGAAAACCTGGATTCAATTACCCAGCTTGTAGCGAAGTACGTTGGCAATGAAGTCTGTGGAACCTGTCATCCTCAAGAGTATAAAAAATGGCTGGGCACCAAACATGCGCGTAGTTGGGTAATGCTGGGCATGACTGAGAAAGCCGACAAGGTCAAGTCGTATTTTGACGTGAGGTCACTGACCCCTCAGAATAGCGCGATCTGCCTGACGTGCCATGGGACGGCCGCAGATACTCCTCCGGAATTCCGGCTGCCCACTTTTCATGTCGAGGAGGGAGTTCAGTGCGAAACCTGTCATGGACCGGGGGAACCATACGCGACCGAAGAGGTGATGAAGAACAAACAGGAGGCAATCTCCCTGGGATTGAGAATGCCGACAAAAGAAGTATGCTTAAACTGTCACAAGGCCAAACCCTCGCACGAATTCATGAATCTGAAGCCGTTCAATTTCGAGGAAATGTACAAGAAGATTGCCCATATGCGTTAGAAATTCGAGATTCGAAATTCGAGATTATTTAATTTCGAATCTCGAATTTCGAATCTCGAATCAAGGAGAGGCGCGAATGAAAAAACTCCTGCCAGCTATCCTGCTTTGCGCAGCACTTGCTGCAATGGGCGCTGAGGAGCCTCTTCCCAGGGTTTACAGGCACTGGGAGTCGTTCCACAAAGAAGACGGCCTGCCGGCAGACAAGGTTTTCTCAATCCTGGTCGACGGAGACCGCATCTGGGCCGGCACTGAAAGCGGACTGGCCTGTTACGAAAATGGCAAATGGCGCTACTACGGAGTAAAGGAAGGCTTGGCTTATCCCGCCGTCCTGAGCCTGGCCCTCGATCCCGCTAGTGGAGACATCTGGGCCGGAACAATGAAGGGGTTGTCGCGCTTCTCGGCCGGGCGTTTCGAAAACTTCACGCAATTCAACAGCGGGCTGCCGAACGATGTCGTATTCGGCGTCTGCGTCGAGAACCAGAACGTCTGGACTGCCACCACAGCGGGGACAGCGCGCTTTCGGGTGCGCGAGAAGAAGTGGGACGTCTACACTCCCGCGAACTCTCCTCAGCACGAACCCTGGGGATACGCTGTAACCTATGGAGACGGCCGGGTCTATGCGGCTCTGTGGGGCGGCGGCGTCCTGGAGTTCGATGTCGCCACGCAAGCATGGAGATCATGGCTCGACCCCGACGGTGAAATGGAGTATGACGTCTTTCGCGATGACGGGCTCATCCACAACATCACAACCAGCGTAAGCTATGTCGAGAAGATTCTCTGGGTTTCCACCTACTTCGGCATGAGCCGGTATGACGGCAGGAATTGGCGCGGATACATGGATCACGACTCCGGGCTGGCCAGCAATTTCATCAACTTTGTCAAGGCCAGAGGCCGTGTTGCCTGGGCGTGCACGGACAAAGGGCTGAGCGCCGTCAACGGGGACACGAACCGCTGGGTCACGTATACGCCTGCGGATCCGGCCTGGAGCAAAAACCAGGCCTCTCCGGCCGAGCCGATCGAAGGCACGAAGGGTTGGGTTGCAAAAGTCTACAACGACAACAAGCTCCTGGAAACGATCAAGCTGGAACACGGTCTTGCCAACAACCACATCTATGGCGTCGATTTTCAAGGGGACGATGTATGGGTAGCCACTTCCAAGGGGGTGAGTCATGGGACCCTTGCGAAGCGATAACTGTTGTCGGGATCGGGATCGGAATCGGGATCGCAGTCGGTATCGCAAATCGATTGCGATACCGATTCCGATCCCGATGCCGAGTTTGGCCCGAATCACCCGCTGAGCGGGACGGCCAAAGCGCACCTTCCGGGCGTCAAGCCAGTGCAAAGGGTAAAGGAGGAAAGGGTCCATGAGTAACCTACGGAAGAGCTGGTTTCTGGCAGTGCTCGGACTGTTCGCCTGCAGCCTGCTGTTTGCGCTCGGGCAGCAGACGCCCCCCACAAAACCGCCGGACCAGAAGGCTTCCGACGAGAAGAAAAAGCCGGAAGTCATTTACGGCAATACGCCAGAGGATCTCAAGCCTTTCGCCAACTATGTCAAGGAGCCCTACAAGAACTTCTGGGTGCCGAGCGATTCTCCCGTAATGTTCTGGGGGCCAGGGCGTGACAAGCCCGACCCCGAGGCGGACACGGTCAAGATCGGCGTAATTGCTCCGGTTACTCGAAGCTACGAAACCTACATCGGCCAGTCTGTGCTCCACGGCATGGAGATGGCGCTCGATGATGCCAACGCCCAAGGGGGATACAAAGGCAAGCGGTTCGAGGCTGTAATCAAAAACGACACCGGGCTTTGGGGTGCGTCCGCCAACGAGGTCGTCTCCCTGTCCTATGACGACAAAGTGTGGGCCATCATCGGGACGGTCGACGGTGCGAACACTCACATCGCGATTCGAGTCGCCCTAAGAACAGAAATCCCAATGATGAATGTGGCTGACACGGATGCGACGTTGGTGGAGACCAAAATACCCTGGGTCGTCCGCGTGATTCCGGACGACAGGCAGATGACCTACACGATCGCCTATTACGTCTACAAGCAGTTGGGGCTGAACAGCGTCGCGATTCTACGGGCCAGCAACCGCTACGGGCGCATCGGCGTGATGCAATTCAAAAAGGCTTCCATAAAACTCGGGAAACCTGCACCCATCGAGACCAATTACGAGCCCAACTACGAGAACGTAAACCCGAACTTCGAAATCCAGTTGGATCGTCTCGCAGAAGTGCAGCCGGATGCGGTCGTACTTTGGGCAGACGCCGAGCCGGCCGGCACACTTGTGAAACAAATCCGGGATCGCGGGATGAAATTTCCTATCTTCGCATGCGAGCGCATCGTGCACCCCGATTTCCTCAAGGCGGCAGGAAAGGCCGCCGAGGGAGTCGTGGCCATGTATCCCTTCGATCCGGAGGCAAAGAATCCTAAGTACGTGGAGTTCAAGAAACGCTACGAGGAACGATATCACGAGGCGCCCGATTGCTACGCGGTCCACTCTTATGACGGGACGATGATGACCGTCGAGGCGATCCGGAAAGCGGGTCTGAACCGGTACCGCATACGCGATGTCCTAGCCGGGATGACTCATTGGGATGGCGTCTCTGGGCCCATCGACCTAGACCTGGCCTTGACCAATCGCAGGCCGGTCGTTGCTGTTTCTGTTAAGGACGGGAAGTTTGTTTTCGGAATTCCCAAAATGAATCGCACGTTTTAGCAAATTCGAGATTCGAAATTCGAAATTTGAAACCAATCTCGAATTTCGAATCTCGAATCTCGAATGATTGAGGAAATAGAAATGTGGGCTTGGCTGATCCTGATGGTCTTGCCGCTGATAGCGCAGGAGCCACAGAAACCGTACTTTGATTTCAGCAAAGCGGGATCCGGATTCTATGGGCCCGGACGCGAGGTGCCGGATCCTGCGGGATTGAAAACGGTTCGGATCGGCGTCCTGGGACCGGAGAAGGATGCCGGGGGCCTGCAGATGCGCGCCGGTGTCAGGATGGCTTTGGAGGAAGTGAATCGGAGGGGAGGTTACAAGGGCATCCCTTTCGAAATGGTGTTCCGGCCTGATGATGGACCGTGGGGCATGGCGGCGAAGCAGGTTGTCGATCTCGCTTACGAAGACAATGTCTGGGCGATTATCGGAGGCCTGGACGGGCAGCGAACCCACGTTGCGGAACTGGTCGTATCCAAGGCATGGGTCCCGGTGGTCACGCCGACCGCATCGGACGTGTCTATCGACTACGCAAACGTGCCGTGGGTTTTCCGCTGCGCACCGGCCGACAGCAACGAGGCAGAACTGCTGCTCGACTTCGTTCAGAAACGAGGGCACAAGCACGTGGTGGCTTTGACCGAGGCGCAGCGAGATGGAGAGACGGGATTCAAGCGGCTCCAGGAAGCGGCAGCCCGCAAGAATATCCAAGTGGATGCTCACTGGCAGTTTCCTACGTCTAGCCCGGAAGCAGTAGTGCCTCGGTTGGCCCAGATCGATTCCCCCGATGATCTGATCGTCTGGGGCAGTCCGGGACCGTCCATCGCTTTGCTCCGTGCCATCCGGGCTGCCGGGATAAAGATTCCTGTACTCGGCCCTTCCTCGCTTGCAGGTGTGGATCCAGCTGATTCTTTGTGGATAGGAGAACTGGTGGTCGCAGCGCCTTACGATCTGAGCCGGGAAAGTGCGGAAGCGCGCGATTTCAGCGCGCGATTCAAGGACCTCACGGGCATGCCCCCCACCCCAATCGCCCTCCTTTCCTACGATGCTGCACTTCTCGTTGCCAAAACGATTGATCTCGCAGGTTTGAACAGAATGCGGATTCGTGATGAACTGGCGCGGATGTCCTATGACGGCATCGTCGGAAAGACCCAATTCAATTCGCTGCGGGGAAATATCAGAGAAGCCGTCATGCTTACCCTCAGGAACGGCCAATGGGAAAACCTGAACAAGTAGGCAAGGGCCGGGTCCTATAAGCGCTAACTTATAATATTTGAACCCGATATAGATGACAAAATACTACCCAGTAATCTACAGTGGGTAGAACGGTTTCGGGGTCGGAATCGGTATCGGGGTCGGAATCGGATTCGGGGTCGAAAGGAAACGGATGACTTTCGGACATGAGCAATTGGATGTCTACCGCGCTGCCATCGAGTATGTCGGCTGGGCGTTTCGCCTATCTGAACGGTTGAAGGCACATCGAAACGCGAAAGATCAACTGCTTCGGGCCTCACAATCTATTCCCCTGAACATCGCAGAAGGAAACGGCAAGCCGACCGAAGGTGAGCGGAGACGGTTTTTCGAGATCGCACGGGGATCGGCTCTCGAATGCGGGGCGGTTCAAGACGTACTGGAAATATGCGGAGCTCTATCGCCTGCAGAGAACGCCGATGCGGAAAAACTCCTTGACCGAATCGTAGCCATGCTGACGAAACTCGGCCAGCGCGGCTATTTAGTTCGGGAAGCACCGAACAAATATGGCGGGGACGAAGTCGAAAGCGATTCCGACCACGATACCGATTCCGACCCCGACAGCGATCGCATTACAGGCTAGACAAGCTGCGAGGAAGGCAAGGTGATCGACGATGCATTGCCTAATTCGGAAGAGTAGAAGGGCAAAGTTCTCTGGCGAGTCCATCTTCGCCGTGGCCTTGGTGCTGGGCCTGACTGCAGCCACGCTTGCCCTTCAGCCGCAGGAGAAGAGCGTCCGAACGGATAGGGAAAAAGCTGTCGAAGCGATGCGGCTGAACAATCTCGGAGCTGCTTACATGAACCAGCGGCGCTCCGAGGCTGCACTCAAGAATTTTGAACAGGCCTACGCTCTCGATCCCCACCTGCTCGCGGCCTACCTGAACGAAGGTATCGCGCTGCTGGATCTCCAGCGTCTCGAGCCGGCGCGTGAGGTGCTCACTCAGGCGGCGTCGCGGCAGCCGAACGACCCGCGGGCCTGGTTCAACCTCGGCTTGCTGCACAGGAAACTGGACGCGACCGACGAGGCTCTGGCAGCGTTTGGCCGAGTGGCACAGCTCGATCCCAAAGATGCCGACACGCACTACTTTCTGGGAGCGCTCTATCAGAGTGCCAAGAAGCTTGACCTTGCTGTTGCCAGCTACCGGCGCGCGCTTGAGATCGATCCGTTCCATGTCTCGGCGCAGTTCGGCCTGGCGAATGCCTACCAGCGAATGGGCGATAGTGAGGAGGCGCGCAAGCAATTAGACCGATTCCAAAAGCTCACGCAGGAAAAGCTCGGAGCGCCGATCGGAACCACTTACGGCGATCAGGGCAAGTATTCGCTCGCTGAGCAAGTGCAGCTTCCTCTTGGCGCTGCGGTCAGGCCGATTCCGGTTAAATTCGTTCCAGTGTCTAGTGCCGAATCCGGCCTGCTCTTGGCTGCTGGAAAACCGAAGCAGGGATCGCCCCGTCCGGCGGCTTGCTTTTTCGATTATGACAATGATAAGCGGGACGACTTGCTGTTGCTCAACGGAGGCTCGGACGGCAAAAGCGTTCTCTATCATAACGTCGGCGGCCGCTTTGCGGATGCAACGGAGGGGGCCCATTTCGCTATCCCCGGCCGTGCGTTCAGCTGTGTCGCCGGCGACTATGACAACGACGGGTGGACGGACGTCGTGATTGGTCTGGAGTCTGGCCTCCGACTGTTTCACAACGAAGGTAATGGCACATTCCGTGATGTAACCCAAGCCGCCGGGCTCGGCGCGATGACTGCTCCGGTTTTTGCTGTGACCCTTGTCGACTACGATCACGACGGCGACCTCGACCTGCTTGCCACAACGGTCTCCGGGGGGCTCAGGCTCTGGAGAAATAACGGCAACGGCACCTTCACGGACACTTCCTCGGACACGATACCAGGTGACGTTACCGACGCGCAGTCGAGTATCGTGACCGACTTCGACAACGACCGGGCCGTTGACTTGATCGTGACGCGCGCCCAGGGATCGCCGTCCTTGCTCAGGAATCCCCGGGAGGGGAAGTTCCTTGCCACTCCGCTGATTACCGGCGCGTCTCCGGCAGCCACCCGAGGCGTTGCGGTTTTTGACTTTGACAAGGACGGCTGGATGGATGTGGCCTTCACGCATGCCGGGGCTCCTGGATTGAGTCTGTGGCGGAACGTCGAAGGCAAGCGGTTGGAACCCGTGCCACTCCCGAAGCTCAATTGGACCGAAGGCTGGGGTCTGGCTGCGGTCGACTACGATAACGATGGCTGGGTCGACCTGGCCGCAGTCGGCTCCGCGGGCTCGAAATCGCGGATCAGTCTGCTGCGCAATGAAGGGACCGCTGGATTCAGGGATGTCACGCAAGAGACGGGTTTGGATAAGGTGAGCCTTGCCAATCCTGGTTCGCTAGTCACGGCCGATTACGACGGGGATGGCGATACCGACTTGCTGATTACGCAGGATGGCGGAGCGCCATTGCTGCTGCGCAACGATGGCGGGAACAAGAACAACTGGCTCAGGCTTTCGCTCAAGGCATTAGCCGACAACCGGAGCGCCATCGGGACGAAGGTGGAGGTCTACGCCGGTGCTCTGTATCAGAAATTTGAAGTGCAGTCTTCGTCCGGTTACCTGGGGCAGAACGCACCGGAGCTGCTTGTGGGGCTCGGCGACGTCAAGGAAGCGGAGATCGTGCGGATGCTATGGCCGACCGGCGTTCTACAGGATGAAGTGCAGCTGGCCGCGGATCGTTCGCACCAGGTCACAGAAAATGACCGGCGGGGCAGTTCCTGTCCCATTCTGTTCGCCTGGAACGGCAGTCGCTACGAATTCATTTCCGATTTCATCGGCCCTGGAATTGTTGGTCACTGGGTGGCCCCGGGCGAGCGCAACATTCCCGACCCGACTGAATATGTGAAAGTGCCGGCTCACAGCCTCCATGCGCAACAGGGCCGGCTGAGCCTGCGGCTGCAGGAGCCGATGGAAGAGGTGGTCTACCTCGACCAGGTGCGGTTGATTGCTGTGGACCATCCCTCCGATGTCGAGATTTATCCAAATGAGCGGTTTGCCAGTGCGCCGCCGTTTCCTGATTTTAACGTCATTGCCAGCCGGGGCGCGCACTTGCCTGTCGGCGCCTGGGACGACCGCGGGCGCGACATCCGGCGCGAGTTGAGCGCAATCGACCGCCGCTACGTCACAGGATTCCGTTCACTTCCCTTCATGGGATTCGCCGAAATGCACGGGATCGTGCTCGATCTTGGAGCATGGAATCCGGCGCAACCTCTGCGCCTGCTCATGCACGGTCTGACTGACTACTTCACCGCCACTTCGATGTACGCCGCACATCAGGCCGGGATCGAAGCCATCCCCCCTTATCTCGAGGCGGAGGATGCCACCGGGCACTGGAAGCGCATCGTCGACGACCTGGGATTCCCCGCAGGGCTGGCGCGCACCATGGTGGCGGACTTGACCGGGCGGCTGCCCGCCGGCACAAAGCGCGTGCGGATCATGACGAACCTGAAAATCTACTGGGACCAGATCCTGCTGGACAGCACGCCCGAAACGAATCTCACTCGACTGAGCGAGGTGCCGCTTGCTGAGGCTATGCTCGGATTCCACGGCTATCCGCGCGAAGTGCACGGCAATCTGTCGAGTGATATACATTATGTGTACGAAGAGGTCAGCCGCACAGGGCCGTACGCACGGCAGACCGGCAATTACACACGCTACGGCGACGCGCGCGAGTTGCTGACCGCGGCGGATGACCGCTTCGTGATTCTCGGTTCCGGTGACGAGGTGCAGCTGGAGTTCGACTCCTCGCGGTTGCCGCCTGTGAAGGCGAGCTGGACTCGCGATTACCTCTTCTATGCGGACGGATTCGAGAAGGACATGGATTTCTACGCGGCGTACGGATACACGGTAGAGCCGCTCCCCTTCCATGCCATGCGGGGATACCCTTACATCGGCGGAGAATCCTATCCGAGAGAAGGCCCCTACCTGCAGTATCAGCTCGACCTGAATACCCGGCAGGTCTCAGGCCGAGACACGTCGAGTTTTCGCTTCGATTATCGGCGAGAGCCTGCCGCACCACCGGCGAAAAGGCCCGAGCCGTCGAAATTGATCCGAAAGTAGGGGAACCGGAACAGCCAGGCCGGACCGATCCACGCCTTCTCATCAATGTACGAGTTCCGTTATCCGCCCGGCATGCCGGCTATCGGACAAACGGCATCTGCGCTATAATCCTGGGGGTCGGATCCAAATCTTCCGTCTTTCTGAAGCTAAACCCGGAGAAGAGAATGCCAACGACCAAGTCCAAACGAAAGGAAAGCTTGTACAAACTTCCCTTGATATTAACCCGTCAACCAGAAAGCGGGTATACCGTCACCTGCCCGTTTTTGCCTGAACTGATCACTGAGGGAGATTCTGCCGAGGAATCGATGGCAAACGTCTCTGACGCATTATCTGCATTGTTGGAAGCTTACCAGCACCTAAACCGCCCTGTCCCTCCCATCCTCATGCAAGGCTTACCTGATTCTCCGCTGTGGTTCGAATCTCTGGTCGCCGTTCGGTGAGATATCGCGACGCCGCACGAAAGTTGTCAGGGCTTGGCTGCCGGATCGTACTTCGATTTGGGAAGGGTTCTCATCGCGTCTGGGAGAATCCTTCATCCGGGCGTCTGGCCACATTGCCTGATTGGGGATCCAATGACCTCAAGAACGGTACGCTGCGCGCCGCAGTTAAACAGCTCGGATTGATGGGTGAGGAATTCATAAACGCATAAAGCTAGCCAGCGCGGCCTTCCGGCCGTACTGTGCGCTACACGGGAACCTACTTTTCTCGCTCCGGCCTCCGATCGGATAAGAGTTCCATCCAGTCTTCGGCGTCTTTGTCATTGTACGGGATACCCGTAATTCGCCCAGAATGCTGATGATGTCTGGGGCCGGCAGGTCTATAGGAAATGCGATCTATGGGCAGGCAAGACTGTAGATCAGAACCAGTCTAATTGGTTGATCTGTCTTTTGCATAGATGGATCAAATTGCCATTGCAGTGCCGCGGTTATCGCACTCTGATTTAGGAGAGGATGGCCCTCTAGTACAATGGCCTTGAGCGTTTTGCCGGTGTCCTTGTCACTTACAACCTCCAGAGTGATTCTAGACTCGACGCGAGCTGCTTGTGCCGTCCTCGGGTAAACGGGTGCCACGTATCTTACGAAATGGTACTGCTCGACATTTTCCAGCTTCGGAGTTCTGTCTGGGACCCTAAGACCTGGGCGAAATCCGTGGAGGAGCGTCTTGGTTGGACTTGGATTGCAGTCGGGTGTGAGTATCCCTCCACAAAACTCGGAAAAGCCCGCATCGTATTTGCCCGTCAACAGGTCGGAAACCAGAGAATCACCAAACTTCTGCAGTTCAGAATCCCTCTCCTCGGAAATGTCGTAGAAGATCGATTTGTTACCAAAAGCAGCAATTTGTACCCGTCGTGACAGATCCCACAACGCAGCCACACGCGGTGCTTCTTTGGCAAGCGATCTAAAGTCGACCTCTTCTTTGAAAGGCAATTGGAAAACTCTTTCCTCTCCCCCACAACTTGCGACAATTCCAAACCTGATAGATTCAAATATGCTCTCCATCACTCTGGGTTTCTTGATGCTCTGACGTGCCGTATCCACGGTAAGGGCGCAAGGGTTATTTGAGCCTACAAGCCTCAATGGAGTTATCCCACGCAGTTGTTTTTCGGCAGCTTTGACCGTGACGTTGCCGCAGAGAAAGTCCAATGGCGCGATCCGGATGTTGCGTACCAAGGTACCATCTGCTGTCGACCGCACGTCGAGAACGTACTTGTACCAAAACGGCGATGCATCTGACACAGCAGTGGAGACGATAAAAAAAGAATCAAGGTGAAGGGAAGAAGTCTTTGATTGGCTCTTGCCTTGGAAGGCACAGAGGCCAATCAGAGACAGACATAGGAAATAAGATATCAATGTTTGACGCATGGGCTACTCGAATACACGCCGGTAAGCGGCCGCCTCCATGAAACTGCATCCAGCAACTTCGTTCGGGCAATCTTAAATCAAATGCAGAACTTACAGCAACCATCCTGCGAAGATTTCAAGTTGCGGTCGTATGTGGATTTGCCGGACAAAACACCCCAGCCGCGCACCCCAGGGCTCTTCACCACAGCACGCGGCGGAGCTTTGGATCGAAATACATGCGGTAGCGCTCCAGCTCGACAAAGCGGTAGAACGGCTTGAAGGCGTTACGCTGCTGCACCACCGGCTCGTTGTCGATCTGGAAGGTGGCCGGGTCGTTCGCCAGGGGCTTCATCAGCTTGTCCAGTTCGTCGTCGCTCGCCGGGATATCCGACAGCCACTTGTGCGGATCCTCCTGCCCGTAAACCACCGGCCCGCGCACGATCGCGATGCGATTGGGATGCTGTTCGTCGATCGGCACGCGGCGGAAATGCAGCGGGATCGTGATCTCCACCGTGTCGCCTGACTTCCATTCGCGGCTCACCGTGGCCCACTGGCCCGGCCTGATGTCCAAGGTCTGCGCCTGTCCGTTTACTTTGATGCTCATGCCTTTCGACCAGCCCGGCACGCGCAATTTGAGTGTGAACGTAGCCGGCTGCTCCATCGTCAGCCTGAGCGTGCTGGCATCGGCTTCAGGATATTGTGTCGTTTGCACCACCTTGACGGTGCCCGCCGGGCCTTTCCACTCTACTTCCGATGGCAAGTAAAGGTTGACGAAGAAACCTTTGGCATCCTTGAAATAAACAAGGTTCGAATACTCGGCAATGTTCTGGAAATACGTGCCCGAGCAGCAGGTGAACGCGTTGCGCGAGTAATACTTCAGGTCCGAGCCGAGGTGATAATCCATGTAATACATGTGCACACCGCGATCCTTGATCTCGAGCGCCGCGCCGACGCCGTTGTAAAGCAGCCGCTCGATCCAGTCGCCATAGCGAGCCTCGCCGGTGTACATCATCAGGTACTTCGAAACTTTGAACGCCGCCCACGAGCAGCAGGGGCACTCGAAGCTGGCCGAGTAGGCTTCCAGCGAATCGCCCAGCGCGCCGTCGGAGTAAACGTAGCGCTCGTCCGGTCCGTAGCCGCCGGTGGCATAAGTCTGGCGCCTCTGCATCCAATCATAGAAATTTTTCAGTATGCGCAGATATTTCTCGTCACCCGTAACGTCGTAGGCCAGCGCTGCGCTCGAGAAGGTATTGCAATGGCTGTATGCGTGCACGCCCTGAGCGTCTCTGGGGTCGGCCGTCTCGGCGAACTTATCCCAATAGGCCGGATAGAGCCAGACGTCTGCGAACTCTTTGTACATCGAATTCCCGGTAATCTGGTAGGCTCGGTAGAGGTTCTCCGCCATCGTGTACCACTCGCCGGGGCGGCCGGAGTGCATTTCCCAAGGCTCGCGATTGGCCGGCACACGGTCGCGATTGAAGTTCGGCACGGCGGCCTCGGTGATCTTGTCGCACAGCGCCAGGGCTTCGGGATGGCCGCCGTAATGGTGCATGTCGAGCAGGCCGCCGACCAGCTTCTCATAGGGATAATGGCTCAGGCCGCCGGTCGCACTGCCGCGCGCAGCGCCGCTGGACATCCCCGGCCAGCACTTGACGTATTCGCTGACCAGGATGTTGGCTTTCCCCAGCAAATCTTTGTCGCCGTAGGCGCGTTGCATGCGCGCCATGGACTGGAGCCACTGGCCGAAGACGGTGTTGGAATTGGGGCTGCACCAGCCGCCAAGGGCCCTGCCGGGCGCGTTGGCCATGCCGGCCGCCACGCGATAGCCGTGCATGATGTCGTCATTGGAGATGCTCAGGTAGTAATCGCGGCCAGCCGAGGCCTGGCGCTGCCAGAGGCTCTGGCGCAACGTGACGCCGGCGTAGTCGAACGGCTCGAGCACTACCTTCTTGTAGGGCGTCGTTTTGCTTAAAGCCATCGCCGCGCCTCGCGTGTTTTGCGCCGCCGGCACGCTTTGAACCAGCGGCGTCAACACCACCGAAGCTGCTGCCGCCGAGCCCATGGTCCCCAGGAAATCCCGCCTGCTCACCTTTTCTTCCATATCACTACCTCCACCTCAAAGATCAGGCCCTCAGAGGAATACAGCGTTCCCGGAGTTTGTAGTTCTCCGTTCTCTGGAAAAGAGTAACACGTCGATCTTAGCCCAGGTCGATCAGTGCCGAAACAAATTTTGGAAGGTGCTGGGAGAATCATCTGGCGCAACTCGTCTTCTTCGCGCGCGCTCGGTGCTGGCTTTCGAGGGATTTGCAATGCGAGCCCGGGCCACTTGTACGACAAATCCGTTAATCATCCGGAATGGCATTATCCCGACAAAGATTCAGCAAATCAGTTCATGTGAAAGCGGACATCCGGTCACAAGATCCACGTGAGTCACTTTCATAGGATGGCAGGTCTTCGTCATCTTTGGCGTGGCGCCGCGCGACGAATAAGCTGAAAGTCGTGGGAGTGAGCTGATCGTGAATGAACGCCTGCCCGCTACGGCCATTTTTTGGATATCGGCTTGGGAGTTGTCAGGGACACCAACATCGCGCCATAAAAGTATCCGTTTCGCAATTTCAATTCTCTAGACCGATACTCTCGATCCGCGATCATCGGCGAAGTGACCCGGATTGTATATGTGCCTTCGGGCAGATCGGTCACCAGAAACCTGCCGTCTTCCGTGTCAAAACTCTGGGTGCTGCCGGGCATATAGTCGGGATACCCATAAACAAGGACTACGAACCGCAGGACCGGGTTGCCTGCCTCGTCAACGACTCTGCCGAAGATACCGGATTGAGCGCGATGAAGACGAATCTCAACAAATGTGGGTTGGAATTTCCCTTCCTCAAACTGTTTCAGCTCCGTCTTGTATCCCGGCTTGCTGGCGGTTACGGATCTCGCCGGAGGAAAAGGAACTCGCAACGAGAACATGCCGTCCGAGTCCGTGTCCGTGCTGCCGTTGCTTCTCATCCGCAAACCGACTGAAGCCGCCGCCCCGTCGCCAGTGACCTTATAGTCACTTGACACGGAGGTGCCCAGAGCGCTTACGCGCGCTCCTGATATCGGTTTGTTTGCTTCGTCAAGGACTTGTCCTCGGAGGAAATCAGCGGCGTCAAGAAATACGCTTGTCGGCGGAGCCTTCGGATCGATTTTGACTTCCTTTGTCTGGTACCCCTGTGCGCTAATGACGCATTGAAATGGGTCACTATCCACCGGCGCAGCAATTCTGACCATCCCGTGTTCATCGGTCCACACCGCAAATTCGGTTTCAACCCGAGGGTTCGGGATCGGATAAGCACGCCAGTTCTTTACCAAAAAAGAAATCATGTCGGCGGCCTGAAGGCGGAAATCGACATGCGCACACGGGCCCGCCTTGAGATTGATTTCTTTCTGCTCGTGAACAAAGCCACGGAACGAGGCCGCGATCCGGGAATCACCCTCAGGAAGACTGCTAAGATTGAACTTGCCGGAACCGTCCGTGAATTGGAAATTGCCCAGGATTGTGGAGCCGTTCCAGAAATAACGGGCCAGGCTTTGCGGGCCGGCGGAAACGAAAGCTCCAGACAAGGGTCTAGAGGCATTGTCAAAGATGTTGCCCTCAATACACGACGGCGCCGGCCACATCCGATAGTTTCTGACCACGGTTTCCGGACCCTGCACTAGCGGGTCTTCTATCGCAGCGAATCCCTCCTTCTGCACAATCACCCGATTTTGGATTGGTGTATCGGAATTGATTTCGTAGTGCCCTGTTGCATCAGCTATGGCGGAGGCGAGCGGCGTGGGCCATTTCCAGTCCGCTGGCGTGGAATTCATCGCGATGTTGGACAGGCGATCACCGGTTTCCCCCGACAGCAACGAAACTGTCGCTCCGGGCAAGGGACTCCCTTTTTCGTCGGCGACTTTTCCGGTCAGCCAATGTCCCTGCCCTTGCTCTGCCTCCGGCAGAAGCATCTGTGCCAGCGGAACATAATCCGGCCTGCCGTTTTGTCCGGGGAGTCGATTACGCCACTTTGATCCCGGCCTGCCTCGGGGCGCGACCTTCCTGGACTCCTGTGGTTGGCTCCGCTGGACCCCATGACGTTGTATGAGAAACCAAATTGACAGCAGGATGGGAACCAAAAGCAGAACAAAGAGCCATCGCTTCTTTTTTTGTTCCATGTGCTTCTCGTTTCTAAAGAGCTCGGCCTGGCGGTGCTGATGGCTCAACGTGGCAAGCCAGGTATCACCCGATGCACAGCATTGAATGATGATTCGTATCCGGTTAAAATCGGAGCCAATTTGCAGAACCAGAATACGATCATCACGAAGGTGCGGTATCGCATTCTAATCGGTTTTCGGGTCTATTTAAAAACCACATTCATTACGGACTAAGAAAGTGTCCTATTCCTTGTTTGACTTTTTAGATGCCCACCGCTCCAAAAGGTTCCCGTCATGGCGCGATAGAAATGCAAGAAGCCGTAAATATGATCCTTAATTATAGATATTCGGAGCGTTTACAGCATCGGTCCGCGCTGAAATAAGTGTCTCGGCCGTAAAAGTGGCGTTACCGGAAACTTGAATCCTTGCGCCCGTGCCCTGGCACGATCCAAGAGTTTTCGAGCTATTGCAGGTGTCCGGAATGCCTGGTTCGCCACAAAAGCGAGGTCAACGCCACCCTCTCGAACTTCCTGCGGTGGAGGAGCCTCGTTTCGTCACATCTATGGTCTGTGTCAATGGTGAGGATTCATTCCGGGCCGTTCGTGCCGCATACGTAGGTTATGTTTGTGAAGTACTATGCAAGAAAAGCAGCGACGACAACTCAACTTTGGAATATCGAGACTGCTTGTTTGCTAATGCTCGACATGGAATTTGGGATTTGAGTAGCCCATCCCCTCATTTTTCAGCCGGCATTGGCGATTGACGTCCCCGATTTATCTGGCTACACTTATGGCTATATTTATCCGGGGGTTCTCATGCGATTTGCAAGCGTTGCTGAGGTTAAAAACCAGCTTTCTCAGTATCTGGCACAGGCGAAAAAAACCGGGGAACCGATCATCGTGACCCATCATGGCAAACCGTACGCACTCATCCAGACGATTGCCGAAAAGGACCTGGAAGAGTTGGGCTGGAAGCATCTCGCCGAGACCCGTCTGCAGGAGACCTGGGTGGGAGAAGACGATGCGCTCTATGACTATCTATAATCGTGGTGATGTAGTGGTAGTCAACGTGCCCTTTTCCGACGGGACCGGCACTAAGCCGCGGCCTGCTCTCATCATCAGCAATCCCTCTTTTCACAACGCGCTTCCGGACATAATCGTCTGTCCGATCAGCAGCCAGCCGCGCTATCACACCAAACCCGGCGCGGGGGACTGCCCCATTCTGCAATGGGAGGCCCTGAAACTCAGGTACGAAAGCACTGTGCGCGTTTCTAAAATTCTCTCCGTCGATAAAGAGATCATCGGGAGAAAACTCGGCATCATGGCGAAGACGGACATGTCTAAGGTTGAGTCTGCGCTCTGCGCAGCATTGGTGCTGCAACGATCAGCCTGAAAACTTTCACTTTTACTGAGGGAATTGGGATAGCGCTCGCACCCCAGGCGGGATAATATTGCGGACGATCGGAGTGTATCCTAGAATCGAATCATAATCTTTGTATCCATAGCGCCGGGATCTCCGGCGCTTGAGGGCCGGCAATGTCGAGGTTTCTACACGCGATCATTTCCTTTGCGCTTGCCTGCACTTTGGCTGCAACGAGAGCGGAGGCCCAGGTTGCCGCCCAAAAAGCCCAAGCCGCCGACCCCGCGGCCTCGACTCGCCAGGCTCTGAGCCTGGCGGAAAGCGGTCACTGCGCCGAGGCCCTCCCGGTTCTGAAGCGCAATACGCAGGCCCTGTCGGAC
>Ga0187878_1002189_pt1 | contig 17723 bp, 10 predicted proteins | sample June2016WEW_17_1_FD_132979 | JGI IMG/M metagenome (GOLD analysis project Ga0187878, IMG submission 132979) | Peatland microbial communities from SPRUCE experiment site at the Marcell Experimental Forest, Minnesota, USA - June2016WEW_17_150 | ecosystem: Environmental > Terrestrial > Soil >...
CCAAGTGCTCCGAAAAATCTGCAAATAAAAAAGTAACTGCTGTTCGACCCGCGAGGGCAGAGATGTCTCGCCTTTGGAAAGACACACTCACTTTGACTGCGAACATTTCAGCAGTTACGTCGAGCACCATCACGGTGTTGCGCTGAAGGCGCCTATGGTCAAGGTCGCGACATTTTGCCAAGCAGTGACTATAAATGACACTTCGGATAACTGATACTCCGACAAACTCGATCCGCCATTTCGATTTGTTCTTCATATCTTACTGCCGCAACATTGGTGCGTAGCATTGCCGGGCACGAGTACCTATGAAGGAAATTGCCGCTGTCATTCCCTACTATCAAACCAAACCTGGAATATTGCGTAGGTCCATTTCCGCGGTCCTCAAACAGGATGCGTCTCTCAACCTTCAAGTCGTGATTGTAGATGACGCTTCCCCAGTCCCAGCTTCCGCAGAATTAGACGGTCTTCCCCCCTCGGCCTTAGAGTCGCTCACTATCCTTACCCAAAACAATTCTGGTGCAGCCGCGGCACGCAACAGGGCCCTTGATTATCTTGATCCAAGGACCAAATATGTTGCCTTTCTTGATTCGGATGATGTATGGACAGAGGTTCATTTGACCAATGCAATATCTGCTTTAGAAAAGGGCTTTGACTTTTATTTTTCAGACTTTTTTCATATTGGAGGAACCGTCAGCGCATTTAAGCGGGCAGTTCGGGCAGCTCGACTGAATCTTCAAGACCATAAATTGCTTGCTAATAGTTCATCCAGCTACCAATATATGGGCGACATGTTCACTCAGATCATATTTGCAAACCTTATAGGCACATCGACGGTAGTATATAGATTTCACAAATATCCACAATTGCGCTTTAACGACACGCTTGTTTATGCCGGTGAAGATTACTGTTTCTGGCTTGCACTTGCCAGGTCAACGGACAAATTTGTGTTCTCGACGGAATGCGAATGCCAATACGGAAGGGGTGTAAACATCTATTCCGGTTCCAACTGGGGAACGCCACATTCTCTGGATCGCCTGATCGATGACATAAAGTGGCGCCTTTATGTACTACGAACCTATTCATTAACGCGAACGCAGCACAACCATATTATATCCGGTCTAAATGCGTTCAGAAAATCCCTGATTCTGGATATAGCCCATCGACTGTCACATCATAAACCCATCGTTAGCTCACGGCTTTTTAAACACCTGCTGAAAGATCCGATGACAATCACCTTTATCGGCCCAGTGCTTTGGGCAAAGCTTCTTAACAGGAAAGCGTATGGGTAGGCGTATACCCTCAGTCAATCGATAGGGTGCAAGAGAAATGACTGTGCTCACCAATCCTTTGACGCTGACCCAGTGCAACACGAGGGGAAGCAAGCGGCCATTGGAAACAACAATTGCAGATTGCACCTCCGTTGTTCTGCGCTCCGTCCAATCCAGACATGCGCCATCTTCCGTGCCGAGCAGCGATACTGTAGGCCACATGTTGTCGCTGCAGTGGTCGGGACTTGACGAGGTAGCGCAGACGAGCAAGCGCGGAAAGCGACGTGGCAGCCGAAACAATGATATCGGTCGAAGTACTGTTTGAATAAAGGAATCAGGATCGGGTTCGATGCTTGAAACAAGTGCAAAATCAGGGGATTGAATGCTGCAGGGCTTCCTGTTATGATGGTCCAAACAGCGATCTGGACAGTGGCAGAGGAGCAGGTCAACAAGAAGCTGAGAAGTAAAAAAGTAATCCGCTCGATTTGGAGAAGACCCGATGAATATAATCCATCGTCCAGAAGGGCATACAGAGCCTCAAGTCCATCACGTTGACCGAGCTAATGCCCTCATCTCCCATGATTCAAGAATATATGAGCGCGCGGCATCCACTCAAAAACGCATCCCATCCGTCATCTGCATTCGCAGAAGCTTGGCCGCCCTTTCGATCCTGATAGGAACTGTTTTCAGCGTGACAGGCCACGCTCAAATCCCGGCCGGAATTTCGATTATCGACAGCGGCCCTCCAATACCAATGACATACACCGAACTCGATGCGGGGCCTGCAGTTGGCGATATAATAAACTCGCACTTTTTCCCTGGGCTGAATTTTTATGCTCACGGTAATTATTGGAATGCCGTTGACCAGTTGAGCTATTTCCTCAAACGTCCGGCATACACTGCTGAGAATCCCAGGCAGAAATACTTTCTTAGTATCGGACATTATATGCGTGCGATGATTTATTTCCATCACAGCACGGGATCAGGACGGCTAACTTTCGCCAGGGAAGATTTTGAGCACTCCATTGAGTGGAATTCTCAAAATTACTTTTCCTATCTCGAGTTGAGTAGTCTTTACCTCGAAGTGGGAATGAAACAGGAAGCGATAGCAACACTGAATAAATTACTAGCGCAGAAGCCACCACCACAAATTGATAACGAGGCCAAGTCGAGGCTCAAGACTTTAGAGCCTTCCAAAAACCCTACACCTCATTAAGGGGCAAAATCCCTGCCATCTTGCCTTGGACCCGTCGCCAAGACCGCCTGATGTGCAAAATCGGGCGCCGGCCGCCAGTTTTGATCGACTGCAAAGGGCCCTCCAGCTGACGGATGGTATGCTCCCTCACCGGAAAAAGCGTATTACCAGCAATAACCAATAGGCCAAAAACCCTTCAGATCAGCCCTTGATCCCGAGGTATATCGCATGGGGAATTTACTGATCGTAGTTCCGGGCGGGGAAAATCGCAGTTATGCAGAGGAAGCATTCCGCTCCGGAATCCGGTTGGCCGAAAACTTGAAATCGCAGAAGCCTTGCGGAGTACTCGAAACCGACTTCGCCTTCGTAGCTTCCTTCCCAAGATACAACGGCTCGGTTGCCCCGGTCAAAATCGATCGCAGAAACGGCAATTGGCTCGTTGCGCTCGGCACCTGGTTTCATGATGCGGGGTTCGGGTCCGGCAACGAGGATCGCCTGCTCGATCGACTCAACAATATCGGACCGGACGCCTTGGCCCGAGAATTGGAAGGTTTTTTCGTAATCGCAACAGGTGACGCCGCCAAGCGTGAGGTGACGATCATTACCGATATTGTGGGGACTCTGCACTGCTATTCGCGCACCTGGGATCACACCGCCGCGATTTCAACATCTTCATTAGTGTTGGCCGGCCTTGGCAACATCTCTCTCGATGCCGTGGGATGTCAGGAATTTCTGGCGACCGGGGCGATGTATGAGGATCGCACTTTCTACAAAGAAGTACGCAAGCTCGAGTCGGCGACGTGCTATCGGTACAAGAACGGGACTTTCAAGAGCGGACAGCGCTATTGGCGCTTGACCGATCTTGTGGCGGACTCCTTGGATGGGGCGGAAGCTCTCACCGCCATGCGTGAAACTGTGATCGCCGCCGCACGCAAGATCACGTCGGTTTTTCCCCGGCCGGTGTGCGATCTTACAGGTGGATATGATTCGCGAGGCGCTGTCGCCGCGTTGATCGGGGCGGGCGTGGGTTTTTGCACAACGGTGTCAGGGCCGCCATCGTACCCTGACGTTGTGATTTCACAGCGGCTCGCGCGCAGGCTCGGGCTGCCTCACAGATATGTGAATCCCGGGCCGGCTGACAATTTTGATCGCTTACAACGGGCGCTCCAGCTGACGGATGGTGAGTACGATCTGGTTGACTATGCCCGAATCTACGAGATTCACTCCGAGTTGGCCGCGAGCTTCGACATCAGCATCAACTCCCATTCAGGTGAAATGGGGCGAGGCTATGGATGGGAAATCTTGCTGCCACGGACTGGAAAACGTGAACCTCTGGATATCGCCAAACTGGCAAAGCGTCGCTTTGCCGGCGCAACATTCGACGCTTCGATTGTCGAGGCCTCGGTGCGTCTCGATCTCCAGGCCCATTTTGCAGACGTCTTCAAGCGCATAAACGGAGGCTTAACACACCTGCCCAATACACTGCAGTATGACCACTGCATGCTGATGACGAAGACTCAGCGATGGTACGGCAGAATAGCAACCAGCACGAATCAGATATGGCCTTGCCTATCGTTTTTTCTGATGCGATCCGTGCTGAATGTGATGCTCCAAACGAGCACCAGGTCTCGCAACCGAAGTCGGCTTTTTCGGCAGCTGTTTGTGGATATTGAACCCGCTCTTGCGGAATGTCCGCTCGAGCTTGGCTATCCTCCAATGCCGGTTTCGTGGAAAACGATCTACCGCTTTTGGCCCATGGTGCCCCTGTACGGCGGCAAGATCGTCAAGAGAATGCGCCGGTATTTACCGATAAGCCCCGTCCAGTCTACCCCCTCGGATGGCGGCGCACGCCTCCGCCTCTGGAGAGACGACGCGGTCCAGGCTTTGCTGCGCAGCAAAGATTTGCTGTGCGCGGAAATTATGGAAGGCCAAGCCTTAGAGAGGTTCATCGAACGCTCCAAACAGATACAGTTTCCGTTTGCGGATCAGTGGGCGCGCCTTCTGAGCCTGGAATGTGCTCTGCAACGCCTGAAGGCCGTCCGAAACCTGGCGGGTGATGCGCGGCCGATTAAATGATGTTAATATTCTCGGCTGGAACTTCCGCTTTGAGGACTGCGGAAAGATATCCGGCCGAGTTGTTTACCACATGGCCAAATAAGCAAGGGACGAGCGGATTCTGACAGGGCGCCATCCGAACGAGATTCCTAAAAAGGCAGCCAAATGGATTTTTTGTTGCATCACACGTTGAGATCCAGCGCAGAGCGGTTTCCGGATAAGGAAGCGCTAGTTCATGGCAATGAGAGGCTCACCTACCGGCAGGTGAGTGAGCGGGTGGGAGCGCTGGCGGCGGGTCTGAAGTCAGCCGGTTTGAAACGGTCGGATCGCGTCGGCATCTATCTCGAAGCCTCCGTTGCTCAAGTCACTTCTATCTTCGCGATAGCACAAGCGGAAGGAGTGTTTGTACCCATCAACGCCGTACTATTCCCGGAGCAGGTTGCACACATCGTCAAAGATTCCAGCATGAGGGGCCTGATTACCTCCCGCTCGAAGCTGAGCGCGCTCAGCCAGGTTTTGCATCACGCTCCCTCGCTGGAATTTGTTGCGGTAACGGGAGAAGGACCAAATCCGGATCTCCCGATACGCATGTTCGACTTCGACAAAATCCAGGCCGTCACGGAGAAGGGAGAGGCAAGAGAGTCCGCTATCAGCAAGGATCTGGGGGCCATACTCTATACCTCGGGTTCAACAGGAAAGCCCAAGGGGGTCATGCTCAGCCACGCGAACCTGATGGTCGGAGCGTCTGCCGTCTCAGCCTATCTCGGGATCACTGACAGGGAGCGCATACTTGCCGCACTACCGTTCAGTTTTGACGCCGGCCTGAACCAACTGACCACGGCCTTCCAGCAGGGCGCTTCCCTGGTCTTGATCAATTTCGTTTTCGCTCGTGAAATCGTGCAAATGCTGATCAAAGAGAAGATTACCGGCCTGGCAGGAGTGCCAACTCTTTGGAGCCTTCTTGCGCAGCCGAACTCCACCCTCGAAAAGCAGCTCTTGCCTGAACTGCGCTACATCACAAACACCGGCGGAGCCATGCCGCAGGCGGTTTTGACAAGGCTTCGACGAGCGCTGCCGACCGCGAAGATATTCCTGATGTACGGCCTCACCGAGGCGTTCCGTTCCACTTATCTCCCGCCAGAAGAGCTCGACCGGCGTCCAACCTCCATGGGAAAGGCAATTCCAGATTCGGAAATATTGGTGGTCAATGAAGGAGGCAGGCTCTGTAAGCCGGGCGAAGTAGGTGAGCTGGTTCATCGGGGACCTACGGTCTCCATGGGCTATTGGGGGCGGCCTGAGGATACGGATCGGGTGCTGCGGCCTAACCCGCTTTTGCCGCCGGAACTTGGAGATTGCGAAAGAGTGTGCTATTCCGGCGACCTGGTAAGGATGGATGAAGAGGGCTTCCTCTATTTTGTCGGGCGTCGCGACGCCATGATCAAGTCATCCGGGTATCGCATCAGCCCGACGGAAGTCGAAGAGGCACTGTTCTCGAGCGGCAGGCTGCGCGGGGCGGCGGTAATTGGAATTCCGGATGAAATCCTCGGTCAATCCATCAAGGCCTTTGTCGTGCCGAGGGACGGCGAACAGGTGGATCCGGATGACCTGATCGCCTATTGCGGCCAGAGACTTCCGCGCTACATGCTTCCCAAGACTATTGAGCTGGTGAAAGAGCTCCCGAAAACGTCGAGCGGAAAGGTCGACTACCCGGCGCTCAGAAAGCGCGAGGGGCTATAGCTCATGACTTCTGCGCACGACCTGGTTAGAAGACACTTCAACTCTCGGCACGGTCAGCTCCTATTAGGAGAAGTGCCGGTGGCTGAGCTGGCCGTGACTTACGGAACGCCACTCTTCATCTATGATCAGACGGTTCTCGAGTGCAAGCATCAGCTCCTGCGCAAGACACTTCCTCCCGAGTTCTCGATAAGCTATTCAATCAAGGCGAATCCGAACCTGGAAATCCTCAAGTTTTTCCTCTTGAGGGGATGCGGGCTCGAGGTTGCTTCCACAGGCGAGCTGCAGCTGGCCAAGGCCGCCGGCTGCCCGCCTGAGAAGATCATCTTCGCTGGTCCTGGGAAGACAGAGGCCGAGCTGGAAACCGCGCTTCAGGGTCAGATCGGCGAGTTACATGCGGAGTCGCTGTTGGAGATCCAGAGGATTGGGCGCATCAGCCGTAATCTAGGGCTGCGGGCCCGCGTCGCCATTCGAGTCAACCCCGGCGAGGAGGCCGAGGGGGGCGCAATGAGGATGGGAGGAAGGGCGACCCCGTTCGGGATAGACGAGGAACAGCTCGACAAGGCCATCGATGCGGCTCTTTCGGAGGCTTCGATCGATTTTCGTGGCATCCACCTCTTTAGCGGGACCCAGATTCTCGATCACGTCACGCTAGTCAGGCAATATGCCAAGGCTCTTGAGATCGCAGGCCGAGTCGTGGAGCGACTGGGACATCCGTTGGACACAATCGATTTCGGCGGAGGGCTGGGCATTCCATATTTTGCCGGCGATCAGGAACTTGATATGGATCAACTGAGCGTCGGCATTGCGTCCCTCTTGAAAGGATCACGAGATGACGCACGCTTCAATGGAACAAACCTCGTGGTCGAGCCCGGAAGGTACCTTGTCGGGGAATCAGGCGTTTATGTGACGCGAGTCAACGACGTCAAGACCTCCCGCGGAAAGAGGTTCGTAGTAGTGGACGGCGGGATGAACCATCATTTGGCAGCGTCGGGGAATCTGGGCCAGACGATCAGGCGCAACTTCCCAGTCGCGATCGCCAACAAACTCGACTCGGTCGATGCTGAAAAGGTTGACGTTGTAGGTCCGCTCTGTACGCCGCTCGACGTTTTGGCGCGCAATGTCCAATTACCCAAGGTAGAGGTAGGCGACCTTTTCGCTGTCTTTCAGTCAGGAGCGTACGCGCGCACGGCAAGCCCCCTCGGTTTTCTCGGCCATCCTCCTCCTCCTGAGGTGCTTGTCCACCATCAAGAGCACCGGCTGATCCGGCGGCGAGGAGAATTCTCCGACATTCATTGAGTCATGCATAAAGACATGAGGTGGTAAGTAAGGGATGTCTGTCAGGGCATTAGTTGAATTGTTTTCTTCTGTCGCCGGCCTGACGGGTGCGATACTTGTATTTGTTTTCCGTAAATTTGGACCGGCATCATGGCTGCTGGCGCTTTTTCTGGCCGCGGGCGCTTTGACGTCCGGAGTCCTGCTGCTAGGGGTGCAGGCAGGCTTGCAGGATGATGCCGACATTTCTCGGATCGCGTTCGCTTCCCTTCTTCTTTGCGCTCCTCTGGGACTCTTCTTCACCTGGACTGTGGACCGGGCCGATTACCGGCAGGCACTCGGCGAGAGAAGAAGGGTCTTACTCCTGATCATCATTGCCCTTCCCCTGACATTGGCATCCATTTTCTTCCTTCGACCGGCACTGAGTGAAGAGCAGATCATGCCAATGGGTTTCACAGCGCTCGGGCCTGGAGGCTATTTCTCGGCCCTTTACATCATTGTCGTTTCTGTACTGGCGCTGGCTGGTCTGGAGCAGATCGTGCGCTCCGCCGACGAGCGCGTGCGCTGGGAGATCAAGTTTCTCGTATTGGGAATGGGCGGAGCTTACGGAGCGATGATCTACATCGCTTCCAAAGTACTTCTCTACTCGTTCCGCTATGCCCTCCTACCGCGCGAGACGCTTAACGTCTTCTCTACGGTTTTCGTGCTCTCCTGCGCCCTCATTCTTGTCTCCTGGCGTAGAACTTCCGCGGGGAGCCGGATTGCGGTCTCCCAGAGTTTCATCTACAGCTCGATTACTCTGCTGTGCGTCGGCATCTACCTGATCGTCTCAAGCCTGGTCGCTCGCTGGGCCAGTCAATGGGGTGAGCCCGGTATCCAGACGGAAGCGATCGTATTCATGCTTTCCGTCATGGCGCTCGCATCCGTCCTCTTCTGGACGAGCTTCCGCCACCGCGCGCGGCTTTGGCTGCACAGGCACATCTTCTCGGGGAAATACGATTATCGGCGTTACTGGATGGAAACCGCTGAAAAAGTCCGCTCGGTGGATGATCTCGATGCTGCCGCGCTCGCACTGGCCCGCATCATCCAGAGCGCCTTGGGGTCGATTGATGTCAGCGTCTGGCTTCGCACTCGCAACCCTGACGGTCTGAAGCTGCTCGCAGCCCTGGGAACAAAGTTCAATGCAGAAAACAGAGACGCGCAAAGCATCGTCGAGCGGGTGATCGATCTGGAATCACCGGTCTCGCAGCAGGAGGTCGCAAGCCTGGACGGCGCAAAAGACCTGCAGGCATTTATGCAACGCATTAATTCCGTTCTGCTGGTTCCCCTGGTCTCCAGCGGGAGGACCGTGGGGCTCGTGGCGGTGGGATCGGATCGCAGCGGCCAATCTTTCGATTGGGAAGCCCGGGAGTTTTTGCGCATTCTGGCCAGCCACGCCGCTTCCGAACTGCACAAATCGGAACTGCTCGCCACGTTGATCTCCGCCAAAGAAGCCGAGGCGTTCCGCTCCTTCTCGACCTTTTTGCTGCACGACCTCAAAAACTTTGCATCCACCCTTTCGCTGATCGCCAAGAATGCCGACCGGCACCGCGAAAATCCCGAATTCCAAAGGGACGCCTTCCAATCGGTTCTCGACACCTCAGAAAAAATGAAGCGCCTGTGCAACAGCCTCAGGACTTTTTCCGGCTCGCTGGCAGCCAACAAAAAAACCGTGGACTTGAATGAAATCGTTCATAGTGTCGCCGATAAGCTAAATGCCGGGGTTGCAAGCCACCTTCGACTGGAATTGGGCGAATTGCCGAATATCATGGCGGATTGGGAAGAGATCGAGAGGGTGGTTCAGAACCTGTTGCTCAACGCGCGCGAGGCGATTTCGCCGCAAGGCACTATCATCGTGAGGACCCGTGGTCTTGACGATACCATCGAACTATCCGTCAAGGATGACGGCAGGGGGATGACGCGGGCATTCCTTCAGAAGGAGTTATTCCTGCCCTTTCACACTACCAAGAGCGACGGGTTGGGAATCGGGCTATTTCAATGCAGAAAGATCGTTGAGGCGCACAGCGGCAGTATCCATGTTGACAGCGAAGAGGGTAAAGGCACTGCCGTACGCGTGATCTTGCCAATCCTCACCGCGGTCACTCAATAGCTGAAAATAAAAACTTACCACAAGACGCCAAGGTACGGAGATTGGCATGAACGAGAATAGCAAGGTGGCAGATTATGACTGTCCCTGACGCGAAGCGAGCTGGAAATATCGAGGGGAGCAGACCTCTGCCGAAAATCCTGATAGTTGATGACGACGACCAGATCCTAAAGCAGATTCAGTGGGCATTTTCGGAAGAGTACCAGGTTTTTCCGGCCGGGGACCGTCTTAAGGCGATCGAGATTTTCAGGAAGGAGCGGATCCCTGTCGTTTTGCTTGACCTGGGCTTGCCCCCGCAGCCGCGGGAAGCAACGGAAGGCCTGGCAGCGCTTGAAGAGCTCCTGGCGGAGAACCCTTTTGCGAAGGTAATCATCGTCTCGGGGAACTCCGAAAGACAGAACGCATTGCGTGCCGTCGATATGGGCGCTCACGATATCTTCCCCAAGCCGGTGGATCTGGATGAGTTGCGCATAGTTCTCAAGAGGGTTTACAGGCGCCTTCAACTCGAGCGCGAGAGCCTCGAAGAACGCAGCCTCGCGACGCAAGTTTCCTTCGAAGATATCATCGGCTCCAGTGCGCCCATGAAGGGCGTCTATGCCACTATTCGCAAGGTGGCAAACGCCGAAGTTCCGGTGCTAATCCTCGGGGATAGCGGAACCGGCAAAGAGCTGGTGGCCATGGCGATCCACAACCTCAGCCGCCGCAAAAGCGGCCCGTTCGCCGCGATCAACTGCGGCGCCATCCCCGAGAGCCTCCTCGAGAGCGAGCTGTTCGGCCATGAAAGGGGATCCTTCACGGGAGCAACCGGACAACGCCGCGGGAGGTTGGAATATGCGCAGGGGGGGACGCTGTTTTTGGATGAAATCGGCGATCTGGCGCCGATCCTTCAGGTAAAGATCCTGCGTTTTCTGCAGGAAAGGATCATCGAACGCGTGGGGGGGAGAGAGTCCATTTCCGTCGACAGCAGGGTGATTGCCGCTACCCATCAGAATCTGGAAAATGCGGTCAAAGAGAATAAGTTTCGGGAGGATCTCTACTTCCGCCTGGCGGTCGTCACCATCGCGTTGCCCCCGTTGCGGGAACGCGGCTCAGATGTGATTGAGATCGCCGATCACCTGGTCAAAGCCTTCTCCAAGGAGCTGCATCTGGCCCCGAAGAAGTTTACCAAGCACGCTTTGGAAGCGATGCAAGCCCATGACTGGCCAGGCAACGTCAGGGAGTTACAGAATCGACTCAAGCGGGCTCTGGTGCTCTCGGACGGCCCGTTTATCAATGCTGAAGAACTCGAGCTCGAGACCCCCGTTGAATCTCGCGCCAAAAGCACCTTGAAGGAGGCTAAAGAAGAAGTGGAGCGGGAAGTGATCGCCAAAGCTTTGCAGGAAAACGGCCATAATATATCCAAGACCGCCAAAGCATTGGGGGTCAGTCGTCCCACTTTGTACGAACTCATGCAAAGGTACGGGATTTGAGCAGGCGTCCGACACGCGACTTTGATTGAGCCAATGGCTGACCTATCGATGCTAGGGCGTCCGGATCTTCGGACGCCTTTTTTTTGAACGCGTGTTCCCTGTATGTTTACACGCCGTGAATTCGATTCTAAGGTCTTATGATTTGCAGTCAAACGCGAATAGCGCTTAATTAGAAGTGGCAGCAATCACCTCGTAGTGCCGCCAAATCAAGTGCTTAAGCCCCAAAGGGGCGGGGCAGCAAAGCCCAGGGCGTGAGCCCTGGGATCATGAACATCCGGGAGAACAGCCCTGTAGGGGCGAAGCAGCCTGCGCCGCCCTTACAGGGCTGATTCATTCCTCTACGTCAGTTCCCAGGGCTTGCGCCCTGGGCTTTCCTGCTCGACCCTTTCAGGGTCCTAATCGGACCCCTTAATTAAGCGCCATTCCAGTCAAACGACGGTTGTTGCAATCGCGGAAATAATGGGATATATTGCAAACTATCCCTCACGTATTCAAGGGCTTCGGTCGATCTATCAGGCTGATGCCATCGACGACAATTACTATACCGGACGGTGATCCATCATAGACGCCAGAGAAATCATCATTCAACGCAAGAGCACGATTGCCGCGGCAGTTTTCCTGTTTGCGAGCTTCGGCTTTTTGTATTGGAACGTGATCGTCAGACTTGTCAATGACTGGTGGATTGACGAGAACTATTCTCACGGTTTCCTCATTGTACCGATCGCGCTCTACTTCGTGTGGGAACGGCGAGATCGGCTGGCTCTCGCCCGGCTTCAACCCAGCATGTCCGGCGTGATCCTGATCTTGGGAAGCCTTGCCACCCTTCTCGCCGGTGTGTTGGGATCGGAGCTATTTTTGACCAGGGTTTCGACTCTTGGGACCATCGCAGGAGCAGTTCTCTTCATCTGGGGATGGCAGCACCTGAGGATCCTGCTTTTCCCCATCTTATTCCTTTTGCTGATGATCCCGATCCCCGCGATCATCTTCAACCAGATCGCATTCCCCCTTCAGCTGATTGCGTCCCGCTTTGCTGAACTGGCGCTCTCAGCCGTCGGCATACCTGTGCTGCGCGAAGGCAATGTCATCCAACTGGCAAACACCAGCCTCGAAGTCGCGGAAGCCTGCAGCGGGATACGATCCCTGATATCACTCCTTACCCTTGGAATCATCTTCGGCTACTTCATGGATGCCAGATTGTGGGTGCGGCTTGTTTTTGCGTTGGCCACGATCCCGATCGCAATTCTGGCGAATGGGTTTCGCGTCGCTGGAACCGGGGTGGCAGCGCACGCGATCGGACCAGAGGCTGCGCAAGGATTTTTTCACACTTTCTCCGGTTGGGTCATATTTCTGGTGGCCTTTATGATGCTTTTTGCATTGCAGCGACTGATCCACTGGCTCATTCCCAATCCAGATCAGAAATCACAGACGCAGAAGCACGCGGCAGATCAAGCCATGGAGGGAAAACAGTGATCCGCAGGGCGCTAGGCATCTCGGTTTTGCTGGTCGCCGGAGCAGTTTACCTTGGTTTTGCATCGAAAACCGAGCCGACACCGGTTCGCCGGCCGCTGTCGGAACTGCCAACTCTGATCGGCAATTGGCAGGGTGAACCTTCCGTGGATCTGGATCAACGCACACTTGAAGTTCTCGGGGTCGATGATTACACAAACCGACTCTTCACCGGTCCGGACAAGGCCGCCGTCAGCCTGTATATAGGGTATTATCGGAGCCAACGCCAGGGAGATACCATGCATTCGCCGCTGAACTGCTTGCCTGGCGCAGGGTGGAATCCGATCAAGAGGGATCATCTGACCGTTTCAATCGACTACGGCAATTTACACGATGGCGGCCACGATCCCCAACCGCAGGAGATCGAAATCAATGACATAGTTATTCTGAAGGGTTTGGAGCGCCAGGTAGTACTATATTGGTACCAGAGCCATGGGCGCATTGTTGCGAGCGAGTACTGGGGCAAGATCTACACAGTAATCGATGCCATACGAACCAATCGAACCGACGCGGCTCTCGTGCGTGTGATCAGCCCCGTTGTGGGCTCTGAGGATACAGCCGAGCGAACGGCCGAGCAAAATGCGATCGGTTTTGTAAAGGGCTTGGTTCCACTCCTCAGTGAGTACCTGCCCAACTAGCGCAATTGCCGAACGGCTCTGGGGACCGCGAAACACACGGAGCGGCATAGCCGCAAAAACCTCAACGCAGAGGACGCGGAGGACGCAGAGTGAAAAACTCATCTTCTCTGCGTCTTCCGCGCCCTCTGCGTTGAAAAAATCTGTTCCAGCCCGGAAAGGACTTACGGTTTCGCGGTTCCTGCTCGCTTTTTTCGGAGGCTGAAATGCTCTTCTCGAAACGATCTCATTATCTGGTTCTTCTTGTCGTCTTTGGGATTTTGCTTGCCGCATGCGGCCGCGATCCAAAAACGCAACTCGAAAACGGTAAAAAATATATTGGCGAGAAAAAATACAGCGAAGCGATCATTGAACTCAGAAACGCCATCAAGGGAGCCCCGAGACTGGCTGAAGCACACTACCAACTGGGACTTGCCTATCTCTATCTAGGCGCATACCCCAATGCCAAGCAGGAGTTTCAGGAAACCGTGTCTTCGGATCCAAGCCATTTGCCGGCTCAATTGCGGCTGGGAAACCTGCTCCTCTTGGAGCACAAGTTCGACGAAGCGCGCGCCAGAGCACAGTTAGTCCGCAAGAGCGAGGCGAACAACATCCGGGCCCAGATCTTGCTCGGCAATACCTACGCCGGCATGGTCAGCCTGAACGATTCTATCGCTGAGATCAGGCGCGGATTTGAAACTGAACCCAGGCTCCTCCCTTCGTATCTGCAGCTGACATCGACACAGGACCCGGCGCGACAGCCGCGGATCGCCGAAGAGACTTACAGGAAAGCCTTGGCGGCCGATAGCCGTTCCCCCGAAGCAAAGCTGGCCCTCGCGAACTTCTATCTGATGAACCAGAGGCCCGCTGAAGCCGAGGAACTGTTCAAGAGCGCGGTGCAAGCAGACCCTCAATCTCGCGATGCCGTCCGGTCATTGGCGTTCTTCTACCTGCAAACCAAGCACTTTGACGAGGCCGAGCAGCTTTACAAGAAATTCGTGGATTTAAACAAGGATGACAGCAACCAGGCCGTCGTTCTGGCGGACTTTTACCTGGCGACAGGCAAAGTTGAACAAGGTGTCCGGACTTTAGAAAAAATGATCTCCGGCGATCCGAAGAATGCGCTCCCCAAGAAGAGACTCGCCAACATCTACCTCAGCCAGAGTTCATTCGACAAAGCCGAAAAACTGGCGGATGAAATTCTTAAGGAGAATGATAAAGATGCGGATGCCCGCTTCCTCAAGGGCAGGATCCTGCTGATCCACAATCAGACCGCCGAGGCGATCAAACAGCTGGAGAACGTGACCAAAGCCCACCCACGCGCCGCGACCGGCCACTACTTCCTGGGGTTGGCCTTCATGCAATCCAGAAACGTCGATAAGGCAACCACGGAACTGGAGACGGCAGTCAAGACCGATCCAACTTTCATCCAAGCCTATCTGGTGTTGGCCCAACTGGATATAGATACCGGCGACGCCGAGGGCGCCATACGCTATTCGCAGCAGGCCATAAACCTTAATGCGAATCTGGACCAGGCGCATTTCCTCCTTGGCACCGCATATCTGATGAAGAAGGATTATGCGAACGCCGCGCCCGAGCTGGAGGGATTTATCAAAAAATATCCTCTAGACGCTCTTGGTCTTCATCGTCTTGGCCTTCTCTACCAGGGGCGTGGGGACACCGCACGCGCGGAAGCACAATTTGACACGGCGTTAAAGATTAACCCAAACCTGATGGATGCCGTCGCATCGCTATCGAGTCTGTATCTCACAGAAAAGAAGCCGGAGAAGGCGATTCAGCGGTTAAGCCAATTCATCGCCCAGTCTCCAACTCAGCCTAGATTGCACGAGATACTAGGTCAAGTCTATCTGAGTCAGAAAGATCCGGCCCGGGCGGAAGAGGAGTACCAAAAGGCCGCGGCTATCGATCCAAAGGACATGAACGAGCGGGCGGTGCTCGCCGAGTTTTATGCACGCATCGGGAAGCCAGAGAAAAGCATCGAAACCCTCCAGGCAATCCTGAAGGACGATCCCTCGAACTCTCAGGCCAGGGCACGGCTCGGAGAGAATCTGCTGGCCGCCAAGCAATACGACCGGGCGCTGCAGGTATCAGAAGAGGCACTCAAGAATAACGCGAAGGATGCGAGCACGCTGCTCCTGAAGGGCAGAGCGTTGATGGCACTGAACCGGCGGAGCGAGGCTTCGGCTTTGCTGCAAGAAGCGGTCGCCGCTGAGCCTGGCTCGCAAAGTGCGCGCTATTTCCTTGGATTGGCCTGGATACAGGCAGGGGACCGCAAGCGCGCCGAGTCCGAATGGACGGAAGCAGTCAACCGGGGCGGGAGATTCGCCCAGGTCTATCTCGCGCTGGCCCAATTGAAGCTCGACGCCAGCGACCCTGACTCGGCTATCCGCCTCGCTCAGCAGGCATCGGGCATCAATATCGGTGCGAGCGACGCCCATTTTATCCTCGGGAAAGCCTTTGGAAATAAGGGAGACTACCAGCGCGCTGCCGCCGAACTTGAGGAATATGCCCGGGCCAATCCGACCAATGCGGCCGCGCTGCTGGAATTGGGACGTGCCTATCAGGCCCAGGGAAAGCCGGCGGAAGCCGAGGCGAAGTTTGAGGCATCTCTCGCCGGGGATCCTCAACATATCGAGTCGCTGGCCAGTCTAAGCGGCCTCTATGTGAGTCAAAACAAACCGGAAAGAGCCATCCAGCGGGTGAATCAGCAGATCGCCCTGGTGCCACTGGACGCGCGCCTGCATGATCTTCTGGCGCGGGTCTATCTCAGTCAGAAGAACAATCCGAAGGCCGAAGAGGAATATCAGAAGGCCGTGTCGCTCGACCCGAAAAATCCGGATCGACGCGCCACGCTGGCCGATTTTTATGCGGCGACCGGCAAGCCGGACAAAAGCGTTGAGGTCTATCAGGCGCTCATGAAGGAGGATCCTGCAAATATCGCTCTCAAGAAGCGCCTGGCGGCCTCCTACTTGAATCAAAGGATTTTCGATAAAGGTATCCAGGTCACCGATGAAATTCTAAAGGCCAATGCCAGGGATACCGACGCCCGCATCCTGAAAGGAAGGATGCTGCTCGGCCAGAGCAAGTCCAGCGAAGCAGTCGCTGAATTGCAGACAGCCGTCAACAACGATCGTGCTTCCGCGCCGGCACACTATTACCTCGGGCTGGCACACCTTCAGAACAAGAAGGACCCGATGGCTGAAGCCGAGTGGAATGAGGCAATCCGGAGTGACGCCAGGTTCACCCCGGCAATGGCTGCGCTCGCCCAGTTCAAACTTGACCGCGGGGATCCGGACGCGGCCATCCGCTATGCGCAGCAGGCATTGAAAGTCGATCCCAACGCCGCCGATGCCCGTTTGCTGCTCGGGACCGCTTACGGAAACAAAAGATCCTACAAAGAGGCAGCCGCCGAATTCGAAACCCTGGCAAGACAGAATCCGTCGAATCCGATAGTATTCTATCGGCTTGGACTGGCGTACGCGGCTCAAGGTAAGACAGCCGAAGCTGAAGCGGCCTTTGAATCCGCGCTGAAAAGCAAGCCCGACAGCATCGAGCCGCTGGCCGGCCTTGCCAATCTGTATGTCGGCAACAAGCAGCCGGAGAAGGCGCTCCAGCGCGTCAACCGCCAGATCGCGCTGATGCCGCTGGCGGCTCAGCTTTACGAATTGCAGGGGCAGATCTACTTGACCCAGAAGAGCTATCCCAAGGCCGAGGAAGCCTACCGCAAGGCGCTTTCGATTGACAAAAACAGCATGACCGCCTATGGGCTTCTTGGGCAGCTGTTTGTCGTTCAGAACTCGCGCGATAAGGCCATTCAGGAGTTTAAGAATGCTCTAAAGACAAACCCGAGATCTGTAGAGGCCCATGTGATCCTGGGCACCCTTTATGAAATGCAGAGCGATCGGGCGGCGGCAAGGTATCATTATCGCGCGGCTTTGGAGATTGATCCGCAATCTCCGGTCGCAGCCAATAATCTCGCGTGGATACTCGCCGATTCCGGAGGAGATCTGGATGAAGCGCTGAAATTAGCTCTAACGGCGAAGGAGAAACTGCCGAATGTGGTCAACGTCTTAGACACCCTAGGCTGGGTCCAGTACAAAAAAGGCGCCTACAAGACTGCAATCGAAACGTTGAGAGATTGCGTCAGCCGAGATCCGAAGAATCCCACCTATCACTATCATCTCGGCATGAGCTATTTTAATAACGGAGAGCGCGAAAGAGCCAAGGTTTCCCTCAGCGAAGCCTTGAGATTAAATCCATCGTTTCCTGGAGCTGAAGAAGCGAAAACAACCCTTGCGAAATTATAATCGGCCAGAGGCGGTGGTTTACCTTAACCCGGATTATTCATGAAGAACCAAGAGAAAAGCGTTTTTGGACGCGGATGAACGCGGATCAGAATCACCTTAGAGGGGCTTTTGCCGTCGTTGTTTCCAGGTACGG
>Ga0187878_1002190_pt1 | contig 17720 bp, 14 predicted proteins | sample June2016WEW_17_1_FD_132979 | JGI IMG/M metagenome (GOLD analysis project Ga0187878, IMG submission 132979) | Peatland microbial communities from SPRUCE experiment site at the Marcell Experimental Forest, Minnesota, USA - June2016WEW_17_150 | ecosystem: Environmental > Terrestrial > Soil >...
CCGCAGCGGATAGTCTATGGGTTCTCCCCCCGTGGTCGCCATGAGGTCTTCAAAGAACCTCGGCTGCTCAACATCCTCCGTCCCCTTCTTGGGCCTCACCATTTGGCATCCATAGTAGACCGCGATCCGCAGCCCGGTCAGGGGGTGGGTCATTTTGCTCTTGATCTCCTCCAGCCCGACGTCCTCAACCAATACCTCCATCAAATGCCTCACCGAGCTCTTTCCGGAAAAATGGAGGTTGTCGGCTTCCAGGGCATAATTGATGTGTTCGGCCATGTCGGGGTCGGCCCGGAGCTGAGTGCGGGCTGAGTACATGTTCTTGTAGCAGCCGCTGCAGGGGCAAACCACATCCAGGTTCTGTTTCTCGGCCATGGCCAGATTCCGAGCGCTGAGGGCAAAGGCCAGGACCTCGTCCACGTGGAAATAGGCTGTGGCGCCGCAGCAGTTCCAATCCTCCAGCTCGTGAAGCTGGACGCCAAGACGCTGAGTTGTCTCGGTGGCAGACAAATGGTAGCTGAGCCCCATTTTCTCCAGAGAACATCCTGGGAAGTACGCGTATTCCTTCATGAGGCGCCTCCCACCGGGATGATCCTGCTGAACATTCTCCGAAATCCCTCCAGCCTCTTGATCCTTGGAGGGAGCACGGGAATCCTGCCTTTGAGCATCAGGCCCGTGGCGGTCATGGCCTCCTCAAGGAAACCTCGTAGGCCGTAGCTGAATATGTAAGCCGGGGCCAGAACGGGTTCGTATGATCTTCCGCCCCCCTGGATCATTTTCACGAAGGTTTCCGAGAACACGGGTCCAATCAGCCCTTCCTTGTACTTGTTTCTCCACATCGAATAGCGCTCCAGCGCATACATGAGTTCGGCAATGTCAATTCCCTCCGGACACCGAACCGTGCACTGGTAGCACGAAGCACAGAACCAATAGGTGTTGCTCGCCAAGACCTCGTCCTTGAGGTCGGCGTTGATCATGGCAATCAGTCGCCGCGGTGTATGGTCCATGAAAGGCGCCACAGGGCAAGAACCGCTGCAAGTCCCACATTGGATGCAGGTCCTGATCGGGTTGCCGTGCGCGGCATACAAGAGGTTGGAAATCTCTTGGCTGAACCCTGGTTTTGTTGCCATCAAGTTCCTCCGTTGGGTCTCAAGGTTGAACCCGCTTCGCCGTGGGTCGTGCAGAATGGGCGGCTCAGGCTTCCCGCCACCCACCAACCCCTGTAGGCTGTAGAGAGGGCTCCAGTTGCTGTGCCTGTGTGCACCGCAGGCTGAGGGCCCTACTTGGCTTCCGCCTTTTTGGCCTCGGCAGCCTTGAGCAGGGCCTCCACGCGGTCCAAGAGCAGCTTCGGCTCGACGGGCTTCTCCACCAACTCGTCGACGTCCACAAAGTGAGGATGCATCGGCCCCCCCGGAAAGAGGAAGGCGATTTGCTCCCGGATACCCGTGATGATTAGCACAGGAATCTGCTTGAGCTTGGGATCATTTCTCAGTTTCCGTGCAATCATGACGCCTTCCGCTCCCCGGCCCATCATGATATCGAGCAGAAGTATGTCGTATGGCTTTGACTGCAGGGCCCGGAGCCCCTCCTTGGGGTTGTAGGCCACACTCACGTCGTACCCGGCGCCCACAAGGATCGGCCTGATTCCTTCGACAAAATCCGGGTCGTCGTCAATTATCAGGAGTTTCTTACTTGAAGCCATTACGGACCTCCATGGTGAGAACTTGCCGAGGGATTGCCGACTAAATCGGCCTGGCTTGGTTGATTTGTCAGGGCTGGCAGGCGAATCGTGAACGTGCTGCCCTCGCCGAGTTCGCTCTCAACGGAAAGGCTCCCGTGGTGAACCTCGACGATGCGGCGTGTGAGGGCGAGACCCAGGCCAGTGCCTCTTTCGGCTTCGGGGCCGGCCTTGCCCACGTGGAACCCCTCAAAGACATGGGGTAAGTCCTCTTTGGATATGCCCACACCTTGGTCGGTGACCGCGAGCAGAATGTGTTCTGCCTCCGCCTTGGCCTGAAGGGAAACCCGGGTGCCCGAGTGAGAGTACTTGATGGCATTGCCAAGTAGGTTGACGAGGGCTTCTGTCAAGGTCGTCTCGTCCCCGCTGAGGAGAGGCAGTGGCCCCTCCTCGGAGGTGACCACTTCAACGTCCTTACGGGTCGCGAGCGACTGCACCTCCTCGACCGCTTTGGCGACGAGGCCAGAGATGGAAATGGGTCGGAACGTGGCTGCGAGCCCCTCGAGGTCCACGGAGTAGACCTTCAGCCAGCCATGCACCACTTTCATCAGCCCCTCCAGGGAAGACTCCATGCGCTTCAGGCGGCTCATTTGAGTATCACTCAAGGACGCTGACAATTCAGTCTCAAGCGCCCAGAGGTTCTGCTGAACCGCGCCCAGGGGAGCCTTGAGCTCGTGGGAGACAATCGCAGCGAAATTCTCCCTGAGCATTTCCTTCTCTTGTCGCAGGGCGATTGTTTCCTGGACCAGTCTACGCTTCTCGAGGCCGCGCCTCACGATCATTCGGAATTCGTCGGGGGTGAACGGCTTCGGTAGGAAGTCGTAAGCTCCGCTCTTCATCGCGTCGACCGCGGAACTGACCGTCGCATAGCCCGTGATCACGATCGTCACTAGGGTGGGATCGATCTCGTGAATTCGCTCCAGCACCTCGAACCCAGAGATTCCGGGCATCTTTAGGTCGACGAAAATCAGGTCGGGCTTGAGCTCTTCAGCGAGTTGGAGCCCTCGAGTGCCATCGCTGGCGGTTGCCGTGTCGTATTCGCCGCCCTTGAGAATCAGCACGCATGAGTCCAGGACGACTTCCTCATCATCGACGATTAGGATCTTGGGCCTAGGTTCCATGGATCGCAACTTCCTCCACAGCCACCGGCAGTCGAATCACGAAGGTTGTCCCTTTTCCCACTTGACTGACCACGGATATCGTCCCCTTGTGCTCCGCAACGATGCCGTGGCTGATGGCCAGGCCCAGCCCGACCCCGTGCCCAGTCTCCTTGGTCGTGAAGAAGGGGTCAAAGATCCGGTCCATGTTCTCCGGGGCAATGCCTTGACCTGTGTCGGAAAACTGCACCTCGACACACTGGTCGTCTGGGAGGAACCGCGTGGCAAGTGTCAGGCGTCCCCCATCCTTCATGGCCTCCGCAGCATTGATGATCATGTTCATAAACACGCGGGAGATCTGCGAAGGGTCAAGGATGAGCAGGGGGAGATCCTGCTGAAGGTCCCGCACCATCTCGATGTTCTGGAACGAGGCCTGCCTTTCTACTAGACTTGCGCACTCGGCCAGTATCGAGTTGACGCTGCAGAGCGTCTTGTCCGGCTTCCTCTGCCGGGAGAAGTCCAGTAGGGCGCGGATGATGTCCCGGCACCGGTCGGCCTGGGTGACAATCTTGCGCAGCGACTCGGTCGCGGGGCCATCACACGGTGCGTTCTCCAAGAGAAGGTGGGAGTAGGTGACGATCCCCTGAAGAGGGTTGTTGAGATCGTGGGCCACATTAGCCGCCAGCTGGCCAATCAGTGCGAGCCGCTCGGACTCCATGATCTTCTTGCGGGTGAACTCCTTGAGGCTCGCATCCCTCTCTTTCAAGGCCAAAGCCATGACGTTAAAGGCCGAGGCGAGATCCCCTAACTCGTCACTGGACCTTACGTCCACCCGGGCATCCAGATTCCCTCCCGCCACTTCGCTGGCGGCCAGGGACAAACGTCTTATCGGAACAGATATCCGCCGAGCCAAAAGATACGCTAAGAGCATGGTGACAAGGGCCCCGGCCAGCGCGATGGCAAGGAAGGACGTGATCGTCTGGCGAGTGAGATCGACATACCTCTGTTGCAGAATGCCCACGTAGAGGATTCCAATGATCTGCTGATCAGCGTTCCTGATGGGCTCGTAGGCGGCGATGTACCAATTGTTGACAACGAAGGCTGGCGCAATCCACGGCTGCCCTTTCTCAACCACCTGTTGATAGACCTGTTCTTGGATGCGCGTCCCGATCGCCCTCGATCCATCCGTGTTCAGGACATTGGTCGAGATCCTCACATCGTCCTGGAAAATCGTGGATGTTCCGATATCTTTGCCCTGATATTCCATGCCCTGGAAGACAGTCTGTTTGACCTTGTCCACGATCTCGTAGTTTCTGTTGAGGAGAACACCCCCATACACTACCCCGATGAGATCCCCTTGGGCGTCAAACACCGGAGCGGCCGATTTGATCATCATGCCGGCCGTCTGTTCCGTGTCCGTCCTAGGCCGGGCCATTGGCGTACTCACGAATTTGATGTCTGCCTGATTCGCCAAGGCCTGAGACTCGAGCCGCAGATCGCCGGCCGGCACAATTTCGGTTCCTCCGACGGGCGCTTTGCTTTGCAGCACAGCTTTTACCAAAGGATCCACGCTTTGGTCATCGCCCGTGGGCTCGTTGGGGCCAGCTCGAATGATCACCTTTCCGCGGACATCGGTCACGTCCAAGACGTCGAGGGATTCAGATTGCTTGACCTTTGTCAGTTCCACGGCCACCGGGGCCAAATTGCCTGAGGACAGATCTTCCTCGACCAGACGGCGGCTCGCGGTGAGCTGAATCACGTCGTTGTTGTGGCGCAATTCGTCCAGGTAGATCTCCCGTGCGGCATTGAGATCCTTTTGGACCATCTCCTGTGCTTCCGAAACCACCCGATTTTGAATCGTCTCGACTCCGATGGCGATAATAATGCCGCTGGTAATCAGCGCAATGAGCAGGAAGCTCCCCGTCAGCTTGGCTGCGATCGAGAGCTTCGGTCGCCACTGGAGCGATTTGACAATGCTTGGCAGCTTCCGCCAGTTCATATCCTTGACATCGATGCCATTTGGCCGTCAAAGGGCCTCGTGAACCAATTCAATCAGGTCCTTGACCACAAGCTGATTCTCGCAGCCGGCTGTCTTGAGTGCGTCTCGGTACATGCTATGGTCCTTCGGGCAGGCTGTGACGAAGACATGGACGCCGTCGAGTTTAGCGGCCTCGCGCACGCGCGACTCGCTCGGCCGCTCGCGCATTGCGCCCTCCTCCATCCAGATGCGGCCACCGCCCGCGCCGCAGCAATAGGCGCGATCGCCATGGCGGGGCATTTCGACCACCTGGCAACCGGTGGCCGCAATCACTCGGCGCGGAGCATCGTAAATCCCGTTGTAGCGGCCCAAGTAGCAGGGGTCGTGGTATGTCACCTTGTAGCCCAGCTTCTTGGTCAACCTGAGTTGGCCGGAAGCAATCAGTTCGTCCAGCAGCTCAGCGTAGTGAAGCACCGACCATCGCCCTTTGCCATTTGCCGGATACTCGTTTTTCAAGGTGTTGTAAGAGTGCGGGTCCGTTGTGACGATGGTCTTGAAGGTGCACTTGTCTAGGGTGGCATGGTTTTTCTCGACGAGCATCTCGAACAAGCCTTCCTCCCCCACGCGGCGGACATCGTTGCCCGCGTTGCGCTCACCCTCGTAGAGAATGCCGAAGTCGAGGCCGGCCTGGCGAAGTACGCTGGCCGTGTCTCGCGTGACCTCTCCCAGCCCGGCGTGGAAGGAGGCGTAGTCACCGACAAACCACAGGAATTCGACCGGTTCCCTGCGCGCATCCTTGATCCTGGGCTGGACTCCTTGGGCCCACTTGACTCGCGATCGCTCCGGCTGGCCGAAGGAGTTTCCGTAGCGTCCCAAGTTGGCCAGCGCTTCCTGCAATTGGCCATCCATCCGGCCTTCGACGACGAGGTAGCGGCGCAGATCCACAATCGATGAAAGCTGGTCGATGAATACCGGGCAGATCTCAACGCAGGCACGGCAACTGGTGCAAGCCCAGAGCTCGTCGGTATGTACGATCTCGCCGTGTAAAGCGGGGGCGCCCTCCGGATGCCATAGATGTGCTTCCAGATTGATCATCAGATTGCGCGGCGAAAGACTCAAGCCGCTGGCAAAGGCTGGGCATTGATCCTGGCAACGCCCGCAGCGGGTACAGGCCTCAAAGTCGAGGATTTGCTTCCAGGTGAAATCACGCCACTCCTTTACTCCTACACTGTTCCCAGAGCGCACGGGAGCCAACTTGCCAGCCGGCTCAAGGGGTCGGAAGAATATGTTCACTGGCGCCGCAAAGATGTGAAACAGTTTCGTATAGGGCACGCTAGCAATGAAAGCAAAGGCAGCCAGTGCATGCGCAATCCACAACGAGAGATGCAGGGAACGTGCGGTCGGCTCGCTGAGTCCCACGAGCAAGGAAGCAATCGCGTTGCCTACGGGCGACCAGCCGGCCCAGGCCGGGTGCGTCACGCTGATGCGTAGCGCCTCAATCAGGTAGCCGGTGACGGCTATAAAGGCCAGAAGGGCAAGGACATAGGCATCATCCCATGCCAGGCTCCAGCCTCGATTGTTCGATGCCACTCCTCCTGGCAGCAAGCGGGATGGGCGAAGAACGTATCTCCGGAAGGCGGCCAAAGCGAGTCCCATCAGGACGAGCAGACCGAAAATGTCCAGGGCTAACTCGTACAGGACGTAGACACCGCCGGTGAGGAACTGGAAGCCGAAGAGCAGGTGAGTGACATCCCAGTCGACCGTCGCGAGGATTGTCCCCATCAGCAGCACGACCATGCCCCAAAAGATGGAAAGATGCATGATGCCCGCGTAGGCATCCTGGGCCGTCCGAAACTGCCCCAGCGCATGGGTTAAAACGGACATGAGCCGCTTGCCCAGGCGCTCCGTGCGATGCACCGGCTGCCCCAGACGCCACCGTCGCACGCGCCGGAAGACCCCGTAGGCGAACACGAGGATCGTGATGGCACCCAGGAGGTATTGGCCAATTTCTGCCCAGCGCGGAATATTCCAGAAGGTCTCTCGGATCGGCATGTTCTCTTGACCTCGTTGCCCTTACCCGGACTTGGCCTGGCGCGCTTTTTCCGTAAGGACTGGGACCAGATCGAACAGGTCGGCCGTCGCCCCGTACTTGGCCACGTCGAAAATTGGAGCACCTGGGTCCGTGTTGATGGCGACGATCATCTCTGCGTCCGCCAGACCTTCGAGGTGCTCGGGTGCTCCGCTGATGCCCAAGGCCAAGTACAGCCTGGGCTTGACCTTTCTGCCGGACTTGCCCACAAGCCTCGAGGTTGGCAGCCACCCCTGATCGACAATTGGACGGGATCCACAAACCACTCCCCCCAAGGATTCGGCCAGCCCCTCTGCCAGCTCCAAGTTGTCCTGATTCTGGATGCCCCGGCCGACAGCCACCAGGATTGGGACCCGCGAGATGTCCACGTCGCCGACCTCGGGTTCGAGATACTGCTTCAGCCTCACGCGGAGATCCTCCAGAGGGGGCGCCGGCATGGAGACGATCTGCGGAGACGGCTGAGGCCCTCCCGATTCCGGTTTGAAGCCGCCGGGGATCATCGTGAGCAGCGCGATCGGGCCGGGCAAATCACCCTCCGCCATGATCTTGCCTCCGCAGATCTGGCTGACAAATCTTGGACTGCCTTGGTCGACCCGGATGGTCTGGCAATGGCTGACAAGTGGCCATCCGAGCCTGGCGGAAAGCAGGGCGCCTAGCTCTGTTCCCATCGAGGTCTCGCCAAACAATACGGCTCGAGGTGCATGTTCTTTGAGCAGGCTGGCGAGCACCCTCGTGTAGCCATCCGGGTTGAACTCTGCTAGCGCCGGGTGGTCGATGTAGATGACCCGGTCGGCGGGAAGGGAGCCAGCTAGCTCTTGCACCTTGTGACCCAGCAGCACAGCGACGACACTTCCCCCAGTCCCGCGGGCCAGCTGCCTGGCCGCGGCCAGCATGACAAACGTAATGTCTGTCAACTGGCCCCGAAGATGCTCAATGCCAACGTAAATGTCCTGGTTCATCTCTGCTTCCTTGGGGACAAACAAACCAAACTCGAAGCGGAGTCGTTAGAGTACTTTTCCTTCTTTGAACACTTCGATGAGTCGGGCGGCCACATCATCCACCTCACCTTCAAGCATTTCGGCGCGCTTTGCAATTTGCGGACGGAACATGTGCGCCACGACCGGGCCGCCGCGGGGATCCAGATCGCCAGCGCCCCGCTGGACAATCTTGGCGGTGCTCATCGCCTGGCGGATCCGGCTCACCGCCACGTACCGCGGAGGCTTCTCCGCGGCTTGAATTCCCAGAAGGGCGGGTAAGGTCACTTCCATCTCGGCGATTAGTCCGCCCGCATGTTCTTTGCGTACAGTCACCATGCCCTCTCCGACGGTTATTCCCGAAACGTAGCCCACGAAAGGCCAGCCAAGGAGCTCCGCGAGCAGGGGGCCAACCGGCCCGTCCAAATCGTCATGAGCTTGCACCCCCGTGAGAACCAGGTCGGGGCGCAACTCGGCGACAGTGGCTGCCGCGGCGCGTGCCAGGGCGTGGTTGTTAGCAGATTCGAAGGAGCCGGTGAGCTTGATGATCTGGTCGGCGCCACGCGCCGCAGCCGTATACAGGACATCCTCGATGCCACTAGCCTCGGGAGCCAAGACCGTCACTTGGCCTCCTTGACGCTCCTTCAGCAATACGGCCTGTTCGAGGGCATGATCGTCGAACTCGCTGATGATCAGGCGCAACCATGCGGCATCGAGACTCGCCCCGCTGGCGTCGACAACCAGTTCCTCGACCAGGTCCGGCACCATCCTGACCAGGACTGCGATGTTCATCCACGCCTCTCTCTAGCTGCTGGCGGATGCGACCAAGAGCTCTACGATGTCCTTCACTGCTAGATTGTTGGCCTCGCCAATCGACTTCGCCGCGTCTTCAAACCGTGGGGGTTCGTAGGGACAGGCCACGGCAAGAACGTCAGCGCCCACGCCAACCGCCTCTCGTACGCGCCATTCCGAGGTCCGGGCATGAGCTCTCTCCCAGGTGAACCCATCTAACCACATACCGCCCCCGCCCCCGCCGCAGCAGAGGCTCGTGGTCCGCTCGTGCGGCATCTCGACGAGCTCGATGCCAGGGATGGCTGCGAGCAGAGCACGCGGTTCTTCGAAGATCCCGTTGGCGCGGCCCAGGTAGCAAGGATCATGGTACGCGACGCGAGCTCTTACCTCTTGCTTGAGCAGCGGCTTGAGTTGTTCGAGCCGCTCGGCCAGGAACTGGGCGAGGTGCTGAACGGGATAGGTGATCCCCAGAGCCGGATACTCATTCTTGAGCGCGTTGTAAGCATGTGGGTCGGTGGTTACGATTCGTTGGAATTGGTATTTGCTCAACGCCTGGGCATTCTTCCTCGCCAGAGTCTCGAACAGGCCGGGCTCGCCCGCCAACCTTTGGGAATCGCCGTCGCTCACTTCCTCCGGCCCCAGGATGCCAAAGCTGACTCCCAGGGCCTGCAGCAATTTCGCCAGAGCGCGGCTGACCTCTTGAAGGCGGGGGTGAAAGGAACCGTAGTCACCAACGTACCACAGGACTTCGACCGGCTGCCGGAGGAGCCCATCACCGGCACGTCGAGTCCTTTGGTCCAGTCGGCCCGCTTGCGCGGCGATGCCCCCAGCGCGTTTCCATAGCGAAAGGCGTTCTCGAGGGCGCTCTGCAACTCGGCGGGGACCTTGCCTCGGAGCATCATCTCGGCCTTGATCGTTGTCATCAGCCCGTCGGTAACCGGGATTTGCTTAGGACAAACGGACGTGCACGACTGGCACGACATGCAAAGCCAGACCGAGTCGCTCTCGTAAAGTGGCGAAAGATCCTCGGCCCGTAGCTGCGCTATGAGCGATTGAGGCGGGAAATCCATAGCGAACCCATAGGGGCAAATCCCGCTACACGTCCCACACTGAAGGCAGAGCCTCAACCTCTCCGCGTGGGGGATCGCTGATGAAAGCACCTTGTCGTACAAAGCTTGCTCAGGGGCGGGCGCAGCGGACATGGATCATCTCCCATGAGAGCCTATGTGACCCAACTCGGAACGGAGACATGCATTCCATGCCCCCACCAGTCCAGATTGCGTTCCCAGCACGAGCGGGATTTGAAAGGGATCTTTGTGAAGGAAGGAACCCAAGGATGCCCGTCAAGACTACCGGACGCATAGCCGTGACAGGTCACAAAAAGGCCCCAACCTACTCCCTTGTCGCCAGGGCGATCGCGGCCTTGGGGGGGGGACGGGGGGCCTGGAAACTCAATGAGCCGAAGCTCAACCAGAGCAACCTCAGGATCGCGAACCTCCATTTGAAGCGGTCCCGTGTCGAAAGGCTGGGCAGTCCCGATCCTGATTGATGGTCCCACCGGGCCAGATCTCAATCGAGTGTCGGATGTCATTGGGCCGAATGTTCTATGTCACAGGGAGGATAGCCTTGAGCCCTCCGCGAAGGACTGTCCAACAAGACATGATCATCCTCCCAGGGGACGATACGATTGGGATGGTGCCCAGCCAATCGCCCATATGGATCATATAAACAGGGTCTCGGGAATAGGCCCGGCGCAGGACTCTTCCACCACTCGCGGTCTCCCTCGCGCACCTTCCCCCCAAGGTGTGGGAGGATGACTCCTCAAGCATCGGTCGAGTCGAACCGTGGACATGGAGGGTCGCCTCAAGAGTACCGGAACCGCGAGCTGGGGCCGGTGACGACCGGAGAGCGGTTCCTCCCTTGGTAGCCGCACACCGTGGTGGCGGCCGCCCGACTAGGTTGACCGGGATCGTCATGGCCCGCTGCAATGCTGCGGTTACGCGGTGGTGAGGACTTGGACCCTGCGTTTGGGCGGAATCCGTTTGATCCGTCACACCCGGATCTTGGGGTCCCCTTGGGTAGAGTCTTCACGTGAGATTGACCTTGCTACGGGATTTGCCTTTGATCCATCCGCACTAATTGGGAACAGGCTCCGAGCGCGCGTAGGCAAACGGGTGCGAACGAGGTGTTCGTGGAGGAACCCATGGGTATCAGAATCCCCGCGCGATTGATAGCAGAATCAACGTACGGCCCGGATCAGGGAACGGCTGCCCAGCTCAATCTTATGGTGTCGCTGAGTCCTGAGAACAATCTACGTATCTGATAGACCGTCAGAGGACGAGAGATGAGCCTGGAGGCCTGATTGCGCCTGCCCAAGATCTGAGGGGCGCCCGATGGGTTCAACCCGGAACTGGTCGGAGAGAAGGGGGCCAGCAAGTCACGACGCCCATCTCAGCGGAGCTGATTGGGTGCTCGGGCAAAGGCATTGCGGCGTGCGCAGCCAGACGTGTGGCCTCCAGGAACAAGAGCTCAGCTGAGGTGATAGTTCGGGTTCCCGCACGGCCCAGACGCACGCCCATGGCTCAGCCTCTTGGGCAGTGCGGCCCCCTGGGATGTGGGGGCGAGGACCTAGCACGGTCTCCTGGTTTCTTTGGATATCTTCTGCGGAGACGCTCTGCGCTAGTCCGTGTGAGCATAGAGGGGCAGGGTCACGATGAACGTGGTCCCCTTGCCTTCAGCGCTGTGCACCCCGATGAACCCCCCATAGGATTCGACCAGCCGCTTTACTATGCTAAGGCCCAGGCCGGTCCCGACAATCTCAGCCCTGCGCACATTCGTAGCCCTGAAAAACTCCTCCCAAAGGCGTGTCATCTCTGCCTTAGGGATACCCATGCCGGTGTCGGAAACGCTGACCACTGCAGCACCTGATCGGCGCCTGGCCGTAACCTTCACGGTCCCGCCGCAGGGTGTGTACTTGACCGAATTGTCAACGAGGTTCCCAAAGATCTGTGCCAACCCATCCTGCGTTGCGCGCACGAAAATATCGTGCGGAGGAATGTCCTTTAGTAGAGTTATCTTCTTTTCGCCCGCAGCCAGTGAATGCTGATCCAATACCCTCTGGATGGCCGGGATCAGGTCCATGGGTTGGGGTTGCTCCACGAAGCTCTCGCTCTTCGTAGCCGCGAGGACCAGCAAATCGTTGATCAGATCCATCAGGCGATCCAGGCGAGCCGCGACCCGACTGATCACGTCCTGCTGGCGCTCACTGAGTTCCCCGCTCATTCCTCCCAGCAGGACCCTCACTAGGCTCTGGGCCCCACTCACTGGAGAGCGGAGCTCATGCGTCACCATGCGCACAAACTGGGCCCGGTCCTGTTCGGCCTGCTGCAGGGATTGGTGAGCCATGGCGTTCTCTATTGCCACCGCCCCTTCTCCGGCGATCGCCGTAAGGAGGTCTGCGTCGTCCTGGCCGAAGCGCTTGGATTGAGTCGAATAAACGCGCAATACCCCCCGGGGCCCACTGCGGCCAATGATCGGCACCGCGAGAATGCTGCTAATGCCCTCCTCGACGACTTCGCGCGGGTACTGAATCCGCTCGTCGCTGGCGGCCTGGTCCACCAGCACTGGCCCGCTGCTCAACACTTCGCGATCTAGACCGCTTCGTGAGAGTTCCACGGGCCCTTTGCGTTGGTATTCCTGGCGCAGACCATAGGCTGCCGCCAGTTCCAGGGTCTCCCCCGTCTCGTCCAGCAAGCGAATCGAGGCTCGATCGGTGAATACGGCCTCGGCCGCGTGCTTCGCCAGGCGCGAAAGGACCTCCTCGAGGCTGAGCGTTGAGGAAACGGCCTGGCTTGAATGTAGGAGGGCCGTGACCTGGCGCTCCCGTTCGCGTAGCCGCGTCATGATTGAGGCCGTGAGAAGCAAAGAGGCCGAGGCTGCGGTCGCGAAAAAAAGAACCTGAGCCAGGATAAAGAAGGGATCGAGGTGAAGGCGAGCTGGCAAGACAGGAAGCGCTGGGTAGTTGGGCAGGATTCCGCCAGCCTCGAGCAGGGCGAGGGCGGCCAGGACCCCTGTGGCGATCGAAACGTAGATGTACCAGGGCACCTCGGGTAGCAGGATCGTCACCATCAACATGTGAATCAGAAAGAAGGGAATGGCTGGGCTGGTGATGCCTCCCGTGAGGTGCAGGAAAACCGCCATGGTGCTCCAATCCAAGGCGACCTGAATGATCACGGCCTGACGGGAGCGTTGCAGAAGTCGATCGGAGCGAGGTGAGAGGCCCCTGGCTGCCACGCCGTGCAACACCGCGTTGTAGATGAGGATCAGGGCTCCTAACAGGTACAGGGGGATTTCCGGGAGGGGAAGGTGGAGGAGATGGACCCCGAGTGCTGTGGCCAAGAGAACAGCGGCGCCGGCCAGCCAGCGCAGGCTGATCATCCGGGCGTTGGCAGTAGCTACATCGCTAGGGAGAAGGGTTCCTAGAGGATTCGTCTGTCGTTCGGCCTCAGCCACGGTCGCGGTCTCCTGCAGCTGGCGAGAGCTTACCTGCCCTTCTTGAGAAGCGTGTTCACCTTCTCAACCAAGATTCTTGGGTCGAGGGGCTTGTCGACGAAGCCTTCCACCGGCAGGTAGTCCTGATCGGATTCGAAGCGAAGAGGTGTAGTCGCGTGGATCGCAGTGAAAATCAGGATTGGGATATCCCGAAAGGGGGCCAGATCGGATCCCGGGTCAGGGTTCCGCAACTTGAGCGCGAGCTGGAACCCTTCCGTGGGCGTATCCATCATGACATCCAGGAGGATGAGATCCGGGCGATCCGCCTTGATCTGCTGAACGCCCTCTTCCCCGTTCCGGGCCGAACTAACCTTGTGGCCCGCGTATTCCAGGCACAATCTTGTAGCCAGAACCATGTCGGGGTCATCGTCGACAATCAGTATCTTTCCCATTCCTTCTCTTTTCTCGACCAGCACGTCAAACGGTAGCAATCGCTTTGAGGATGACCGTGATGGCCGGAGAGGCAAGCCGGGTGGGGCGCCGCCCAGGGCGGGAGCGGCCGGTTCCTGGGCCAGGTGCCAAACAGATCGAATCCCCTGGGCAGCCGCTGGGGTCCCTCACGACGCTGACGATCCTGCCGAGTTCAGGGGCCCGATTTCTTGCTTCACGAATTGATGCGAAGTCGCCCCGACCTTTGATCCGACTCGGCCGCGGACGGGATGATAGCACGACTGCGCTCGCTGAGTGCGAGCGTCCAGCGGGTCGGATTGACGGCCATCCGCTGATTGAAAGAGTTGCCTCAGGCTTCCCTGCTTCCCTCCGTGTAGGGCCTTCCCACAAAGAGGATCACGGCCGCTTTCGGGCCGGATGTCCTGTCAGGCTCTCCAAAGGCTGAGGTGTGTCGGGTCAGAGGAAGGCGACGGGAGGGTCGCCTCTTTCTTGCCTCAGGGCTTGCCCTAAGCTCGAAATCTCCGCCAAGGCTTTGCGATGTGGACCAACATTTGTGGTTTGCGGACCGAGGTCGCGATTCCCAATCGCGGGCAGGTGGGCGGCAACCTTGGGCTTGCCCGTCAGCTTAGATTCTTTGGGGAACCCTGCCCTTCGACAACTCGTGGGAGACTCTCAGGCTGACAGGCAAGCGCATCGGCGAAGGGCGAGCCAAATCCCCTCTTGTCCGGTTGCCGCGTTCCGTCGCTTGCCCGTCCGTTCTGCAAAAGCAAACCGGGGCTCCCCTTTTGAGGCCGCCCCGGCTGATCCATAAGGCAAGGATTGATCAAACCCGGAAATTCCCATGAGCTTGCTCCGCGTCGGTCATCACCTGCTTAGCTTCGCCGCCGCCCAAACCCGCCGAGCATGGTCACCCAATACAGGACCTGCAGGACTGCGGTCGCCAGGGCAGCCACATAGGTCATGGCGGCTGCGTTGAGAACCGCGTTCACTCCAGCCTCTTGTTCTGAGCTCGTTACCATTCCGGATTCGGCAAGCAATCTCCGAGCCCGGTAGGAAGCGTTGAACTCAACGGGAAGAGTCACTAAGGCAAAAAACGCGCCGATCGAGAAGGCCACAACCCCGAGCCAAGCGATGTTGTACAGTCCCAGAACAATCCCCAGCAAGATCAGGATCCAACCCAGATTCGAACCAATGTTGGCCGCAGGCACCAAGGCCGAACGGAACCGAAGGGGGAGGTAGTCGTCCCGTTCCTGCAAGGCATGGCCAATCTCGTGGGCAGCGACTGCGATCGCCGCCACAGAGGGAGTTTGGGCAACGGCAGAAGATAGTCGTAGCGTGTTGCTGCGAGGGTCAAAATGATCTGTCAACTTGCCTGGTACGGTTTCCAGTTTGACGTTCGACATTCCCCCGTAAGCCAGAAGCCGCTGGGCCGCCTCGGCCCCGGTGAGGTTGAGAGCGTTGCGGATCTGGCCCCACTTGCGGTACGCGCCAGAAACGCGCCACTGCGCGATCATGACCAACAGCAAGCCGGGAAGCATGAAGAGCAGGTAGGTGGGATCCAAGAACAGGAATGGCATATCAGTATCGTCCTCTCACCAATCGACCCAACGAGCTTTCCGCTCGTTTTCCCAGAAGATTTCCGTCGGCCTCGATCGGTTCATGCTGGCGGCCAGACAAGTTCTGGGTGGAGGGCGCGTCACCTGCATCCGCCCCTTGCTGATTGGCGCTTTGGGCCCATCACGGAGGGCTCCCCCGTCCTGGATCTTCCGAAGTGACCCAGGTACGATCCATATCGGCAGAATGCACATGCCCACGGTTGCAACGACCAATTCCCCCGAATCAGGGCAGGTCGCTCCGAGGATACCACAGCATGGTTAGAGAAACGTAAGCGAACCGGTCTTCGAGTCAGGCCCCAAGGACCGGTACCTGTGCGGCCAAGTCAAGAATGTGGTCAATGCGAAAATCAACGCCCTCTCCCGGCTCTCCACGGCCGACCAACACCGTAATCAATCCCAGGTCCTTGGCTGGAGTGAGGTTCCTAACTTGGTCGTCCACCAGAACACATTGGCGCGGGCTGGGAGAACCCAGCAGGCGCAAGGCTGTCCGGTAGGCGGCCGGGTTGGGTTTATTGACGAAGCCCAGGGCGACGATATCGATAACCAGGTCAAAATGGCGCTCAATGCCGAGTTGGCGCAGGACCCGCCGAGTGTGGGACTCATCTGAGTTGCTGAAGATCGTCTTGCGTTGAGGCAGCTGGGATACCATCTGGTCCAAGCGAGCGTCGGGCTGGAGATAGCACTCGAGAGGGATGTCATGCACGTAGCGCAGGTATTCAAAGGGGTCAATCCCGTAGTGGAGCCGCAGGCCGTTCAGCGTGGTCCCGAAGCTGTGAAAGTACTCAGCCCGGAGCCTGACGACTTGGTCGGGGGGAATGGCACAGCGTTCAACCATGAACTGATCGATCCGCTCGCCAATCGCCTGCCAGACCCCACTGGCATGAGGGTAGAGGGTGTCATCCAGATCAAAAAGGATGTCCGTCGGAGCGGCCGGCTTGGTTCCCATGAATCACTCCCAGCTTAGTATGGGCCCGAGCGGAGGCGATTGTACCCCGGGCTTGTGCCAGACTGGATCGCGGGGAAAGAGGAGGTCGTTCCCTGGAGGCCTCCTGGAAAAAAGGATTGGAATGTGGGACACTAGCACGCCGAGGTGTCCTTGTGACCAATGGCCTGGCGTATTCCTCCTCACCGTATCTCCGGCAACACGCAGAGAACCCTGTCGACTGGCTCCCTTGGGGAAGGCCAGCCTTCGAGAAGGCGGCCCGGGAGGAAAAACCCATCTTCCTTAGCATTGGGTACGCCGCGTGCCACTGGTGCCATGTGATGGCGCACGAATCCTTCGAAGACCAGGGGACGGCCGCTCTTCTCAACCAATACTACGTTTCCGTCAAGGTGGATCGCGAGGAGAGGCCGGACGTCGACTCCATCTATATGGAGGCGGTGATCGCCTTAACCGGGCAGGGAGGATGGCCATTATCGGTCTTCCTTACTCCTGACGGTCGGCCTTTCTTCGGAGGGACCTACTTTCCTCCCATATCCCGTCACGGACTTCCCTCCTTCCGTGATCTTCTCCTCGATGTCGCTCGGGCCTGGAAGGAAAACCGCGCTCAGCTGGTGGAACGTGGCTCAACCCTCACCTCCCAACCGAGAAACAGTCTGAACCTAAGCGCCGCGCGAGATCCAGGAATGACCTCTGCCCTGCTGAGCCGGGCGACGCGATCCTTGCTTCAAGACTTTGATGTTCGCAACGGCGGATGGGGCGGGGCGCCGAAATTCCCTCAGGCGATGGCTATCGAATTCTTGTTGCGTCGCAACCGTCGAGGCCAAGATGGGCTCGCGCTCGACCGGGCCCGGCGGGCTTTGCTCGCGCTTTCACGAGGCGGGATCCGCGATCAGGTCGGAGGGGGATTCCACCGCTACGCAACCGATTCGGCTTGGCGAGTGCCGCACTTCGAAAAAATGCTTTACGACAATGCTCTTCTGACATCTGCGCTCCTCCACGCCTGGCTGGTCACGCGGGATGAGGAGTTGCGCGATGCGGCCGAGGAGACCCTGCGCTTCATGTCACGAGAGCTCCTGCTCCCGGATGGCGGATTCGCCTCCTCCCTCGACGCGGACTCGGATGGGGGCGAAGGTCAATACTACCTCTGGTCGGCTCAGGAGGTCCGTGAAGCGCTGGGGGGAGCGGAGGATCAGGGGCTGCGATTGTTTGGGGTCCTCGAGAATGGCAACTTCGAGGGCCTCAACATCCTCTTCCTGGCAGAACCCCCAGGCCAGGTCTTTCAGATGGAAGCTGGTGCTGCCGCAACTTGGTGGCGCGTTGCCGAACTCCGCCGGGCACTGCTCTCTCGTCGCCAGCAACGTCCCAAACCCGCTCGAGATGAGAAGGTGATCGCCTCTTGGAACGGACTTGCCCTTTCCGCCTTTTCTGAAGCCGCACGGGCCCTTGGATCAGCTCAGTACCTGGATCTGGCTCGACGAAGCGCAGAGTTCTTGTCGACGGCCCTGCTGGAGGGAGCGGGGGCCCGGCACTGCTGGTTTGAGGGGAAGGCCACTCC
>Ga0187878_1002193_pt1 | contig 17702 bp, 12 predicted proteins | sample June2016WEW_17_1_FD_132979 | JGI IMG/M metagenome (GOLD analysis project Ga0187878, IMG submission 132979) | Peatland microbial communities from SPRUCE experiment site at the Marcell Experimental Forest, Minnesota, USA - June2016WEW_17_150 | ecosystem: Environmental > Terrestrial > Soil >...
CCCAGAATCAGCAATGCTTCGAGAAGTGTTCCCATGGCCCTCTACCCAACGAAATCACAATTGTAGCCTCAATTCCGGATGCGATTCAAAAGGAGGGGGGAGTGATTAAGGGGAGGAGCAGGGTTGGGTACCAGAGTCCTGGCATTTCCTACGCCCTCCAATTAGTTATCGGCATGTCTCCAGCGTACTTCAGGGGAGTCGAGGGGCCTAGCATGATGACAACCGATCGAGAGCTCATGGAGGCGGCCGGCCGGATAAGACCCTTCCTGCTGCAAGGAAGGCTGAGGCAGTGGTCGATGTGTTAGAATTGCATCTTCATCCGCCAGGGCAACAACATGCAAAGCAGCGGACCCCAAGTCCACAAAACCACCTGCCCTCTCGACTGTCCGGACACGTGCAGCATTCTGGTGACGGTTGAGGAGGGGCGTGTCACGCGCTTGCAAGGTGACCCCGCGCATCCGCTAACGCGCGGCTTCCTCTGCCACAAAGTGGCGAATTATCACCGGCGCGTCTATTCACCTTTGCGTCTGCTGCGACCGATGCGGCGGATTGGGAAAAAGGGAGAAGGCAAGTTTGCTCCCATCACCTGGAATGAAGCGCTGGATGAGATCGCGGCGCGCTTCAAATCCCTCGCCACGGAGTTTGGCGCGGAGGCAATCCTTCCCTACTCCTACGGTGGATCATTGGGGGTTGTCCACCGCAACGCCGGCCATCGGTTCTTTCACCGCCTGGGCGCGAGCCGCCTGGCCCGGACGATTTGCGATCCCGCGGCCATGGCTGGTTGGGAAATGACCCTCGGCAGGCACACTACAACCGATCTCGCCCAGGCTGCGCACTCCGACTTCATTCTCATCTGGGGAATGAACATCGCCGCCACTAGCGTTCACTTCGTGCCCATCGTCAAGGCCGCAAAGAAGCGCGGCGCGCGCGTTGTAATGATCGACCCCTACCGTAACCGGACCTCCCACCTTGCCGACGAACAGTTGATGCCGCGGCCGGGCACCGACGGCGCCCTGGCGCTCGGCCTGATGCACGTTCTCTTCCGCGATGGGCCCGTCAATGAAGCCTTCGCGCGGCAACACACGCTCGGATTCGAAGCGCTGCGCAAGCGCGCCCTCGCCGATTATCCCGTGGAGCGTGTGGCGCGGATTTGCGGTGTTCCGGAAGAGCAAATCGTCCGCCTGGCGCTCCATTATGGGCGCTCCCGCGCGCCGTTCCTCCGCGTGGGCTTTGCCCTCTCGCGCCACGACAACGGTGGGATGGCCATCCGCACTATCGCCTGCCTGCCCGGTGTGGTAGGAGCTTTCGGGAAACCGGGCGCGGGCGCCCATCACGATACGGGACCCTGCTTCGAGCTCAACCTCGCGCGCGTGACCGGCGAGGAGGAATTCAAGCCCGCTACGCGAACGATCAATATGGTGAAGCTCGACGAGGCGCTGCTCGCCGAGCAGCATCCTCCGGTCAAGGCCCTCTTCGTTTACAACTGCAATCCGGCTGCGGTGGCGCCCAATCAATTACGGGTCCACGCCGGATTGCGTCGCGAGGATCTCTTCACGGTTGTCCACGAACAGGTGCACACGGACACGGTCGATTTCGCGGACATTGCCCTGCCCGCACCGACCTTCCTCGAATACCTCGACCTCTACAAGAGCTACGGGCATCACTATTTGCAAATCGGCCCGCCGGTGATTGAACCGCTCGGGGAGGCGAAATCCAATCTGCAGGTCTTTCAGATGCTCGCGCGGCGCATGGGCTTTGGCGAACAATGTTTTCAATTGAGCGAGTGGGAAATCATGCGTGAGGCGCTGGATTCGCCCTCACCATTCCTACGTGGGGTCGATTTTGAACGACTCGCTTCCGGCACCACCTTGCGGCTGAACGTGCCGGAGGATGGCGGGCGCGATGCGCTGCAATTCTCGACACCTTCCGGGAAAATTGAATTCTATTCCGAGTCGATGGCAAAGCTGGGTTTCGATCCCCTGCCGGTCTACACCCCTTGCAGCGAGAGCGCCTCCGCGGACGGCAAGCTGCAATTGCTCTGCCCACCCAGCGTCCATTCGCTCAACTCGACGTTTGCTTCTGCGGAAGAGCGAGTCGGGAATGAAGTGCCCCTGACGATCAAGATAAATACCGGTGATGCGGCGGCGCGCAACATCGCGAGCGGCGACTGGGTGCGTGCCTTCAACGGCCACGGCGAATGCCGGCTCAGGGCCGAAGTCACCGAAGACGTTCGCCAGGGTGTCGTCGTGGCGGAGGGTGTCCCGTGGCCCAAGCAAATGCATGGGGGCCGCGGAATCAACGCGCTGGTTTCCTCGCGGCTCACAGACCTGGGCGACGGCTCGACGTTTCAGTGCAACCTCGTGGAGATTGCTCGAGCCGGCGATTAGACTCGCACCGGTTTCCCGAGCCCTGACCGCTGCGGGAGCGCCAGGACCATTTCTGCATTCATCACAAAACTTATGGAATACAGCCTCAACGCAAAGATTCGCTGCTACTACGACGTGGAATTGCCGACGCGCCACAGGAGGCGCCGGCGCTGGCCCCTACTGATTACGCTGCACGGTTTCCAGGGAAACAAGGATTCCATGATGCGTGTGGCAAGGCGCATCGCGCAGGGGCGGATGGTTGTGCTCTCACTGCAGGGCCCCTATCAGTTCTTCTTCCGGCTGGGAGAAGACCAAGGCAAGTACAACCTCGGCTTTGGGTGGGGGACGAGTTACAAGCCGGAAGAGTCTGTAGCGCTCCATCATCACAATCTCTTAACGCTCCTCATGCGCGCCCAGAAGGAATACGGGGCCGATCCGAGCCGTGTCTTTCTGCTGGGTTTCTCGCAGGCCTGCTCGTTCAACTATCGCTTCGTGTTCACCCACCCCCACAAGGTGCGCGGCGTAATCGCGGTTTGCGGCGGCGTGCCGCAGGACTGGAACGAGAATCATCGCTATCAACAGTCGCAAACTCACGCCCTGCACATCGCGGCGACTCAGGACGAGTGGTATTCGCGGGAGAAGAACCTGGAGTTCCGCCGCCAGCTCGCCGAGCGCGCCGCCTCGGTCGACTTCCGCTTCTACAAAACAACTCACCGCTTTCCGCGCACTTCTCTTCCGCACATTCGCCGGTGGATTGAGAGCCATTTGGAGTAAGCGGGCTGTGCCCAATTAGCAGCCCCGCGCGTTCAGACGCGGCTGCCGGACTGAAAAGTACCTACACCATGGCAACCGGAAGGTCTCCGCTACGTAAGGACCGCGCCGCGCTACACGAGCCCTGCGAACTCTGGTAGACTCCTCATGACCCGCCGCCTCCCTCGCCTGGAGGCTCGTCATGCGTGTGATTCCCCGCCTCGTCCTTCCATGTCTTCTTACGTTTTGCTGGATAAATAGCGCATCAGGGGTTGAAAAAGTCGTTTGGCAGTTGGGCAAGCAGGACGATTCAGTCCACGAATTTCAACCCTACACGTTTGTCCCTGGGTCCGGCACGCCGGGTGTGACGCTCGACGTCGCTGAGGCCGCGAAAAGCTGGCCGGGCTTTCAGCCCGGTTCGGGGAACGGCAACCTGGGCGGCGTGTCGCATCCCTTCACGCTGATCTTCAACTTGCCGGAGTCACCTCAAGGCGTCTTCTATTTGAATCTCGACCTGCTCTTCCGTCAGCCGCGCATTCCCGCGCTACGCGTGGAGATTAACGGTCATGCCGGAAATTTCTATTTCTACCCAAAGGCGAGCCCTAGCCTGGGCGATGAAGACGGCGCATTCAATCCCATTCACTCGTCCGAGCAGCGGCGGATTGCTCTCGCCGCGCGCTACTTCCGCGCCGGAAAGAATCGCCTGACACTCACCTGCCTCGACGAGCCCGCTACGGTGACGCGTCACATCACGGCCGGCGGGCCGGGCGACTCGGGCCTTTACTACGACGCCCTCTCGCTAACCCATGATGCGCAAGCGGTCGAAGACAGGAAACCAAGCGTCTCTCTCGAACCCACCGTGCTCTACCGCCAAACGCCTCAGGGTCTGGTCGAAGATTGCTGGCTGACCGTCCGCTATCCCGACTCCTGGCGCGGGGGCAGAGCGCGAGTGACCCGCGGAACTTTTCGAACTGAAATCGAGACCAGCAAAGCGGCTGAGTTTGGGGAAGCGCGTTATAGCATCCAGATTCCCGATGGCACGCCGGCGGGAGTAGCGCAAATCGAGATCATCGACAAGGCGGGGATCAAACGGCACACAGTTACAACGGACTTCACACCCAAGCGCAAGTGGAAGGTGTTCTATGCACCCCACATGCATCTCGACATCGGATTTACTGACTATCAGGCAAAGGTGGCGGAAGTCTGGGCGCGGCAAGTGGACAAGGTTTTGGAAGTAACCGAAGCCCATCCTGACTACCACTTCAACATCGATGGCAGTTGGGTACTCGAACAGTGGCTGCCCACGCGTCGCCCCGAGTTGGCGCAAAGACTCTCGGCGCAAGCGCGAGCCGGAAGGATCAGTGTTGATGCGTATTACGCGAGCTTTCTGACTGAAGCACTCTCCCTCGAGGAGCTTTACCGAGGGCTCTACTTCAGCAAGCGATTGCAGGTCGAGTACGGCTTGCCCTTCGACCTCGCAAACATCACGGACGTCCCATCCTATTCCTGGTCGGTTCCCTCGACGCTCGCAGCCTCCGGCGTTCGGTATTTCGTTGCGGGCGGCAATCAGACGCGCGGGCCGCTGCTCGTGCACGGCCGTTGGAACCAGAAGTCGCCGTTCTGGTGGGAGGGACCGGACGGGGCGCGCGTGCTCGCCTGGTATTCGTATCACTATCACCAGTTGCGCGCGGTCTTCGGCGTGCCGCCGGCGATCGAGGCGGGCCCGGGCGGGCTCTCCCTGTTCCTTCAGGCTTTTGAACGCAGCGACTACGCGCCGGACGCCGTTCTGCTTTACGGCACGGAAGTCGAAAACATTCCGCTCGATTTCGAAGATGCCACGCTCGCCGCGCGCTGGAACGAGCAATACGCCTATCCCCAGATCGTGAACTGCCGTTTTGCGGATTTCTTCCGCTACATCGAGGAGCGCTTCGGCGACAAGCTGCAAGTGGTCCGAGGCGACAGCGGCGCGTATTGGGAAGACGGCGTGGGAACCATTGCTTCGAGCACGGGGGTGTACCGCACGAGCCAGGCTCGCGCGCTCGCGGCCGATGCTCTGGCTGCCCTCACCTCAAGCCTGAACCGAACGATCCGTTTTCCGTTGGAACTCTCGCACCACATCTGGCGCAATCTGCTTACTTACGGCGAGCACACCATCACGGCGTATCGCGGGCCGCGACAACCCGAGCACGATGAGATGGTGCGACAGCTCGAAGTGAAAATGAGCCGGGCAACGGAAGCCGCCAAAGATATCGACGAGCTGATGCGTCGCGGCATGAGCCAGCTCGCCGACCGGATCGCCACCCAGGGTGAAAACCTCATTGTGTTCAATCCGCTGAGCTGGCGACGGAGCGGGCTGGTGCGATTCCAGGTCGACACTGGAACCGTTCTTACAGACTTGGCAACGAACACGGCCGTGCCACTCGAAGTGGTCGAAGAGCGCGACAGCTACCAAACAATCCGCTTCTGGGCGCAGGATGTGCCCTCGATGGGTTACAAGGTGTATCGCATTCGCCGCGGCCAGCCCACGCTTTCCGCCCGCTCTGAGCCGGAGAGTAACATTTTCCAGAACAAGTTCTATCGGGTCACGCTTGACCCAATTCGTGGCGCCATCATGAGCCTGTACGATAAGGAGTTGGGCCGCGAGCTGGTGGACCCGAAGAGCCCTTTCTTGCTCAATGAATATCTGTACGTCACGGGCGGTGGCAGCGAGAAGGGCCGCGGGGAAATGGGCGAAGGTGGCGACGCGACTCAACTCACCCATCTCGCCCGTCACCTGCCGTTCGCTGAGCTCACGATTCATCGCGCCGAACTGGGCCAGATCGAAGCGGTGCAGAAAACTCCCTGGGGACACGTCGTGCGCCTTTCGGCCAAAGGCATGAACACCCCAGAAATTGAAACCGAAATCTATATACCGGATAACGAGAAGCGCATCGAATTCCGCAACAGGATTCGCAAAGAACTGACTTACGCTAAAGAAGCCGTCTATTTCGCTTTTCCCTGGGCTGCGGTAAATCCCACCTTCCGTTTTGACGGAGCCATGGGCTGGATCAATCCCGAGCAGGATATGCTCCTCGGAGGCTGCAATGAATGGTTCGCGCCCCAGAACTGGGTGAGCGTCGAAGATGACAACGCAGCGATGACTCTGGCCACGCTCGATGCGCCCCTCGTCTCACTGGGCGATATCAATCGCGGACGCTGGCCCGCCAAATTTGAGAAATCATCTGCGGCGGTGTTTTCGTACGCCCTGAATAACTACTGGTTCACAAATACGCCCGCCGGACAGTCAGGCGAATTTGTTTTTCGCTACGCCATCACCAGCGGAAAGAGTTTTGATCCGCAGGAGGCCGCGCGATTTGGCCGGGAAGCGCGCACGCCGCTCGAGGTCTCGCAACTACGGCCGAGCGACAAGTTCCTCGACCGCGAGCCAGCGCCGGGTTCGCTCCTTGCAGGCGGAGCGAGTCTGGCGGAGATTGCACCTGACAACCTCATCATCAGCGCACTTAAGGGTGCCGAGGATGGCGAGGGAATTGTCCTTCGCGTGCAGGAGATCGCCGGACGTGCCGGGGAGGGACGAATCACGCTGCCGCTGATTTCGATTACTTCCGCCCATGAAGCAAACGGAGTGGAGGTTCCAGGTAAAACCCTCGAAGCCGATGCGCACAGTGTGCGGTTCAGCATTAAACGGCATCAGGTGTTGACGATCCGCCTGGGGCTGTAACGGCGGTGACTCACCGGCGAAGTGATTGATGATGCATCTATGGCGATGGGACATCGCCGCCACATCAAGGTGGGCCCCAAGAGGCGACCGCTACGAAGGTGTAGGGGCGCTTTGCGAATCGCCTCTACAAGAGCCTGCGTAGTTCTGCTACGATAGCTCAGATGTTCGACGAAATCGTGGCCGTCACGGAAAACCGTCCGCTGACCGGCGGCCATTTCCTCCTCAGCGTTCAATCACCTCGGCAGGCGAAGGCGATTCGTCCCGGCCAGTTCGCGATGCTGCGTTTGCCCGGCCGCTCGGACGTGCTGCTGCGTCGCCCGATGAGCGTCTACGATGTGAAACCCTTGAGCGGCCGCCTCCGAAGCAAATCCGTGCACCCGCCCCAGTTGATTCAATTCCTTTACAAGATCGTAGGACGGGGCACGCGCCTGATGGCGGAACTGAAGCCGGGCGACAAACTCGGCGTGCTGGCGCCCCTCGGCCACGGATTCTTCGTGGAGGAATACCTTCCGCAGGCCGAGGCGGCGGAGGAAATCCTGCACGTCGCGGGCGGGATTGGCATCGCGGCGCTGCTGCTGCCGGCGCGGGAGTTGGCGAGGCACGGCCTGAGCCAGCGACTCTTCTTTGGCAGCCGGACGAAAGCAGACTTGGTCGGCCTGGAGGAATTCAAACCGTTGGTGAAAGGTGTGGCGCTCGCTACCGAGGACGGCTCGCGCGGGCACCAGGGTTTCGTCACGCGGCCGCTCGCAGATTATCTCGCCCGCCGTCGCGACAGAAAGTTTCTGCTGATGGTCTGCGGCCCGTGGGCTATGCTTGCCGCCACCGTCGCGCTGGCACGGCAGTACGGCCACGCCTGCTTGGTCTCAATGGAAAACCGCATGGGCTGCGGTTTGGGCGTTTGCCTCGGGTGCTGTATCCAGGTCGAGGGCACAGGCCATGGCAAGTATCAGCGGGTGTGCACGGAAGGGCCGGTGTTTTGGGCGGACCGGGTCATCTGGGAGAATGAGGGGATTCCGAAGACTTAAGAGCAAAGGAAGAGTCAGAAGGCAAAAGTGGGCTCCCGTTTCAGCCGGAGAGCCAGGAAAAGGCTTAAAAGGCGCATGAAGGCGAGTTCCAAAGCTACGGAGCGGAGGCGCGAGGGCGGCAAGACGTCTGCGCGGCCGCAGCCGAACTTCCAGCCGAAGATTGACGTCACGATTGCCGGCGTGCATTTCCAGAATCCGGTGATGACGGCGAGTGGAACGTTCGGCTACGGACAGGAATTCTCCCAGGTGATTGACCTGAACCAGTTGGGCGGGATTTGCGTGAAAGGCATCTCTGCCGAGCCCATGGAGGGCAACGCCCCGCCGCGCATCTACGAGACCGAGGCGGGCATGCTCAACGCCATCGGGCTGCAAAATGTGGGAGCGCGCAGATTCCTGGAGGAGAAGCTGCCTTTTCTGCGCACACTGCGAGCGCGTTGCATCGTCAACGTGTTTGGATACACCACGGAGGATTACGTCCGCTGCATCGAGACTCTGAACAAAGGCGAAGGGATTGACGCCTACGAGCTGAACATATCCTGCCCCAACACGCGTTGCGGCGGGATGGTTTATGGCAATGACCCCAAGCTGACGGAGGAAGTGGTGGCGGCATCAAAGCGGGTGGCACGCTACCCGGTGATCGTCAAGCTCTCGCCCAACGTCACCGACATTACGGCCACGGCGCGCGCGGCGGAAGCAGCAGGCGCGGACGCGCTTTCGCTCGTGAACACCTTCGTCGGGATGGCCATCGATATTGAAACACGCACGCCGCGCATCTCCAACGTCACCGCCGGCCTTTCCGGCCCCGCCATCAAGCCCCTGGCAGTGAGGATGGTTTACCAAACCTACCACGCGGTGAAGATTCCGCTTATCGGTATTGGCGGCATCGCCACGGCCGAAGACGCGCTGGAGTTCGTCCTTGCAGGGGCACAGGCCGTCCAAGTCGGCACGGCCAATTTCTATGCGCCCGACACCTCCCTGCGGATCGTCGAAGGCCTCCGCGCATTTTGCCAGCGCAAGCGCGTCCACCTTGCCGACCTCGTGGGGGGCCTGCGGATTCCCGGTCAGACGGCCAATTCTTCCAGCGGAATCGCCTAGCGGGCTGCCGCAGAAATTCGCCGCGTCTTCGCGAGGCGCCGAAGTAACTTCAACCCTCGGCCAGCATGTCGCGCACTTTGCGCCAAAGGCTCACGACATCATTCACGATTTCCGTTTCGGGAATGTTGAGCTTTGCCTGGCGGTTGAGCAGCCGCGCCTGGTAGATGACTCCTGCCAACTCCGCCGCGACGATCGGCGTCATGTCGCTCGCCGGCGCCGCCTTCTCCGCCTTCTGCTTTTTCGCTTTCGCCATAGCCCCTCCACCTGAGAGTGCCGAGTCACGCGAATCTTAACATAGGGAATGGCGGAGAATCGTCTCCCCCCGCCTTGTTGCGCCAGTCTGTGACCGGCGGCACTTCGTATCAACGATTTCGCCGCTCATGGAGCGGCGCTACAACGGGCGGGCACTAGCCGCCCCTACACCAACATCACAACGTTGGCGAGAATCGCCGCAGGCGGAGCGAGTTTGTGACCACAAATACGGAGCTGAAGGCCATCGCGCCCGCCGCGATCATCGGGTTCAGCCAGCCCAACGCTGCGAAGGGAATGCCGACGACGTTGTAAATAAACGCCCAGAAGAGGTTCTGCTTGATGATCCGCACGGTGCGGCGGCTGAGTTCGAGCGCGCGCACGACGCCGCGCAAGTCGTTGCCGAGCAGGGCGATGTCCGCGCTCTCCAGCGCCACGTCGGAGCCGCTGCCGAGCGCCAGACCCAGGTCGGCCTGGGCGAGCGCCGGCGCGTCGTTCACGCCGTCGCCGACCATCGCCACCACCTGCCCCTGTTTCTGCAAGCGCTCGATGGCCGAAAGCTTTTCCTGCGGCAGAAGCTCGGCCATTACGTCGTCGATGCCCACGGCCCGCGCGATGGCTTCGGCGGTCGTGCGCGTGTCGCCGGTCAGCATCGCGACGCGCAGGCCCATGTGGTGGAGCCTCTCCACTACTTCCTTAGCTTCCACCTTGGGCCGATCGGCGATGGCGATCAGCCCCAGCCATTCCGCGTTTCGGGCCACGAGGACACCCGTCTTCCCCTCGGACTCGACGCGTTCGAGCTCTTCTGCGCCCGAACCCAGCGCCACTTCGCTTTCTTCCAACATTCGTCGGTTCCCAAGCAGAACCTTCGCGCCATCCACCTGTGCGCGCACGCCGCGTCCAGGGGTGTACTCAAACTCGTTTACGGGAGAGGGAAGCGCCGCTCCACGCTCTTTAGCGGCGCGCACGATGGCTTCGGCGAGGAGGTGCTCGCTCGAAATCTCGACCGCAGCGGCGAGTGCCAGCAATTCGGCATCGGTCGTGCCCGTTCGTGTCGTGACCCCCACCACCTCCGGCCGCCCGCGCGTCAGCGTTCCCGTCTTATCAAAAATTACCGTCGTTAGTCGGCGGACCTTCTCCAGGCTGTCTCCCCCGCGGATGATGACGCCCATCTCCGCGCCCTTGCCCGTCCCGACCATGATCGCCGTCGGCGTCGCCAGGCCCATGGCGCAGGGGCAAGCAATGACCAGCACGGCCACGGCATCGATCACCGCCACGGCAAAATTGTGGGCGAACAGCCAATGAAGCAGAAAGGTCCCGAAAGCAATCGCGATGACGATGGGCACGAAGACCCCGGCCACCTGGTCCGCCAGGCGCTGCAGGGGCGCCTTGGATGTCTGCGCCGCTTCCACGACGCGGACGATTTCAGCGAGCGTTGTTGCCTCGCCGACGCGGGTTGCGCGGCAGCGCAAGGCACCCGTGCCGTTGATTGTGCCACCGATCAATTCGCTGCCCGGCTGCTTCTCCACCGGCAGGCTCTCGCCGGTCAGCAGCGATTCGTTAACTCCACTCGCGCCTTCGATCACCACACCATCGACCGGAATCTTTTCTCCCGGCCGGACGAGCACGACGGCGCCCGCGCGAACCTCCGCCAGGGGAACTTCCACAAACTCGCCGTTCCGCTCGATAGAGGCCGTGGGCGGCTGCAAGTTCATCAGCGCTTGAATGGCATCGGAGGCGCGGCGCTTGGCGCGATTCTCCAGGGTCTTACCGAGCAAGATCAGTGCGATGATGACGGCGGCGGAATCGAAATAGACCTGCTCCTCACGCCCGGAAAGCAACGCGAACACGCTCCAAGCGAAGGCCGTCGTCGTGCCCAGCGACACGAGGGTATCCATGTTGGCGGAGAAATGCCGTGCCAGTCGCAAGGTGCTCGAGTGGAACCGCCGACCGGCGTAAGCCCAGACGGGAAGCGTCAGAAACAGGAGGAGCTCATTCACGTGTGGAAAGCGGACCATCGACATGCTGATGGCCGCTACGGGGATGCTGAGCGCGAGGGCCAGTGCGAGGTCGCGTCGCAGGGTCCGATCTTCGATTTGACGGCGGAGTTCGCGCGCCTCGACTTCCGCCCGGTCCGAGGGTTGAGCGGCGCTGAGAGAGGCGCCGTACCCCACGTCCTCCACGGCTTGGAGGAGAGCGGCGACATCAACTTCGGCCGCCTTTGCCTCGACCGTCGCCTTTTCGGTGGCGAGGTTCACCGAGGCGTTGCTCACGCCCGCAACCGACTTCAGCGCCTCCTCCACCGACGAGACGCAGGAAGCGCAGTGCATACCCGTAATCTCGAGCGTGAGTCGATCGCCCGCGGCCGACTTGTCGATTTGGGTCGAGGCGCGTCGCATCGTAGAATGCACGTGTCCTGCTGAATTACATTCAAATCGTTCCGAGTCGGTTCGCATCCGTCGAACCGGAACCCGTGCTCATGCTATCATTCTTGCTTTAGGGGTGCTTGCCATGACATTTCTCACCCTGCGATACCACCTCAACAAGCCGCTCGCGCCCGGCGACCTCCACCGCCTGGGGCAGCTCTCGACCGTGTACGGCGTGCGCGGACTGAGGATTGAGGGAAGCGATCTGGTCGTGGAATATGACGCGTCGCGGATGCACGAGGCGGAAGCGCTGGCTCACGTGCGGCGGGCTGGAATCGATGTCCGTCCCGGGCAGGACATCCCTGCGGGCTCATTCGACTCCTCGGGAGAGTTTAAAGATGCGCCCTGGCCCACCACCGGCTTGAGCCCCGTCAACCAGAAATCCAAGTAGGTGCCGGCGCAACCCTCTACTTTGCGAGTCTTGCGGCAGCCTCCGGATCCGAGGCCGCCAGAATCACCACGGCCTTCCCCGCCCCCTTGAGGATCGTTCCGTACGCGTATTTCACATCCACCCCATGGTCTGCAAGCTTGCGAGTCAGTTTGCCCAGGGCTCCAGGTTTGTCCGAAAGTCGCACCGACAGCACATCTTCCTCCGTGTACTTGAGCCCCATGCCGTCGAAGATCTTCTTCGCCGCATCCAAGCCATTGACCACCATATGCACCGGTGCAACCCCTGGGTGATCGGGAACCATCAGCCCCTGAATGTTGACCGCCTTCTCGGCAAGCTTGGTGCAGAGCTCAGCCAGTGCTCCGGTCCGATTCTCCATGAGCACCGTAATCTGCCGGCTGACCGTTACATTCATTGCGCTCTCCTTCTGAGATTTCGCATTTCGTGATACTCACACCCATGGCGAATCTACACGCAATCACATGACGCTGCAACGGTCACGCGTAAGTTCCGCGAACCCAGTATTTTGCGCCCTGCCGGCAAACCCCTTGCAGCCTACGGCGCAGTTTGATACAAACCTCACCAAGCTCGCGGCGTTCTGATGCCGCAGCCCAAGCGATCCGGCGATGACTAATCCCCGCAGCACCGAGCGCAGAGGTTACTCGCGCCGAACATTTTTGCAGCATGGCTTGTCTTTCGCTTCCACAGCGGCTTTGTGCCTGCCGGCCTTTGATGCGATGGCTCGTTCCTTGCCTCGCCTGAAGATTACCGCCGTCGAAACCTGGACGCTCAGTTGCGATTCGCTCTTCGTCATCGTGCGCACCGACCAGGGAATCACCGGCTATGGCGAATCAAGTCCCATGAACGTGCGCGCCCTGGCGAGCCTGATCAACGAGTCGCTCCGACCGCTGGTTGTGGGCAAGGATGCCCTCAGTCGGGAACGGCTGTGGGACGAGATGTTTTATTCCACCTATAAGCTGGGGGTAATGGGCGCGCAGCCGGAAGCCATCGCGGCCATCGACATCGCACTTTGGGACATCTTGGGGAAGGCTACGGGGCAAAGCCTTTCGGAGCTTTTCGGCGGTCGCCGCCGGGATCGCGTACGCGTCTACGCGAGCATTGGCGGCGGCGCAGAGGCCACGCCCGCCGAGATGGCGCGACGTGCGGCGCAGGCCGTCGAGGCCGGAATCACGATGGTCAAGATTCGGATGGACTGGGGAGCCCGCCACACCGACGCGAACCCCGCTCACGACTGGGCCGTCCTTTCGGAAGTCCGCAAGGCCATTGGTGACAAGATCGAATTGGGCTTCGATGTCAACAACGGTTTTTCTGTGCCCACGGCCATCCGTCTCGGACGGCGGTTCCAAGACGAACTCGGGTTAATACACTACGAGGAGCCCGTGGCGCAGTACGACTACCCCGGGATCGCGCAGGTCGTCGCAGCACTGGATGTCCCGGTGGCCGCCGGCGAGCACGAATACACGCGCTGGCAATTCCGCGACCTGATCAACCAGACCAACGTGGACATTGTGCAACCCGACCTGGTGAAATGCGCGGGCATCAGCGAGGGTCTGCGCATTGCCGCGCTCGCGAGCACCTACAATCGAATACTGATTCCCCATCAGACCCAACCGGCCATCGGCACGGCGGCGAACCTGCACTTCACGGCGTGCTTCGCACGCGATGAGCGCGCGCAAGAATACGACATCAACACCAAGCGCGAGATCCTGAACCGGGTCATCCAGCCGCGCCTCGAACAGAAAGATGGGTATTTGCCCGTGCCGGATGGCCCGGGCCTGGGCCTCGAAATCGACGAGGCCGATCTTCGCAAGCTCCGCGAGTCGTAGACTGCGCACCGTCATGCTTAGTCAATCCCGCCCCACTCCCAAGAGACAACCCGGCGTGCGCAAACTCTTCCTGGTCTCAATCTTGGCGATGCTCGTCTGCGGGACGGTCGCTCGAGCCCGAGCCGCGGGAAAAGCCCCACCAGCGTGGTACGACGAGGCCATGCGCTGGGGCCAGGTCAATATTAACGAGTTGGATGCGCGCCACTTTGACGTGCGATGGTGGATCGATTATTTCCAGCGCTGCCATGTCGACGGTATCACGATTAATGCCGGTGGCTTTGTCGCTTACTACCCGACTCACGTCCCTCTCCACACCAGGAGCCGGTTTCTCGGCGACCGTGATTTGTTCGGTGAAATCGTTTCGGCAGCGCGTCAAGCCCACCTCCGCGTGCTCGCGCGATTTGACCCCTCCTACCAGCGCGAGGATTTCTACCAGGCCCACCCGGACTGGTTCAGCATCGATCGAAACGGCAGACCGAATCTCCTCACCTGGCCTCCCAAGCCGCGCGAGAAGCTCTACATGATTTGCGTCAACAGCCCATACTTCTGGGAATACATGCCCAAAGTATTCGAGGAGATCTTTTCCCGCTACGACGTGGACGGGGTGTTTGGAAATGCCTGGGAGGGATTTGACGGCATCTGCTACTGCCGCTACTGCCGCGAGCGATTCCGAAAGGATATGGGGTTGGATTTACCGGGCACCGAGGATCGCGCTGACCCCACCTATCGCACCTGGCTCACCTGGCACTACGGACGATTGGCCGACGTCTGGCAATACTGGTCGGAGACCGTGAAACGCGCCAAGGCGGGAGCGATCTTCATTCCCAATCAGACCAGCCTGGCAGGGATGCATGAACTCGTTGCGCGCGGGCAGGAAGTCTTGCAGGTGGAGAACCAGGGGCGCGGCGCAGCGACGCCGCTCTGGCAAATCGGGATGACGGGAAAACTGCTGCGTGCGGCGGGTCACGGCGAGCATCCCTATTGGATTACCATCGGTTATTACCTCCCGGGCTGGCGGCACATCGCCAAGCCGGAAGCGGAGCAGCGCCTCTGGCTGGCTGAGGCTTGGGCAAGCGGCGCCCGGCCCTGGCTCCACGTCGTGGGAGCAACACAGCGAGACGAGCGCGGCTTCAAAACGTTCGAGGAATTCTTCAATTTCCATTGGAGAAATCAGGAGTATTTCCGGAATCTCGCTTCCCGGGCCGAGGTTGCGGTGGTTTACTCACAACCGACCGTGGACTTCTATCAATTCCAATCGGATGGCGGGGCGCTGGGTGCCCCGCCGCAAGTCACGGAGAGCCTCCGGGGGGCCTGTCAGGCCCTGCTCGAGGCCGGGATTCCGTTTGACTTCGTATTGGCGGAGGATCTGGAGCGGGCGCGGCTCGATCGGTATCGAGTCCTCCTGCTTGCCAACGCCGCGATGCTGAGCGGTGCAACTGTCAGCGCACTCCGGGATTACGCTGGGCGGGGCGGCGGTCTCGTCGCGACGTTCGAATCATCGCGCTACGACGAAACCGGAAAGCGGCAAGGGGATTTCGGTCTGGCTGATCTTTTCGGGGTCCATGCGACTGGCGACCGCGTGCTCGGTCCGCTCGGCCACTCCTACATGCAAATCCGAGACGCCGCCATCCTGGGAGACTCTTTCGGAGACACTGAAACCCTCCCCAATACTCGCTTTCTGGTTCCGGTGCGCGCCTTTGCAGCCGCCATCATGCCCCTCTGGATGCTTCCCGCGTACCCCGTCTACCCGCCAGAGACCGCGTGGACAGAGGTCCAAAAGGGCGAGACACCGCTGGCTTTCTTCCGGACAGTGGGGCGGGGGCGCGTCGTCTACTTCCCGGGTGACCTCGCCGCCACATTCGGCGCATCGAATCTCCCGGACCACGGGCGACTGCTCGCAAGAGCGATCCAATGGGCCGCAGGAGGCTCCCTGCCATCGCGCGTGGAAGGTCCTGGCCTCGTTGACCTCTCGCTCTACGACCAACCGGGCGAAAAACGCATCGTGGCCTGTTTCGTGAATCTTACCAACCCTGGCGCTTGGCGCCCGCCCGTGACCGAGATCATCCCAGTGGGCCCGCAAACGATAACCATCCATCTCCGCCCGGGAGAGAAATGCCGCCGCGTCAAGTTCCTCCTCGCTGAGAACGAGGGCACATGTGCCCAAGAGGGCGAGGTCCTCACCGTCCACATTCCCGGCCTTCGGGACTTTGAAGCCGCCGTCATCAATCTGGAATAGGGTCGCGAACAGACCGTCCTCTTCATCTCTGGCCCGGCACCGTGAGCACTTGACGAGGCACCGATGTCAAGGTCATGCTGTATTCATCATGTCAACTGATGGCCACATGCCACTGGGGAACCTCCAGCTGATTGAGCGCGTTTCGCCCAGTGTTCCGGTTTTGACCAATCTGGTAAATGAAATCCACCAGGCACTGGCGTCGCTCCTTCTTCCTGTGGAGACCCTGCGCGGGCGGCGCATCGCCGTCGCCGCCGGGAGCCGCGGCGTCGCCAATTTGAAGGAGATCGTGCGCGCCGTGTGCGACTGGTTGAAGGCGCAGGGGGCCACACCTTTCGTCTTCCCCGCCATGGGCAGCCACGGCGGCGCGACGGCAGAGGGGCAGCGCGAAATCCTCCAGGAGTACGGCGTCACGGCGGACAACGTGGGCGCGGAGATCCGCGCCTCGATGGCAACGGTTTGCCTGGGCGAAGCTCCGGAAGGCTTCAAGGTCTACATGGACCGCAATGCCTACGAAGCCGACGGCATCGTTGTCGTGAACCGCATCAAGCCACACACAGATTTCTCCGGCAGAACGGAGAGCGGCCTGCTGAAGATGATTGCAGTGGGGATGGGTAAGGAAGACGGCGCGCGCGAAACGCACCGATGGGGCTGGAAATTCGGCTTCCAGAAAGTGATTCAATCCATGTCCGCGGTCTCACTCGCCACGGGCAAAATACTCTGCGGGCTGGGTGTCATCGAAAACGAATTCCACCAGATATGCGCCGTCCGTGCCGCGCGTCCGGAGGATTTCGTGCGTGCCGAAGAAGCGGCGCTGCGCGTGGCCCGGCCGCTCGTTCCGCGGATTCCGTTCGCGAAACTGCATCTGCTCATCGTCGATGAGTTGGGGAAAAACATCAGCGGCACGGGCATGGACACCAAGGTCATTGGCCGGGGGACGGAAATCCAGCTCGGGGAATCGCCTGACATTGCAATGATCTACGTCCGCGACGTCACGCGCGAAAGCGGCGGCAACGTCGTGGGGATGGGACTGGCCGACGTCATCCACGATCGCCTCTATCAAAAAATCGATTTCCAGAAGACCTACCTGAACTCGCGCGTCTCCCTGAATCCGGCGCCGTCCAAGCTGCCCATGCACTTGCCGTCCGACCGCGAAGCCCTCAGCCTGGTTCTTGGCCACCTCGGCTGGCCGGGTCCGGAAGAGCAGAAAGTGGTTTGGATTCGAAACACGCTGACCTTGAACCGTCTGATGGTCTCTCCGGCGCTGGCACGCGAGGCCGCCAGCCTCCCCGGCTGGCGCGTGTCGCCCGAATTGAAGGAGCCGCGCTTCGACACGGAAGGTAATCTCGCTTCTCTGCTCTGAGCGCCAATCTGCAAACCATCTTTCACAAGGGCCGGTCGAGTGCTATGCTCGGCTCGACCCGAAGATCGCCGCAAAGCTCTTATCCTATGCAGTCCTCGCTGGAGGATGTCATGAATATGTCTCGTCTAACTCTGTCCGTGGTCGCCGCAGGCGCCGTGTTTTGTTGCATGCATCTGCTCGCGCGCCCGGCCGAAATCGCCAAGCCGACGGTGGACCTTTCGATCTACCGCCATGTCGTGCAA
>Ga0187878_1002194_pt1 | contig 17702 bp, 18 predicted proteins | sample June2016WEW_17_1_FD_132979 | JGI IMG/M metagenome (GOLD analysis project Ga0187878, IMG submission 132979) | Peatland microbial communities from SPRUCE experiment site at the Marcell Experimental Forest, Minnesota, USA - June2016WEW_17_150 | ecosystem: Environmental > Terrestrial > Soil >...
GCTCTATGAGGTGGGGACAGACCTTTCCTTATTACCCATATCAAGAGACCCTTCCCTCGTGGGCTATTGGAAGTTCGATGAGGGGACGGGAGGGACGGCGTATGATGCGAGCGGGCACGGGAATACCGGAACCCTCACGAACAATCCTACCTGGCAGACGAGTGCATCTTGTGTGAAGGGGGGATGTTTGAGCTTCAGCTCATCATCCAACACTTATGTCTCTGTTAATTCATCCACGACCCTTAATCCTACGGATATTAGCGTATCGGCCTGGGTTTATTTTTTGATAAATAATGGTGGTTTGAACTCCTTGGTCGTTAAGGGAGGGGATGAACACCAAAATTTTAAGTTAGCAGTTGATTATAGGTCGGGATGGAACAGACTGTGGTGGGAGATTGGCGATGGCATATACAGTCATTACCATACTTTTGAACCAACTCTAAATCTCGTTACCGGCTCCTGGTACCATATCGTTGGGGTATTTGATGGTTCGACAAAAACCCTGAGAGCTTATCTTAATGGCAATGCTTTGCCAAGTTCTTATACCATAGATTCGGGGATATCGAATGACACCACTAATCTCTATATCGGTCGCTGGGCAAACTCTAGTTATCTTCTTGATGGCCTTATCGACAACGTCCGTATCTACAACCGCGTCCTCTCCGCCGCGGAAGTCCAGGCGATTTATACTGCGGGGCAATAAATTTACTTGAGCGTTTTTCCGAACTCCATCCAGCTCGGGTCGCCGTTAATCTCGCGATAGTACCACCACTCGGGGCCCCAGAGATAGGCCTCTTTGAGGCCGGTTTTTTTCACGAAGCTGATTATGTCTCTCATGTCGTCCAGGCTTAGGTTTTCCATTTGTTTGTCAAAGGCGATGTTCGACAGACTTGCGTTGTTTACTGCCCACGGTTCGGCCTGAAGTTCGGCGACAATAACATCCTTTGTACCGAGAAGATTTTCCATAATCCAAGCGCGCCACGTGTAGAAGGCGGGCGGAAGGAAATGCCGGAATTTGCCCAAAAGCGAAGACCAAACAACTCTGTATAGGGTTGTACCCAAAACGTCGCCGTATCCGGCCGTTCTCAGCCAGAAACTCAATTCGCCCGTGTCGGTCACCATTACCGGCCGGCTTGAATCGATTGATTTAACTAACCCGATTTCTTCTTTGAGCAGATTCGGGTCCAAAGGTGGGCATTCGCCGAAAGTCGAAAGGAACGGTTCGTTTTCCACTTGCCACATTTTTATCGAGCTCTCATCTTTGTAGCGATTTACAACTCCGCTCATGTAATCAAAAAGCGATTTTTTGAAATCGGATGCGCTAAGTTTCTTAGCCCAATCGGGTTCGTGGCACTCGGGCCACCGGGGAAGGCGATATCCCACGTCGAGCACGATGTCCTTGCCGAATTTTTTGGCTTCCTGAATTTGCCAATCCAGGTCCTTGAAGTCCAGAGTGCCCTGCGCCGGTTCTAGATATTCCCAGTAGGCGGCCAGCCGCAGTTCTTTAAAGTTCAGCTCGCTTAATATCGCCTCGTAGGCCTTTTGCCAATCTATTTTCAATAGGTCCTTCGCGTAGTACTCACTGAAGGTTGCGCCCCAGACTGGTCCCGATGCAGTGCTGTAATCGAATTGCCAGGCGATGATGAAAATTGCAATAATCGCCAAGATCACATAACCGATGATTTTTAATGCTTTCTTGAACATTTAAGCGAATAGCATGAATATTCCGGCGCCGATGACCAGCAGGCTCACGATTTTCTGCCAGATTATCTTAGGAGTTATCGTTTCTTCTAGGAGATGTCGGTATTTTTTTGAAATTGGCCAGATCATGAAAAAGAGAAATAGATACTGGGTGCCGGATAAAGCGTTTACGAGCGAGACGGAGCCCAAAGAAAGAGCGTAGTTTATGGAAATGAAACTGACGGCTGAAAACACCTGACCAATGACGAATAACGTTTCCGTTTTTACCTTCGGGTGTTTGAACGAGTTCAGGATTTCCCGCCGGTAGACGGGGATAAGAAGCAGAAGCACGCAGCCGGCTAAGGCGCCGATACAGCGCCAAATGAAACCGCTTACGAAAGTATCGTGCAGATATATCCATTTAGTGAGGACGTTCGAAAGGGCGAATAGAAAGGCGGACGCGATGCTCGCGGCAATGACTTTATTGTTCAGGAACAAGCCGGGCTTGCCGATCTTTTCCGAGAGGATATACCCGCCGACCAGAATCACGAAAAAGGCGGTGACTTGAATTACCGATAATTTTTCCTGAAGCAAGAGCCAGGCGGATATGAGGACGAAAATGGGGGTTATTCCGCCGATCAAGGCACTCACCCTTGTCGCCTCGCTTTTTTGGAGAGCGGAATACAGGAGGAGCATGGCAAACGTAAAAAGGGCGCCGGCCGCCATACTTACCGCCAAAATGGACAGATTAGGGAGGGAGAAACCGAAGGGCACGAAGATGAGGGCGACCAAGCTGAAAATGCTTACCCAGAAGGCGTAAACCGCCGGGTGGGAAATGAGTTTCCGGAGCAGGAATTTGCTGGTCAGCGTTGAAACGGCGTTTGCGAAATACCCGGCTATGCTGAAGAAGAGCCAGTTCATTCAGATTGGGAGATTATTTTTTCTATCTCAAATGTGCCCGTTTTCTTGGTTTCGATGAAACCCTCAACGGCTGCTTCGGCGAAGCGTCCCTCCTTGATGAAATCGGAGAGCCACTCGGATGTGTAAGCGGGGTCGTTTTGCAGGATGCCCGAATTTTTAGCCAGCAGCCAGTCGCGATTGAAGTTTTCCTGCGAACCCAAGGGGGGCGCGATAATGATGGGAATGCCCAGAGAGGAGTAGAATGAAAGTTCGGAGGGTTTCGTCCAAAGAATGTCGGTCGAATGGAGCGTCTCGTTGAATTTGCGGAAATAATCGTTGATGTTCGCTTCATAAAGAATTTCCACGTTCCCGTCCAAGTTCTCGTTGAAATATTTCCTTACATCGGATTTAATCCCGGCTGAAATTATGAATTTAACCTCCCCACTCCTTATCTTGGGCATCAGACTATTCGCGGCCTTCAAGGCAATATCCTTCTGCGCTCCGGCTCCGCCCACCGAGAACATCACCGTGATCGGTCCGTCGGGGCGGTAGAACGATTTTCCGAAGTAATCCTTAACTAGCGCCGCGTGGGTCTTATAAAATTTCTTTTCCGGATCCAGGCTCATTAATCTCTTTCCCAAATCTTGTTTGGCAATCTCGAGTTTTGCCGAACCAACGTTTTCTTTTGGGAGAGGATAGCCCGTCAAAAATATATTCTCTTTTTTAACGCCGTAGTATTCCAGGCGCTCCGCTGCTCTTTCCGTGGGAGCGAGATATTTTATCCGGCTTTTCTGCGGTTCGAGAGGCGCCCAGGAGCGAGAAACGTCGGCATCGCACACGACGCAGTAGATCTCACCCGGGTAGCCGTGAATGTCCGCCATGAAGGCTGGCGTGAAAAAAGTAGAAATTAGCGGGATGGGGTCGGCGGATAATTTTTTTATCAGATGCTTGCCCCAGCCCTTAAGAATGAGTTTGTGAATTTGTTCAAGTGCCAAGGTCGGCTCCGACATGTCCCGGCGGGGATAGAAATTCATTATTCTTTGGAAACGGTCGAATACCCTGAAAACGGCGTTCCCTATAATGGGGAACCTCTGAAATCTTGACATTAATTCGTAGAAACCCCGGCTCTCCTGCCAGATAAAGCGGTCATGCTCCGGCATGCCCTCATAGTCGTTCGCAGAGATTATTTTCCCGTCGGGCGCGAGTTCGCGGAGCGGATAGGCGGTACGTTGATGGCCGTAGCCCATGCTTACGGCGACAACCCAGGCCCTTGTGTTGTTCTTTTTCTTCGGCATTTTCCGGAAGTATTGTCTTATCTTTCATTTTAAGATTAAATTGTTCTTATGGAAAGTGGGATTATAAACAAAATAATTCTTGAGGTCCGGGCTGGCACGGGGGGGGATGAGGCCTCGCTTTTTGCAGGCGACCTGGTTCGGATGTATCAGAAATACGCCTTAAGGCGCGATTGGACCTTTTCCATTCTTGATGCCTCGGAGTCCGGTGCCAAAGGATATAAGACGCTTGTGGCGGAAGTTTCCGGCCAAGGCGTCTACGATGCCCTAAAACACGAATCGGGCGTGCATCGCGTTCAAAGGGTGCCGGTGACCGAACGGCAGGGAAGAATCCACACTTCGACTGCCTCGGTTGCGGTCTTGCCGGTTGTTGAGGCCAAAGCCGTTGATATAAAGGACAGCGACTTGGAGGTAACCTTTTCCCGTGCCGGCGGACCCGGTGGCCAGAACGTAAACAAGGTGGAGACCGCCGTCCGGATTCTCCACAAACCGACTGGTATCGTCGTCTCGTGCCGGATGGAACGTTCCCAGCACGCCAATCGGGAGAAGGCGATGGAAATGCTCCGCTCCGTGCTCTATGACGAAGCGCAGAGGCAGTCGGTGGGCTCGATATCGGAATTGAGAAATAATCAGATCGGTTCGGGAGACCGCTCCGAAAAGATACGCACGTACAACTTCCCCGACGATAGGATTACCGACCACCGCATAGGCAAAAAGTGGCACAACATAGAGAAAATATTAGAAGGAGATTTTGACCCCATAGTAAAAGCCTTCGCAAAGTAGCGAAGGTTTTTATTTTTACCGATTAAAAAGGATTCGGTAAGTTGAAAAAGTGGGTAAGACTTGGCCTAGCGGCCCGGAGCGCACACTTTTTCGGCTTACCGAATCCGTGGCCCACCCTTACTTCCCGTTCAGGGTATCGATGTCATCCTGGAAGCTATTTGCTTGGTCTACGACGGGCTGGCCGTACCAGAAGCGGTAGGTATACCAACTCGCCCCGGCATAATACTTCGCTGCAGCGCATCTCTCGGAAAGAGTTTGATACGATGCGACATTTTTATTTGCATTGGCATAATCCTTGCAGCTTTGGGAATTAAGCAGGTCCTCTATATAGAGGCCGGTGGCGGCGAAAGCATCGGAGTTGTTCCAGGGATTAGCCGGATTGTCGCCGGTCACTTTTGAGATGGCGTCGGAGTAAAGTTTCCAAGTGGATGGGATAAATTGGGCCGGACCCATCGCGCCGCCATAAGCGCCGTGCTGGTTTGCGCAGGAGACATACGCGGATTGAGAATTCGGATCCAGCCCCAACTTATTCATAAGATCCAGGAATATCGGGATGTCGCGCGCGGGATTCATCGCGGTTTTGTAAGAGCAGCGACCCACGTTTTTTCCGAGCAGAGATTCCCTGTCCAAAATGGCGAGAATTAAAGCGGAGCGAACGCCGGTCGCCCCCTCGGCGAGCCTGGCATAGTCATAGGCCTTGGCGAAGGTCAGTTCGCCGCCGCCCAGAAGTTCGAAGATCCGGCTTCGGATTTGGGCCGCCGTGGCCTTTTGTTGAGAGACGATCTTCTGGTAGGCCGACTCCTTTCCTTTGGTCTCAGTGAGTAGAGTGGTTTTTTGGGTCTGGGTGCTCTTCAGACTCTTTTGTTGGGCCTGTTGGATTGCTTGGAGGTTCTCTGTGTTGGTTTTCTCGTCGGAGAGTTGTTGTTTCTGGTCCAGGAGCTGCTGGCGGAGTTTGGTTATCTCCTCGAGCGAGGTTCGGAGTCCGCTCTGAACTAACGTGATATCGTTCAGGCTGCCGAAGAAATCTGAAAAATTATTGTTTGAAAGCAGGATAGCGACCAGGGTTTCACGGTCGGATTCGTAGATAATCCTCAAGGATTGTGAGATGGCGTCTTTGTGCTGGTTGATTTGGTTTTCCGTTTGATTGATTTGGGTTTGAGTGTCGGTAATCTGGCCGTTCAATTGGGATATCTGAAGATTGATCGCTTTAATCTTGAGATTTATCTGACTGATTTGGGTGGTCAGTGATTTTATCTGGGTGCTCAGGGTATTACCCTGTTTTTGGTATGCGTCAATCTGTTTTTGGTTGTCTTCTATTTGCGCCTCAAGGTCAGTCAATTGTTGTTCCAAGGCAGCCCGCTCCAATTGGGCGGCTGTCGGGGCGGTACTGGATGCGGACGACTGGGTAGAAGAACTCATGGTGCTCGATGAACTCTGGGCGCGGATAAAAACTGGCTGTGCGAGCCAGATGACGGTCAAAACAATGAGCGAGATTTGGAGAAATCGCTTCATGCATATCTATGATAACACATCCCTCACCCTTCGAGGATTTTAACAGCCAGCTAATTTTTGTATGACATCGATTGAAATAAAAGAAAGAAGCTTTTTGAGGGCTTCTTTTCAGAAACAAGTGCTGATCCTCGAAGGGTGAGGGGTTATTTCTTCGTTACCGGTTTTTCTTCAGCGGAGGCTTCAGCCACAGCTTCTGTGGGAGCGCCCGCTTCAGCGGCAGGAGTGGCCGGTGCCGGCGTTTCCTCCTTTTCTTTGGCGGTTTCGGCGACCGTGATTATGACGGAGTCGCCGTGAGTAATAAGCTTCACGTCCGCGTCTATCTTCATATCCTTAACGAAGATATCCTGCCCGGCTTCGGCCAGTCCGGAGATGTCCGCTTCGAAGCGATGGGGGATCTTGCCCGGAAGGGCTTCCACCTCTATTTCATCCAGAACCCTCACGAGGATAAGGCCCTTCTTCGTCGCGGGAGCCTCGCCCACGAACTCTATCGGGACTTTCGCTTGGATCTTTTCGTCCATTCGGATGTGGTGAAAATCTACGGAAAGAATGGTGCCTTTCATGTAATCAGTGGCTACGTCGCTTACGATAACGGAAGTTTTCCCGCCCTTCTCATCCACGAGAGTGATGACGGTATTTTCGCCGGCTTCTTTGAAGACCTTCGAAAACTCCTTGGCCGAAACGCTCACGTGCTCGTTCCTGAGTCCGCGGCCGAAAACTTCGGCGGGCAAGAGTCCGCTTTCCCTCAATTGCTTTACTTTCTTTCCGAAGACAGTTCGGTTTTGAACCTTGAGTTCCATGGTTTATTTCTTGTTCTTCGCAGTCCGGGTTTTCTTGGCCGTCTTGGGTTTGGTCTTCGCTTTCTCGCGGCGCGCCCTGAATTTCTCGACGCGTCCGGCGGTATCGATGAGCTGCTCGCGGCCGGTGTAGAACGGATGGCACTTGCTGCAGATTTCAACTTTGATTTCGGGCACGGTGGAGCCGACGGTAAATGTGTTGCCGCAGGCACAGGTAACTTTGGCTTTGGGGTAATATTGGGGATGAATGTTCTTTTTCATAGGTTTTTGCTCATGAATCCTAGCATTGTTCGCATCGCTTGACAAGCGTCCCATTCTTCCTATACTTAATCGTAATGACGAGTTAATCTTTACAACTTTTATAGAAAGTTCGTGATGGAAAGTACATCCACTTTTGCTTCTGGAACAACCGGAAATAAAAGTGGGTGTATTCTTTTGTCTGAGATTGGACGGAACGTAATTTGAAAAATCAATAACAACCATACGCAAAAGTTGAGAATTTTTTTAGTTGTCCTGTTTATTCAGAAACTTTGTACGAGGAACTCGATCGAGGGTTTTTCGTACGGAGTTTCTTTTTAGAGGATTTGATCCTGGTCCAGGATGAACGCTGGCGGCGTGGATAAGGCATGCAAGTCGAACGATGCAGTTGAGATTACATCAAGACTGCATAGTGGCGAACGAGTTAGTAACGCCTTGGTACGTACCTCGAAGTCGGGCATAACGAGCCGAAAGGTTCGCTAATTCCCGATAGTCCCGCAAGGGTAAAGCAGCAATGCGCTTTGAGAGCGGCCTAGGTCCCATCAGCTAGTTGGCAAGGTAAAAGCTTACCAAGGCTACGACGGGTAGGGGGGCTGAGAGGCTGATCCCCAACGACGAGACTGAGACACGGCTCGTACACCTACGGGTGGCAGCAGTCGAGAATATTCGACAATGGGCGAAAGCCTGATCGAGCGACGCCGCGTGCAGGATGAAGGTCTTCGGATCGTAAACTGCTTTTATGTTTTAGAAAGTAATTGATCGAAACATGAATAAGGAGCTGCAAACTTCGTGCCAGCAGCCGCGGTAATACGAAGGCTCCAAGCGTTATCCGGATTTATTGGGCGTAAAGGGCGCGTAGGGGGTTTCATGTGTTTCCGGTTAAAGACCAGGGCTTAACTCTGGTATCGCCGGGAAAACTGTGAAACTTGAGGGTGTTAGAGGTCTGTGGAACGCACGGTGTAGGGGTGAAATCCGTTGATATCGTGCGGAACACCAAAGGCGAAGGCAGCAGACTGGGACATTCCTGACCCTGAGGCGCGAAAGCGTGGGGAGCAAAAAGGATTAGATACCCTTGTAGTCCACGCCCTAAACGATGCAGATTAGTCGTCTCGAGTATCGACCCTCGGGGTGGCGTAGCTAACGCGTTAAATCTGCCGCCTGGGAAGTACGAGCGCAAGCTTAAAACTCAAAGGAATAGACGGGGACTCGCACAAGCGGTGGAACATGTGGTTTAATTCGACAACAAACGAGGAACCTCACCAGGGCTTGAAATGTTTTCGAAAGGCGTCCGAAAGGACGTCTGTCTCACAAGGACGGAAACACAGGTGCTGCATGGTTGCCGTCAGCATGTGCCGTGAGGCGCTCCCTTCAATGGGGTAACATGCGCAACCCTTATCTCGTGTTATAAGTGTCACGAGAGACTGCCGTCTCATAGACGGAGGAAGGTAAGGATGACGTCAAATCAGCATGGCCCTCTGATGCCCTGGGCTACACACATGTTACAATGGCCGGTACAACGGGTTGCCAAGCCGCAAGGTGGAGCTAATCCCAAAAAATCGGCCTCAGTTCAGATTGGGGGCTGAAACTCGCCCCCATGAAGTTGGAATCGCTAGTAATCGCGGATCAGAACGCCGCGGTGAATACGTTCTCGAGTCCTGTACTCACCGCCCGTCACACCAAGGGAGCCGGGAGTGCCTAATATCTCTCTTCGGAGGGACTAGGGTAAGCTCGGTGACACGGGTGAAGTCGTAACAAGGCACGCGTAGCGGAAGCTGTGCGTGGATTAATTAAATTTATTCGATACACCTTCGGGTGTAGTTTTGGAAGGTGTTGGCCGATAAACCTAATGTCTCGGCTACAGGACGACTAAAAAAGTTTTCAACGTAAGAATCCAAATATATTTCGCTCATAAAACCTCCGAGCGTTAAAATTCGAGCTCGCTCTCGCTCTGCTCGCCACCCTACTCGCCTTACGGCGGGGGTCCTGGCTCGCAACGAGGTTCGCTCGCTAATTTTTAACGCTTTCCGGTGATATTTGCTCAATGTATTTGGGTTCTTACTTTTGGGGTAGGGGTGGTATTACCCTTCCGAGAGTTGTCGCCAAATGCAAAGAAGAGCTGTTTTACTGGGGAAGGAGAACAGAGGACGTTTTTTGGTTTTTGTTATATAATGCAAACATATGGATAATCCGAAGAAAATTCTCCTGGTTGAAGACGAGCCGATGCTCTCAAACCTTTTAAAACAGAGATTGGAACAGGAAGGCATCGTAGTTACCGCGGTTCCCGATGGGATTGAGGCGGTCAAGGTTTTAAAACAGGAAAAACCGGACCTTATACTCCTGGACATCATTTTGCCGAAGATGTCCGGCTTTGAGGTGATGGAGGAGATGAAGGGGGACCCGACCATCCAGTCGGCGCCGGTTGTAATCGTTTCGAACTTGGGCCAGGTGGGCGACGTTGAGAGAGCCCAGAAGTTCGGAGCGGTGGGTTACTTCGTGAAAGCCCAGCTCTCGATTGAAGATCTGGTCTCTAAGGTCAAGGGGTTTCTCGCTTAATTTTTGTGCACAGGCAAGAGGAAGACGAAGAGAGTACAATAAAAATAAAGTTGCCATGAGAGGATTCACTTTGATTGAATTACTCGTCGTCATCGCCATTCTCGCGGTCCTTGCGACCGCGGTTGTCCTTGTTCTTAACCCCGCGGAGCTTCTGAAGCAGGGAAGGGATTCCACCAGGATTTCGGATTTGTCCGCCCTGAATAATGCCATTTCGATATGGACCGCAGACGTCTTAAACGGCGGTTGGCCGAATACTAAGGTTTGTACCTCAACCTCAACCGCGCCGGGCGCCATAGGTACTTGCACTTCCGTTTCCGCCTCAACCACTGCCGCGAGCAATTGGACGGGGATTGATTTCACTAGGATCGCATCTGGCTCTCCGCTCCCCAGGGTGCCGATAGACCCGAATAACGGCGGAACTTGCAAGGGAGTTACGACGACCATATGCCAATATGCCATCAATGAATCCACCACCACGGTCGGCGTTTTCGAATTAAGCGCCCAAATGGAAAGCGCGAAGTTCTATAACGGCGGAAGCGGGGACGTGACCTCCAAAGACGGCGGGAGCAATCCCTATGTTTACGAAATCGGGAGCAATCTTACCCTTTGGTAGGCTTCAATTCGGTTATAGCTCCCTCAATTCATCGTCATTGTGATATAATTTATACATTACATGAAAAAAGGATTCACTCTCATCGAGCTTTTGGTTGTTATCGCCATTCTCGCAGTCCTCGCCACGGCCGTTGTTCTGGTCCTGAATCCGGCGGAACTTTTGAAACAGGGTAGGGATGCCACCCGCGTTTCGGATGTGGCGGCCTTAAATAGCGCCATCTCTTTGTGGATCCATGACGTTAGGGACACCACCGCAAATTGGCCGGCTGCTGCCACCTATGATTGCACTTATAGCGCCACGCGTCCGACGAGCGGAGGAGTATGCGTTATCAATTCAAACACCACGGTGAATGACGTCTTGGGCTGGGTTCCCCTGAATTTCACGTTAATGAGCTTTGGTTCTCCGCTCTCAAGATTGCCGATGGATCCGGCCAACGGCTCCGCGACCTGTTCCAGGGGAACGCCAGCGGCTTGCCAGTACACTTTTGCGGCCTCAACCACAGTCGGAATTTATGAGATAGATGTGCAATTGGAGAGCGCTAAATTCAACACGGGTGGAGGGAGCCATCTTACCGACATGGATGGGGGGAACGATAATAATTGGTATGAAATGGGCAGTAATTTAAGCCTATTCTAGTCCGGATTTTCAGTCCCCCCCTGTGGATAACTTTGGCTGGGTTTCTGAATCAAATGTGCTATCATAAAAAAGTAAAATTTACATGAAAAAAGGATTCACTCTCATCGAGCTTTTGGTTGTTATCGCCATTCTCGCAGTCCTCGCCACGGCCGTTGTTCTGGTCCTGAATCCGGCGGAACTTTTGAAACAGGGTAGGGATTCCACGAGAATCTCCGATTTGTCTGCCCTAAATAGCGCCGTTTCTTTGTGGACAGCCGATGTTCTGAACTCGGGCACTAACTGGTCTGTGGCGAACAATTGTACCTATACCACAAGCACCAAGCCGGGCGGAAGCGCAGGTTGCACTTACAATGCTAATACCACAAGTACCGGGGGCTGGGTCAATCTTAATTTTAGTCTCATCGCTTCCGGCGCGCCGTTTTCGAGATTGCCGATAGACCCCAATAACGGTTCCCCAAATTGCAACAAAGCGAACCCGGCCCTTTGCCAGTACGCATGGAGTGCCAGTTCCACGGTCGGAGTGTACGAAATTGACGCGGCTATGGAGAGCGCCAAATTCAATAATGGAGGAAGTGGAGACGTGGTCTCGAAAGACGGCGGCAGTGACCCCAATTGGTATGAAATTGGATCAAACTTGACGCTCTTCTAGATTTAAGTTTTTCCTTGTTTTAGTGAATATCGCCGCTCCTAGTGAGCGGCGGATTAGTTTAAAGAACCTCCTTGGATTATAATTAATAGCGTGATTAATCTGCCCGTCACAAAACTGAAGCAGATTCTCGTGGGAGCCGGCACGCTCAGCGCCGATACCTTCGACAAGTTTCAAGAAGAGGCAAGCCACAAGCGCCAGAACGTGGCCGAGATCATAATCTCGCAGGGGTTGATAAACAAGGACCATCTCTATCTTCTGATATCGAAATCGCTGGGGGTGGAGCGGGTGAACCTGGGAGCGGTCGGCATTGATAAGCAAATCCTCCACAAGCTCCCGGAGGACGTGGCGAAACAAAGGAACGTGATAGTTTTCGGCCGCGACCAGGGGGGACACTTTGAGGTTGCGATGGAGGACCCGACCGATCTGGAGACGATAGATTTTTTGAGTTTGCGTCTGGGCGGTCCGGTCAAGCCGTTTCTCGCCTCTGAGGAAGATTTGAGCCGCGGTTTTCTCCTGTATCAGCAACAGTTGACCCAGGATTTCAAGAAGATAATAGAGAACAGCATAAGCGAATCCCTGCGCTCCAAGACGAAGGGGGAAGTCGACCTGAAGGAGGCCGCTTCCGACATCCCCATAGTAGCCATTGTGGACAATCTTATCTCTTATGCCGATTCTTCCAGGGCTTCCGACATACATTTTGAGGTTCTTGATGACGGTATCCTCGTGCGTTTCCGGATAGACGGCATTCTTCATGAGATAATCAGGATGCCGAAGGAGATTCATTCGGCGATCGTCGCCCGGATAAAGATTTTATCCAGTTTGAGGGTGGACGAGCACACCCATCCCCAGGACGGGCGATTCCGCTACGAGGTTGGCGGCAACGTTATCGACATCCGCGTTTCCATCATCCCGACCTTTTACGGGGAAAAGGTTGAAATGCGTTTGCTCTCGGCGGCGCAGAAACCGTTGTCGTTTTCGGAGCTGGGGATGTTTGAGGATACCGTGAGGCTGATCAGCGAAGCGATTTCGAAAAGCTACGGGATGGTCGTGGTCTGCGGCCCGACCGGCGCCGGTAAAACCACCACTCTTTACTCGATAATGGACATTCTGAACCAGTCGGAGGTGAATATTGTCACGATTGAGGATCCGATCGAGTACGATATGAGATATCTGAACCAGATGCAGGTGAATGCGGCGGCAGGCATAACCTTCGCTTCCGGGCTTCGTTCAATCCTGCGGCAGGACCCGAACGTCATAATGGTCGGTGAAATCCGGGATGCGGAAACGGCCAACATTTCCGTCCAGGCGGCGCTAACCGGTCATATGGTCTTGTCCAGTTTGCACACGAACGATGCGGCTACCGCCGTGCCGCGGCTCATGGATATGGATGTACCGCCGTTTTTGGTGGCTGCTGTCGTGAACGCTATAAGTTCCCAAAGATTGGCTCGCCGAATCCATTTGGATTGCATTGAATCATACTCGCCGTCCAAGGACGTTTTGGAAAGCATGGGTCGCCAGGTGGATGAACTGAATGTGGATAGAGCCAGCATCCAGTTGCCCAAGACGTTTTACCGGGGCCGCGGCTGCGACGGGTGCAATCACACGGGTTATCGCGGCCGAATCGGCATCTTTGAGGTCCTGAACGTTACGGAAGACATCCGAAAAATCATCATCAGTCCGCAGTTTGGATTGGACATTTTAAGGTCCATGGCCAAAAAAGGGGGGATGAGGACGATGTTGGAGGATGGGCTCCGAAAGGTTGAATTGGGCATGACGACGATTGAAGAAATATTCAGGGTCATAGGGGAATAAGCTAGAATTAAAACAAGATGCAATTTCATTACATCGCTTCGCAGCCTGACGGCAGGGTGGTGGAAAGCCAGATAGAAAGCAAGGATGTACCGGAGGTTCTCCAGTTCCTCACGTCGCGTGGGCTGAAGCCCATAAGCGTGAAGCCGGTCGAGAAGAATTTGGGCGAAAAGCTCAGAATATTCGGCGGCAAGATCACCATTACCGACCAGGTGTTCATTTCGAAATACTTGGCTCTGATGTTGAAGATTGGCACCGGACTTTTGCAGGCGGTGACCATTTTAATAGACGATTTTGATAAGTCATCCGTGAGAAAATTCCTTTTGGAAGTAAGAGCCAACCTCGAAGCCGGTCAGCCGTTCTTCGCCGTTTTCGCGCGCTATCCCAAGGTGTTCAGCCAGGTTTATATTAATCTCATAAAAGCCGGCGAATCGTCCGGAAATCTGGATACTGTCTTTGAAAATCTAAGCGCCTCTCTCATCAAAGAAAAGGAGATGAGAGACCAGATAAAAAGCGCTTTGGTATATCCGATCCTTCTCTTGTCCACTTCGGTTTTGATACTCGCTTTCCTCGTAATGTTCGCCCTGCCGAAGATCGCGAACGTCTTTTTGGAATCCGGATTCCAGCCGCCGCTTTTCTCCAGGGTCGTGTTCGCGGTCGGGTTGTTTTTCGGAAGTTATGGCCTGTATTTCGTAATCGTCTTCGTATTGGCGCTTATTCTTTTCATAATCGGTTACAGAAACTCGATGGTTTTCAAAAAACTTCTTTTGAGCTTGACGAACGAAATACCCGTGATAAGGGATTTGGTGAAAAAAATAGCGCTTCAGCGATTTGCTTCAACTATTTCTTCTCTGATTAAAGCTGGCATTCCCTTGACCGACGCTCTCGAGATAACGTCCCAAGTCGTAGGCAACGCAGACCTGAAAGGCGCGCTTATCAGGATTGCCCGGGAGGGGTTGGAGAAGGGGTTGACCGTCGGCGAGGCGTTCCGCCGTGAGCCGTTCTTCCCGAAGACGGTGGTAACACTGGTCGCGATTTCCGAGCGGGCCGGCCACATTGACGAAGTTTTGGCGACGCTCGCGAATTTCTACGCCAGCGAGATAGATAACTCCCTAAAGACGCTCGTTGCCTTCCTGGAACCGGTCATGCTTCTAATTATCGGTTTTATTATCGGCCTTATCGCCCTCTCCATTATCATCCCAATATACCAGCTTACTACTCAGTTCTAAGGACGCTGATTTATGCCGATAAAAAAGCAGATCTTCGCTGATAAAAATGACGCCGGGTTCACTTTAATCGAGCTTCTGGTTGTGGTCGCCATCTCCGCAGTGCTGATGACGGCGGGTTTTTTGTATCTTGGCGGGTATCGCTCGGAGCAGAATCTGAAGCTTTCCGCGAGCGAACTTCTGGCTACCGTGAAAAATACCCAAGCCTTGTCCAAGAGCCAGCAGAGCGGGATGAGGTGGGGGATGCGCTTTAGGAATACCACATCATCCGCCGGCCAATCCTACACGGTTTTTAGCGGGACGAGTTATGCCGCGGGGACGCCGGGCCAAACCTATCCGGTGCGGCGGAACATTTCTTTCAGTAATCCGTGGGCCTCAAGCACGATTGATACTATTTTTAACGCGGTCTCAGGTTATCCTTCCCAGCCCCAGGTGATCTCTATGACGGACGGCCGGCAGGACGGTTTGGTGAACGACATCATCGTGAATTCTTTGGGTCAAATCACGTCAAAATTTGATACGGGACTCGTGGGGTATTGGCATCTTGATGAAGGAACATCCACCAAAGCTTATGATGCTTCAGGCTTCAGTAATACGGGTACTCTCAATACCCCCTATTCTACATGGTATTCTGGTTCCGATTGTAAAATAGGCGGTTGTCTCCATCTCAGTGATGCCACGAATTATGTATCTATACCCAATAGTTCCGGTTTGAACATTGGAGGAACAGCCATCACCGTTATGGCTTGGGCGAATTTTGATAATTTTACCAATCCCAGCCAAACGTTGGTTACTAAAGAAAGTTATGCGAGCAGTACCAGTAACTCGGGTTATCTCTTGCGATTTTCGAGTGCTAGGCCCGGGTTCGTCATTGAGAATAACCAAGTATATTCCGTGTATTCCCCAACATCTATATTGCCGGGTATTTGGTATCATGTCGCCGGAGTCTATGATGGTACAGTGATAAGGGTATATGTGAATGGTACACAGACCGCCATCACATCTTATACGGGGGTAATAGGCCAAAATAGCCAGTCGGTTTATATAGGTCAACAGGGTTGGGCCCCAGGAAAAGTGAATGGATATCTCGATGAGATTAGAGTATACAATCGCGCTCTTTCGGCGACGGAGATTTCCGATATTTACAATTCCACGAGATAATTGCTATTTTTAGGACAGTGCCACCTTAGCTCAGCGGTAGAGCAACTGTTTTGTAAACAGTAGGTCCACAGTTCGAATCTGTGAGGTGGCTCAATGACAGTTAAAAACAGGACTCGCGGGGTTATTCTTTGTGAAGGCGTCCTAGTCGCCAAAACCTTCAATGATAAGGCGAACGGCCTTTCGGGTAAGGATGCGCCCGCGGCGATTTTCTTTAAAACCCGGTGGGGTATTCATACCTTCGGCGTGAAGTTTCCGATAGATTGCGTCATTACGGACAATAATTTTGAGATTAAAGGATTGGAGGAAAACCTGAAGCCGAACCGATTCTTCTTTTGGCAGCCGAAATACAAGAACGTTCTGGAATTGCCCGCGGGAACGATTTCAAAGACCGGAACCCGGGTTGGGGATATTCTGGAGATGAGCTAAATAGAAATATGATATTATTTACCTATGACAAAATTGAACAAAACCAGTGTAATTTTAACAGTCGTAATTTTAGTAATAGTCGTAGTGGTCGGTTATATGATTTTCAACAATAACGGAGGGAACCAGCCGTCGAATTCAACGGGTCAAAATCCGAGCCAGCCGATTACGTCTCAAAGCGGACTCCAGATACAGGATGAGGTGGTCGGGACGGGCACGGTAGCAATAGCAGGACAAATGGTGACGGTAAATTACACCGGAACGCTTACGGACGGTAAGAAGTTCGACAGTTCTTACGACCACGGCCAGCCGTTCTCGTTCGTTCTTGGAGCGGGACAGGTGATCCAAGGTTGGGACGAGGGCGTCGCAGGAATGAAGGTGGGCGGCAAGCGCAAACTCACGATTCCGCCGGAATTGGGTTACGGGGGCCAAGACGTCAAAGATCAGAGTGGCGCTACTGTTATTCCGGCGAATTCGACGCTCATATTTGAAGTGGAGCTTCTAAAGGTGGAGAGCGTGAATTAGGTATTTAGATGGCCCCAAAATTATTCGTAGCGACTAAGGCCCTCATTGTTAATAATGAGGGCAAGGTTCTTTTGATTCGGGAGTCGTCACAATACAAAGATGGTTCTAAGATTGGGGGTCTCGATACTCCCGGAGGGAGAGTACAGGCGGGACAGCACTTTGACGAGAGCCTGAAAAGGGAGGTAAGAGAAGAAACCGGGCTTGAAATAAGAATTGGGGAATCATTTTTCGTAAACGAGTCCTGGCCAATGGTAAGGGGAGAGTCTTGGCAGATCATTAGGATTTTCTTTGAATGTTATCCCGAGTCTTCGGATGTGAGGTTAAGCGATGATCACGACGCTTTCGAATGGATTGACCCGGAGGAATACGCACGCTATCCTATCATAGAAAACCTCAAGCCGATGTTTGAGGTGTATCTAAAGAAAAACGACGAAGCGCCGAAGTAGCTCAGCGGTAGAGCAACTCCATGGTAAGGAGTAGGTCGTGGGTTCAATTCCCACCTTCGGCTCAAGCTTTACATTAACGGTCGGTTGTTATAAGTTATAAGTTACAAGTTTCAGTTCAAATTCGTATGGCTCAAAGCAAAGTAAATTCACTCAGCGATTACCTGATAAGATTGCGCTGTTCCGTGTGCAAGCATTCCAATTACACGACCCATAAAAACAAGAAGCAGGTCCAGCGGAAGATCGAGTATAAGCGTTACTGCAATTGGTGCCGTAAGCACACCCTTCACAAGGAAGCCAAAAAATAGCTTTTGAGAGCCGCTTCCTGCGGCTCTTTTGTTTCCGGAATAGCTTGGTATACTTTTAAAAGTAGGGGGCATATTTCAATGGTAGAATCGCGGTCTCCAAAACCGCTAATGTGGGTTCGATTCCTACTGCCCCCGCA
>Ga0187878_1002195_pt1 | contig 17701 bp, 14 predicted proteins | sample June2016WEW_17_1_FD_132979 | JGI IMG/M metagenome (GOLD analysis project Ga0187878, IMG submission 132979) | Peatland microbial communities from SPRUCE experiment site at the Marcell Experimental Forest, Minnesota, USA - June2016WEW_17_150 | ecosystem: Environmental > Terrestrial > Soil >...
GATTTGCGGGCTGCTGTCCTGGCACGGCAGTACGAGGTGATCTGTCGCACGGAAGGGAAGGTTTCCCTGATACATGAAATCACCTCACCAAGGTCGCAGGTTCTCATCACCAGTGAATCAGCGTCCTGGAGGAAAACGGTTTCTCCCCCATAATACAGCCATGCCGCAACCGACTGGATGCTTTCTCCGGCAAACTCACCCTCGGCGCAGAGCATATCCACCACGGCCTGGGTAATCCGTCCGCAGTTCCCTTCCCGTCGGGCAAGTTCAGCCAGCCGATCGGCGATATCCCGGGCTGTGCAAATGTCGTCCCTGATCTCCTCGACGGTTCTGATTTCGAATCTTTTGCCGCAGTACGTGTGGCAGAAGGCGCACCTGTTCCAAGGACAGTTTCTGGTTACCCGGAACAGCAGGCTTCGCGCCTCGCTGGGTGGTCTTATGGGACCTTTTTCGATCGACGGTTTCATTGTCTAGCTACGCCGGACAGGCTTTCTGCTGCCGTTTTTCCGGTGTCCTCCGTTTCCTGCACCTGAAGTAGTCTTTTTTGTTGATTTTTTGCCGCTCTCTCCGGTTTCCTTCTTCAATTGACTATCAAGCCATATCCTGCAAGCGCCGGCGGAAGCCGTGACCTCTTCCGGCAACTCGATTCCCTTGTTCCTGGCGATATCCCGGGCATAGGAAAGGGCTTTGTCGCTCGGCGCACCACCGGCAGTTCGTTCGGCAGGCTGCACATAGCCCATTTTTGCGTGGACGCCTTTACAGAACTTCTGCCAGCTTGCCCCCGGCTCCCTCCCTTCAACTTTGTCAAGGTATTCCTCCATGCGTCGGGTCAGATCGAGTTCGGTAATCCAGTGGTGCTTTTTCGTAAGGTAGTCAATAATCGTCTCTCCTGCCGGCTCCGGAACGAGCTTCCCCTTTTCGATCTTGACGTATCCCCTTGCCTTGATGACCTGCATGATCGTTGCATAGGTTGAAGGCCTGCCGATACCGAGCCGTTCCAGCGCCTTCACCAGCCCACCCTCCGTATAGCGGCCGGGCGGCTTGGTCATCTTTTCTGCAAGGTCCTCTCCCAGCTTCGGCACCAGCTCTCCCTTCGACACAGGTGGCAGCCGCTGGACATCTTCTTCCTCCTCGGGCGCCTGGAGCTCCTGGTAGATGGCCAGGAATCCGTCGAATTTCAAAACGCGTCCTTTCGAGCGAAATTTCTGCCCGGCCACGTCAAAATCCATCGTGGTTGCATCAAATACCGCAGCAGCCATTTGCGATGCCACTGCACGCCGGTAAATAAGCAAGTAGAGTCGCTCGTGCTCGCCAGTCAAGCCTTCCCTGGAAATCATGGCAGGAACCTCCTGGAGCGAGTGCATGTGCGTCGGCCGGATTGCCTCATGTGCATCAGCCTGGCTGTTCTTGGACTTATGGGTGTTCTGCTTCGCTGGAAGGTATGCCAAGCCGAGTGTGGCGGAGACATGCGTGCGGATCTCCGCAATGAATTCGTCGGCAATCCGCAAGGAATCGGTCCGGTGATACGAGATCAAACCTGCCTCGAACAGATCCTGGGCAAGTTTCATCGACTTTTCCGGGGCGATTTTCAACTGGCTGTTGGCGGTTGCCTGCATATCGACAGTGGTAAATGGCGGTTTCGGATTCTGACGCACCTCTTTTGTTTCCACTTTTTCGGCCAGGGCGACGTCCGCAGTTCTTACTGCGGCCATGATGGCTTCCGCCGCCTGTTTATTCTTCATAGTGCCCTGAATGGAAAAGGCCTTGAAACAAACTCCGTCCTTATCGAGCAGGATGGATACAACCCAGAAGGGTTCAGGCCTGAATGCCCTTATTTCCCTCTCCCGATCCACAACCAGCTTAACGGCCGGAGTCTGGACACGTCCCACGCTGTATTTGCCGCGCAGCTCCCCGGAAGCGATCGGCGACAGAATGTACCCTACCAGCCTGTCCCCTACCCTCCTCCCAAGAAATGCATCATAAAGCCCGTGGTTGGTTTGCTCGAAAGGGACAGAAGCAGCCAGCGCGCCTTTTACCCCCTTGTCGGTAATCTCGTGTATCTCTGCTCTCCTGCACGTCCTGGCAAGATTCTTCACCTCATTGTAAGCCATTGTGCCGATGGCGTAGCCTTCCCGATCCGGGTCCGTTGCAATTATCACATCTTCGCCCTTTGCAGCTGCACGGAGTTTCGTTACGACTTCCGTCTTTCCGGATGAAACAGTAAAAACCGGCTCATATGTTGTGAGATCAACAGACATTTTGTCGGAAGGCAAATCCTTGAAATGTCCCACCGTGGCGACAACCTTGGCATTCGGCACGATGGAGCGTATCTTCTTTATTTTATTGGGCGATTCGATGATGATCAGCAAGATGCACCTATTGTTTCCTTATCCGGTTTCTGCTGCGGGAAGTCATACGTTTTTCATTTTTTCCGTATCACAGTTTACCCAGGTTTTTCATAAACAGCCACATCCAAGTTCAAAGCGAATAATCTGTAAGCCCAGAGACCCGGCATACGTACCTCCGGGCAGTTTTACAACGAACTGTCAGGAGCGGTACTGCAGGAGAAAAAGAGCGTCAAGATAACGCGCAACGGCTGCATTGTCTGCAGTCGGGAGATTGCCTGCACGGACAGGTCTCCGGAACCGCCGCAGAAAACTACGACTATCCCTGCCAAGGAGCGGATTATCATGTCCCATGCGCGGAGGTATCAGAAGCGTCCCGAATTGCAGTAGACTTACGCCGGTTGCCAGGCAGGGATTAACCATAAAAACCGAATCGGCTTCATTCCGGCAGGGGCCGCGCACTGTCCTCCCAAGGTAGAGAATAAAGTTGCCGGGAGATCGTTTATCCGCTTCCATGCTCCTGATCCTCGCCACCTCCTTGCCAATATCAGCCAATGCCCCGCTATGGGCAAACAGGAGCGGCTCCAGTTCCGACTGTCGGACCAGATCCATGAATTCATCGATACGATAGGTATGGACACACGGATGCAGCAAAGCGTCTGCCAGACCGGCTCTGTATGCTAACTCATCGGATGCACCGGCAAAACGCCGCAGGCGCGAACCTGCTCCGGAGTGCCTGACCAGTCGTTGCACAACAGTCGGGTCATTAACTTGCAACATGCGCAAGGCACGCCGGATTGACTCCTCTTCACGGCGGGCATACCGACTGTAAACCATCACCCGCAGGATTCCCCCATCGGCAAGCCGTCCAGCCAGCACCTTCAATCCGGCAAGCGGGTCCACCAGATGATGCAGCACTCCAAAGGCATCAATCAGTCCATACCTACCAGAAGTCAAGCCCGGGTCAGACAGATCGCCTGCACGGAAGTCAACACCTCGAATCCCATGAAGCAGACAGTGCAGGCGGGCACGGCGCAGGCTCCGCTGCGACAGGTCGAGGGCGGTGATCTCCGTACCCGGGTTTGCCAGGGCGAAAGGATATGGCGCAAAACTACCGCAGCCTGCAATCAGGATACGCCGGACCGAACGCGGCGGGAGCTCCCCGTTGAATCTGGTCCACAGGGCAACAAGATTCAGGGCGTACGTGTCACAGCGGCGCACCGATGCCAGCAGCGGGTAATGCGGATAGGGATACATATCGTAATGGCGGCGGACAGCATCTGACATACTTTACTTTAGCAGTTCAATTGGACTATTTGCAAGAGGAACCAGCCTGTCTTTTTTACAGTCGTCCAACACCTGACAATCGAGCCAATGCACTTGAAAAAAATTTTGACTTTCACCATCATGACATTACATTCTTATTTAGTTTCCGGATGGAAACTATTTATATAAATGAACCTGGTTTTCCGTTTTACAGCGCGGTATCATGTCTTCAAAAGTCAATTTATAACATTCCTGATCATCGTGTAAAATACATTTCTTTCCCAATGTGTTTTACAATTTTATGCATAATATTTTAATTAAATGTAAAATTATTATAGACATAATTTGTAAAGTTTTATAATAGTAGACGCAGTAAAAAAATCAATAGCTTGAAACATGACAGAAAACTTGATGAGGAGCTTTAATGGCAGAAAAAAGGAATTCCAGGCGACTTCGCAAAAGGCTCCGATTAAGATTTGGGACTGATAAACCAAGCAGATTGGCATATACAGAGGACTTGGGTCCTTCAGGAATGTTTATCAGGACGTCTTATATTTTGCCTCCAGGAACAAAGTTGATGATTGAAATCACTTTGACTGATAATTCCCTCGTTCTATTTTCAGGGATGATCAGGTGGTCAAAAAGTGTGCCGCCAAACCTGATGCATCTTGTCAAAAAAAGCGGTTTAGGGATCAAGATAATTAATTTTATCGCCGGAGAGGATGAATATAAGAAATTAGTTGCGGAATTGGCGGGATGAATTGCGAATCACTAATCAAACATTATCATATGACCTGATTAGCGCTAATCAGGCCATATTAACCTTAAAATGATTATTAAGCCAACGCTGGGAGGCCTGTCGGACTTAGGAATGAATCTACTGCGAGAACGGTAAATCGGTCCATATTCCCGGAAATTTTCGACGAATAGGCCCACTATTCGCCTTCAAATTTCCGTAAATCTGTCCTCCATTTGCCATTCTCTCGCTACGATACCCTAAGTCAAAGTCAGTCCGGCTCCTCAGGGAACATTTATCTAGACATTGAACCTGAAATGCATTACATCCCCGTCCTGCGCCACGTATTCCTTGCCTTCGAGCCTCATAAGCCCCTTCTCTTTAGCGCCTGCTTCGCCCGCAGCGAAAATATAATCGGAGTAGGCGATCACTTCGGCGCGGATGAAGCCTTTTTCAAAGTCGGAGTGTATTACGGCTGCGGCCTGGGGGGCCTTGGTCCCGACCGGAATGGTCCAGGCCCGGACCTCTTTCTTGCCGGCGGTAAAGTAGGTAATGAGACCCAACAATTCGTAGCCACTCCTGATCAGCCGATCCAGCCCGGATTCCGCAAGCCCCATTTCGGCAAGGAACGTCTCCTTCTCATCCTCTGCAAGCTCGGATATTTCCGCTTCGATCCTGCCGCATATCACCACAACTTTAGCTCCTTCCCGCTCGGCAAGCTCGCGAACTTTTGTGACAAAAGGATGGCTTCCCGCCAGGTCGTCTTCGGCAACGTTCGCGACATAGAGAACCGGCTTATCCGTCAGGAGATGAATATCACGCATCAGAAGCCGCTCATCGTCAGTTTCGGCAACTCCGCGGGCGCCTTTCCCCTGCTCGAGCGCCTGCTTTAGACGAAGATAAAAATCTGCTTCGTCCTTCAGCTTCCTGTCGCCGTTCTTTGCCAGTTTCTCAACCCGCAACAGCCTCTTTTCTACCGTATCAAGGTCTGAAAGGGCCAATTCGGTCTGAATAATTTCTATATCCCTGACCGGATCGATGCTGCCGTTTACGTGGACAATATTTTCATCATCGAAACAGCGTACTACGTGAATAATGGCATCGACTCCCCGAATATGGCCCAGAAATTGATTTCCCAACCCTTCACCCTGACTGGCGCCCTTGACAAGACCGGCAATATCCAGAATCTCGATTGCCGTAGGAAGGATTCTCTCCGGCTTTACAAACTCCGCCAGCTTCTGCATCCGGAGGTCAGGAACCTGGACGATTCCGACATTCGGATCGATCGTGCAGAAGGGATAATTAGCCGATTCGGCCCCAGCCGAGGTCAGCGCATTGAAAATGGTGGATTTCCCCACATTGGGGAGACCGACTATACCGCAATTGAAGCCCATTGTTATCCTTCTTTCAATAAAAAGTAACGGCAAGCAACCTCGCCCTGTGTGTTAATAAACGGTTGATATTGCTTTTTCAGAGACAGTTGAGCTCTGTACTGACCTAAGCCCCTAAACCGTGGGGCCCGATCTTTCTACGTAAATGTACCGTAATGTCTGTTCGCTGACAAAGTCAAACATGTTATCATAAATGGCAATAATTGCAACAAAACTATCTATAATTAGTTTCCGGTTGGAAACTAATTGACTGATTCAAATACCAGGTGATATACTTTGAATACTCAAAAACAAGATTCTACCCGGTGAAATGATAGAATCTTTGAGATCAAGGAACATTTATAGACGTAAGGGTACATTGCAGGTCCGGGACATGTTCGATGCTAAAGTCCGGGCAACCGTCGAGAACAAGATCAATTTTGCAGAGAACCACTCGCTCCTGGCGGCGCATCCAATGTTCTTGATGGATAAGCTCCTTAACGTTGAAAACATGATCTAAAAAACATTCAATGATAAATCATCTGAATAGTGAAGTTTATAGAAATTCGCGCCGGTGAGCAGCCGGGGTTTCAAGAAGGCCAAATTCTTTAGTCCAATCAGGAATTTGGTTTTTTGTTTTCAGAAAGGGAGGAATGAAAAATGGAGCTATTGATGGATAAGATAGTGATCAGAAGACAGGGAGAAATATCGCCCATGATACAGATGATGCGCGAGCAAGGACTGCGCGTCGGAATCCTGCATTCCGGCGGCCCGGCGCCTGGTGGAAATCATTTGATAGCTGCCGCTGCTAAACCGTTTCTTGACAACGGCATCGAGGTGGTCGGATTCAGAGCCGGATTCAACTTCCTGGAGCAACGGGCCAAAAATGAGATCTCGTTTGAGGAACTGGTCGAAAAACACGTCAAAAATATTACCCATTCAGTCGCATCAAAGTCACTCGATCAGAATGGATTGATAATCGGGACATCCAGGGCAAATCCGGGGAAAGACATTAAAAGCCCCGAAGACCTCAACAACCCGCAAAAAACCGAAACTATTGAAAAGATCCTCGATGTATTTCAAGAGCTGAGGATCGGGGCGCTCATAACTTTGGGCGGAGACGATACGCTGAAAACTGCTAACTACTTCCAGGCAATTTCGCAGTCAAGGCGCAGAAAAGATGCGAACCAGACCTTCCAGGGTGTTGTTCATGCCCCAAAAACTATTGACAAGGATTATAAGGGCATAGACTTTACCTATGGATTTTTTACGGCTGTCGAGATCGCGTCAAAACTGGTCCGAAATCTTCATGATGACGCAGAGGCTACCGACACCTGGCATGTGGTAGAGTTAATGGGCAGGGATGCAGGCTGGATCACGGGCGCCGCAAGCGTGTCGGGAAGAGCAACAACAACCCTCATTCCCGAGCAATTTGGGGATATCGTTGATCTGGCAGAGATTGCTGAAAAACTTGTAAGAGAGGTTATTCTGCCAAGAGAGGCGGAAAAGAAAGCGTACGGCGTGATTTGCCTGGCTGAAGGCCTTGGCGAGAAACTGCCCAAGGAAACCGTTGAAGGAGTTGGCGAGGATCTCCATGGTCACGTCAAGCTGGCCGATGTAAGGCTTGGGTTAAGACTCACTGACATCCTTAAAGAAAAATACAAGGAAATCACCGGCAGAAGCTTAAGCACAAAACCCCATTCGATCGGCTACGAAATAAGGCAGGCAGAACCGGTTGTCTACGACAAATTACTCTGCTTCCAGTTGGGCCTTGGGGCATTCCGCTTGATCGAGAGCGGACGTTTCGGAGAAATGGTTTCCCTTAAAGACGGCTGGGATCTTTACGGCATCAAATTTGATCAATTGATCGATCCTGCAACTTTAAAAGTACAAAAACAATTAGTGGACCTGAACGGCGACTTCTTCGCAATGATTCAGGCCCTGCAAAGGCACTTCCCAACAGCGTAAGAAAACCACGCTGGAAAAACTGAAAGCCGCTCCGATAGTGCATTGTATCGGGGCGGCTTTCCTGCTGAATGAATCAGGAGCAACATACTCGTCAGCTCTACACCCGGGACAATCTCTCATGCGGAACCTGACACCTCCAGCCGTACTAAAGCCAAAGTGGATTAATTCGAGATAACAGTTGACAGAAGGCTGAAGTAACGCAGAAAACAATCCTTTCTTAGTAACTATTCTGCATAAGTTCTGATTTTGTAATAACAATCCCCCCTCCCGTCAAGGGAGGGGAGGCAAAATCCAGGAGACAAGCTGTTTGCCATGTGAATAAGCTGAATAGTTACCTTTCTTAAGCATCTCCGTACTCTGCCCTGCACATTCTTCCCCCTATTTCTTTTCCAACCCTCTTTTCTTCACTGACCCTGCAGCATTTTAAGATTAAAGTCATTTACACTTTTGTTTTGCTCATCTTTTGGTAACATTTCAATATGGACACAGGAAAGAATAGAATTGCTTCTCTAAAGAAAAAGGGAGGAAGCCATGAAAAGGACATTTCCTGCGGCAATAATGATGTGCATAACTTTGGCCATGACAGGATGTGGCGATGGCGGCCATAATGCCCCCCTAATTGTTACGGATATCCTCAGCGCCCCGGCTTTGGACGGTGATATCGTGCAAAATCCGCCTGGCGTTTTCACGGTAACACAGGGTATGTCTCTGTCTCCAACAATCATACAAAGCGTATTTGCCGGCATAGATCCTGCCGCTCCAGGAGCGGAATATCGCGCTTTCCTGGACTTTCCCCTGAGAGAGACGGGCGGAGTCCCGCGAAACGCCATTATTGAATTGGCAACCCTCGACATATTTATCAACAGCATCCAACCGCTGACCGGCACGATACCAATTCTTATCGACCTTGTTGACTTTCAACCGCCAACATTGCTAGAGACGGATTTTTTTAATTCTTCCCTGCCGGCGCGGGCGACAATCAGTCTTCTGATTTTCCAAGCCGACTCCGGTAACCACGTATTTATTGATGTAACTTCATTGATGAGGAAAGCACAGAGTTTGGGCCTGCCAAACTTCCAGATTCGAATATTGCTGGATCCAACGGCAGCTCCCGGTCGAATCGAAATCAACGACACCACAGGGGTAAATAGAGGAGTTCTTGCACCTTTGTTGCAGGTTAAATATTTCTGAAACCGTTAGTTTACAGCTACAATAAAGTGCCCAAACCGGCTGACCTTCGAGGAATCATTAAATTCCGGTCATTGTGTGTCAAAGCTCAACATTCAACAGATATTGCCGATTGTTGAGCTTTGACCTCTTCAAACTCTTTTTAAGGGAAATATTCAGAATTTAACTCGCACCCCAACCAGAGCGTTGTGGCTCTCGAATTTAAGTTCGGTCGTTCCGGTAAAGCCGGATTCGAACCTTGCCGTGTCTGTTCCGAAGTAACGGTACCCCACGTCCAGGGAAATTATCGGGTTGAGGGCTATTTCCAGTCCCGCGCCGACCTGGTAGGCAAAGACGGTGTCGTCATCTTCGGGGTACAGGAACTCTCCCCCACCTTGCGGGTTGACTCCGAAGGTGTCACTCAGGTGCAGGGCAGCGAATCCTATTCCGCCTCCCACGTACGGGGTAATCGGAGATGCATTGTGCAGGTCGAAATAAGCGTTGGCCATCATGGCAAAAACCCCGAGATTGCCGTCCACATTGTGGAACTGGAATCCTCTTGTCTGATCGGTAATTGCATTTATTTCCGAGTACCTGTACGAAAGTTCCCCTTCGAGACGGAGGAATCCGAAATCGAAACCACCCGTGCCCCCTACATAGACACCTGGATCAAATTCTACCCGATCATTGAATATTCCAGTGGAGGCTGAAGTCGTCACGTCGGTGTCTCTGGGAACACTTATTCCAGCGAAGCCGGATACGTAGGGTCCCGGACGGGGAGGGGTTGCAGAACAGATTGCGGGCATGATCAGTATCACCAGGGCGGCAATGACGAAGAGTCTCTTTTCCATGGTTGCACCTCCTTGCACGGTTTGGGGTGTTTCTCTCGCGTTGGCTTGTGAGAAGTTCTCAACCGATACGGCGAAAAAGCCATACTTGTTAATTATACACTCACTTTATCATTTTGCTTTGCCTGTTGAATGCGACTAAAGGAATATTACATTTTTTCAGCACTTCTTTTTTTGTTTGTCCGGGATGTCATCAGCCAACACTTTATTCTGTTAATTTTCTATTGCACCTGTATGGCTTGGACGCTGGTAAGGCAGTTTTTGGTGATGAGGAAAAAGGATGCAAAGGCCTGCTAAATGAAAAAAGATCAAATCGCTAAGAGCATATGTATGCGGATGATACAGATTAGTTGCCTTGATCTTCAGTGTGCTTTAAGTTCACCTGAAATCAACAGAATCCGGCAAAACAATCCATTGCAGGGTTAGTCAATAAGCAGGTTTGCTCCTTCTTTAAACATTAGGCGGATGGGTGTATTTGATTTTGAGTCACTTCTTCGTTATACTTGAACCTTCTATCTCGGCCAATTAACCTCTTCGGCGAGATTTCCTTTCGTATAGGGTCTTTACTGATATCGACCCATCCGCTTGACCGCCTGAATGCAACAATGCTATTAGAGGCTATCAAGTTATCAAGTTCATTGTTCAGAACAAAATCATAGGTGTTATCTTTAAACTGGACCATAATTGCCATAATCTCTTACCTCCATTTTTAGTATTGGTGTTCAAAATGGCTGTGCGTCAAGAATTATCACCGATTCGTCATTGTAATCACTTTACTTTTGGCATTTTCCGGAATAAAGGTAGCAGGTGAAAAGCAGTCCGGTTCAGATATGATTTTAATAATTGGTAATATCACATTACATATATATTAACAACTAATTTCAGGACATTGGTAAACTTGATGACAGATGGTTACTTGAGCGGAGGATTTTAGCTGGTAACTATCCGATAAATTTAATTAGTTTCCATATGAACTTCAACTTTGGCTTTTGACAGGATATTGAATACATATTATATTAAAATGGATTATAATTATGCGGCTTTATATGTAAAGGTCGGGGCGATGATGATCGATCAAAAACTACCCGTATCAGCACTATCGATACGGACAAGTCAGTATGGTGTCACGTAAACTTCCCAGCTTCAAAAAAACCAGGGGGGTAAAGATTCATTGAACAGACAAGAGATTAATGTCAAAGCCTTTTTAAAGCTTATTCGATATGCCGAGCACAAGCGTGAAGACAATATCGTCTATTACTTATTGTATGGCGGAACACAGACATTCTCCGATTTAAGCAAACATCCAGACAAGCAAATCAGGGCATGGGGCAAAGAATCGACGGCGGCAGGAGCTTATCATATTCTCAAGTCGTCCTATGATGAGGCAGTGGCAAACGGAATTATCCGGGATTTCACACCGGCTTCACAGGACGAATTTGCACTATGGATATTGCGGACAAGGGGTGTGCTGGAGCTGGTCAAGTCCGGTGATATTGCCCATGCTGTCTTTCAACTGCGCAATGAGTGGGTATCATTACCGGGAGCAAGTCAATCTAAAATAACAATGCAGGAAGCAAAGGATCGTTTCGAACGGTATGTAAAAGAATATAAGTCCAAGTGAAGCACGGTAATCGCCCGAATTTATCTTGACGCCGTTGATTCTCCCTATCATTCCAACTCATCCACGTCCCGTCCTGAAAGAATCGAAAGAGGCTCCGCCGCAGTCACGTCATAGCCCGCCCGAGCGTGGCCATCCTTTTCTTTGATGAGCAGCCAGTTATTCTCCTTACTACCCCACCTTGTACGGACCAGAGCGAACCCCCCAGCCAGCTTTTCCCCGGAGATCCGGATCTTGGCGGCCCCCCTTGCCAGCATCTCGCTGAAAGTCTCCCCCTCCCCCGCCGGCTCGAAGGTCCCCCGGTCCCAGACGATGACCCGTCCGGCCCCATAGTGTCCCTCCGGAATGACCCCCTCGAAATCACCGTACTCCAAAGGGTGGTCCTCCACCTCTACCGCGAGTCGTTTTTCACCCGGATCAAGGCTGGGTCCTTTCGGCACCGCCCAGCTCTTCAGTACCCCTTCCTCTTCAAGGCGGAGGTCGTAGTGGAGGCTGCGGGCATGGTGCTTCTGGATGACGTAGAGTCGTCTTTTATCACTTTTTATACGGGAAGGTTCTGTCTCTCCCGATGGTTCAGGTGTCACACTGAAGTCCCTTTTTTCTCTGTATTTTTCGAGGGGCACGATGTATCCTTCCTCAGCCTTTAGCCTCTAAATGCTGGTGTCAAATTTCAAATTTAGTCAAACAGAAAGGAATCTCCCCCTGGTTTAGTCTTTCACCGGTTGCTCAGCAGGTTGGAAAAAAAACGGTACCAGTTGCCCCCCATGATGTCCCTGACTGCGGTGTCCGGATATCCCGCGCAGTCGAGCAACCCGGCAAGAACCGGCAATCGGGAGTGATCTTCAAACCCTTCACAGACAGCATCGTAGCCGCCGAAATCTGAACCGATTCCTACCCCGGAAGGACCGAATTTCTGCACAAGGGTATCGATCTGGCGAAATACATGGGAGATGTCGGCCTTGCCGTCAACTGACAGCATCCCGGGGTAAGCGGCAATCCCTACGATTCCGCCACGTGAAAGAATGATCCGGGCCTGTTCGTCGGAGAGGTTGCGGGGTATATCGCAGAGCGACCGGAGACCGGTATGGGTGGAAACGAGCGGGCCTGAAAAGAGGTCGGCAACTTCGCGAAAACACGGATCGGAGAGGTGGGCCGTATCGATGGCGAACCCGAGACGGTCCAGTTCCCTGACCAGCTTCCGTCCAGCGGGGGTGAGGCCTTCGGGCCCGGTGACAGAATTGCCGTCTCCAATCCGGTTCTTCCCCACATGGGTCAGCCCCACCATCCGGAATCCCTTCCGTTTGAGGCTCTCCGGCGGAAACTCCAACAGGGCATCGGCGTTTTCAAGGAGAAGCAATGCTCCCGGCTCTCCTAATCCGTGATAACAAGCTTCAAGATCTTCCGCGTTACGAATGATCTCAGGTTTCTCCAGGAACCGCCCGGCATACTCCAAAAGATAACGGAGATTGTTCGCGGCTGTTGCAGGACCGTTACATGCGTCCTGGCAGTAGACGGCCGAAACGATGACGCGCACCCCTCCTTCGGCCAGTTTCGGCAGACTGATCCAGGCATCGGGTATATCCTGGAGCGGTGCTTCCGGATGGTGCCGTACCAGGTCGAAAAGAAGGTCCACATGACTGTCGATGGCTGCATGCATGACGGTTTTACCCCTATCTTACGCAAACATAACACTGAAGACAGTTAGAAAGGTGAGCTGGCAGGTGGCGACTATCCAGCCGTTCCGCAACATGGATTTCATATCGTCGGATTCGGCGAAGCCGAGAGAACTGACCATGTTTGCCCCGGGAAATACGAAATTATGCACCCTGGTCGCCACAACCAGCGCCAGTGACCAGGCAAGCATCGAGACGGCATAACCGGCGAGCAGCGGGCTGAACATCTCGTGCAGCAGTTTCAGGGTAGCCACAGTAGCGCCACTGATGCCGAAAGCGCCAAGGAAGCCGCCGGTTATGACAAGCATCGATTTGCCGCCATATTCCATCAGTGGCTTGAGCAGTGTAGTCAGGGCCGCAAAACCGCCGGCTTTTTCCACGAATATGATAAACGGGTCCAACAACAGGAAGAGCAGAAACAGCCCGACATTTCCCGCCATTCCCCTGACGATGAGTTTCAGGATCTCACCCGGTTTCAGACCACCCATGAAACCGGTGACGAGGGATAAACCAAGCATGATTATAATCACGAATGACGTGGGAGCCTTGACGGTAATGCCGTATACAACGGCCGCCAGAAAGGCACAGACAAAAGCGGCGGTGGCACGGCGGCTCCGGGGAGTCGGTTCGAAGCGCTGCAATTCGTTTTGTTTTTCATAGGGGGTGGTGTTCCTGGTCTTCCGTTGGATACGCTGGATGACGAACCAGGTAACAAACAGGGTGATCATGGCAACCGGGCCGGAAACGTAAAGCAGCATTTCACCGTAACTGATCTTGGTCAGACCGAGCAGGGTAATGACGGGCGGAGAAAACGGACCCAGGATCAAAGCCTCTTCGCCCACCGCCTGGAAGATGACCCCCACCGTGCTGCGCGAAAGACCGACAGCGGCCGCGACCGGCAGCACGATCGGCGCGATGATGGCATTCCCTCCCGCCATTGTGCCGAGCAGACCGACAATGATCAGGCAGGCGATCATGATGCCGAGCATGGCTTTCTTTTCCGTGTCCACGCCGATGGTATGAATGATCCGGTGCACGATAGTATGCGAAACCCTGGTGGCATTGAGCACCTCGCCCAGCCCGCGCCCCAGCATGATTATCAGCCCGACTAAAGCGAGAAAGGACCCCATGCTGTTGGCCAGCACCGCCCCGAAGGAAACAATGGTCTGGTGACTGAGCAGAGCGCCAATCACGACACAGACAGCCGTTGCCGGCAGGATATCCACGCCCCGAAAAACCAGCACAACGTAAATAACCAGCGGCGATAGACCCAGCAGACCCCACCAGAGGGCGGGATTAATATCTATAGCCATGTCGGAACCTCTCGAATAACAGGATTTGCCGGGCAATAAACAGGTGAAACTGAAAACTTAATTTAAACCGGGACATACAGGATGAACAGTAAATCGCTTAGTCAATTCATGATTCTACCTTTCCAGCATGTAAGGTGTCGACATAGTAAGCCAATTGGCATCGTAATGTTAAGACATTTATGTGATTAAGGGGAATTCTGGGGACATGGGAATTTTGGGGACATAATACAGTTTCTTGAGTGAAAAAACTGAAATTGGTATTGTGTCCCCTGAATATTACCTATTGGATTTTTGTTCAGGAAGTCAAGCAATTAAGTGCGGTGTCCTCCGTATTCCAGAGTCTTAGTGGCGGAAATCTAGGCCTTAAGATTATTTCCCCGCCTTGCCGCTTAGCGCGGCCTGCACCTGCTCCAGTTCCATCCCCGCTTCACCAAGACGCCCTTTTGCCGTCAGTTCAATATATCTCATTAGATGACGGTGGGCCGCATCAAGCCTGTCCTGCAATGATGCCTGAGAAGACGGCTTCGCACCAGCCTGGTTTCCGGTGGGAGCTTGCGGCGCCTGCTCTGCACCTTGAGCGCCGCCGGCAGCCAGTACCTGGGCCAGCGCCTCCCTGAATGTCGGGGCGTAGCCGATGGCTGTAGCCGTGGCGACAACAACCTGCTTCAGTTCGGGCATACTGCCGGCTGTCGACTGAAGGTAAATCGGTTGCACATACAATATGGTGCCGTCATCGAGCGGAAGCACGACCATGCGGCGCATTATGACATTGCTCCCCTGCTGATTCCAGAGAGTAATATCCTTGCTTATCTCCCGGTGTTGCGAAATACGGCTGCCGATCTGCAATGGACCATTCACCAGCTTGTTCTTGGGGAATTCCACTAGAATCAGTTTCCCGTAATTGCCTCCATCGCACCTGCCGATCAGCTGTCCGACCATATTGCCGCGCGGGTGTTTGATATCGGTGGAATGGGGCGAGAAAAGAAGCTGCAAGACAAACTCATCTTTTGGTTCACCCGGGATGCGGGTCAACAGATAGTACGGATCCATCTCCGTTCCCTCTTTGGCATTCACATCGCTAACCTGGCTGGCAACATCCCATAAATCCTCTTTGTTGTAAAAACTCGACGGATTACTCATGTGATAGCGGTTGAGGATCCTGCCCTGGATCCGCAACAGGTCTTCCGGGTAGCGGATGTGGCCGCGCAGTCCCGCCGGCATTTCTGAGGCGGGTTTGAACATGCCCGGGAAAATCCTGGAAAGGGTCCGGATGATTGGGTCGCTGCCGTCAAAAACATAAAATGTAACCCTGCCGGTGTAGGCGTTCATGGTTACTTTGACGGAGTTCCTGATATAGTTGAAATCTCCTTCGGAGCTTCGAGTAATCTGTGAGTATGGAAACCTGTCAGTGGTAGTATAGGCATCCCAGATAAACCACGAGGAACCGTCACTGATCACCCGCAACGGATCGCCGTCGAATTGGAGGAACGGGGCGATGGCCTTGACCCTGGTGCGAATGTCTCGTCCGAACAGGATTCTTGTCTTGTCGGTCACCTCGTCGCTCATGAGCAGGGTTATCCCGTCAAACCTGACGGCGAATGCGAACTTCCGGATCAGGCTGTCGAGCCTTATCCCGGCCGGACCGGAATAACTGGTGGTGGCGTTGGTGTCTCCCACGGGATAGTCGAATTCCGGCAGTTTCGTATTGACATAGACATGTTCATGGGTCTCGGTTCCGAAGTAGATGCGTGGTTCCTTCAGTTCGAGCTCGGGGTATTTCGCTTCCGGCGGAATATTTTTCAGCAGATAGTCGGGGAGTCCTTCACTGGTGAAACTGCTGACGTTATTGGCGCAGGCCCCGAAACCGTGCGTGTAGACAAAGCGGGTGTTCTGCCAGGTTTTGGCCTGGTCAGGCAACTTGTTCTGGTTGAGTTCGCGCCAGGACAGCATCAGCTGCTGGAGCTTGCCGCCAAGGATATACCTGTCCACATCCACATCAGGGAAACTGTAATAAGTCCTCAGCACCTGGTTCTGTGTGTTGGTAATCTGCAGCACTTCCCAGTCCCACAGCCTCACGCTGTCGAGAACCGTCTGGTTTCGCCTGACCGTGTTCGGATCGAGAGAATCGCCCACGGCATATTGACGTCTGGTCAGGCGGCTGTCGTCCACACCGTAGCCGATACGGGTGTTCCTTATATCGAGGGCTATGTAGGGACGCTCTCGCTCGATCTCGTTCGAACGCATCTTGTATGCCTGAACGATCTTCGGCACTACGACAACTCCGCCGAACCAGAAGGCCGTGCAGCCGAGTATGCCGATGACGCAGGCGTAGATTGTCATCCTGAGAGAATGGAGCCTTGATGCCGCGAACAATGCCAAGGCAAAGAACACCAGGGAGCCTGCCACAATTCTGTAGGCCGGTATCCTGTAATGCACATCGACGTAGTTGGCACCGAAGACGGTTCCCTTTGGCGTGTAGAGGAGCCCCCACATGGAAGCGAGGATGTCGGGGATCATGAAGAGGAGGTACAAACCGCCTATGAAAGAGAGGTGTGATATGCCGCTATTCAGGAGGGCTTTCCAGTCGCTGCCGGAGAGTGCCCTCCGTTTTTCGACGTACCTGAACACTTGGAGTCCGTATGCTACGGCAGTCATTGCCGCGATTATCTCCAGGATCCGCAAAAGAAAGCCGTCAAGGAGTTCGATAGCCGGAAGGACGAAGACATAGAAGCTGATGTCTCTGTTGAACACGGGGTCCACTGCACCGAACGGGGTGTAATTGAGGGCGGAACAGATGGTAAGCCAGTTGGCCTTCAACGGGGCGGCAAGCAGAAATGCCGCGATAATGGAAAAGATCGCCATCGCGCTGAAAACATGGGGGTAACTCGCCATATCCCATGATTTGGCCTTACGCTTTAGAAAGGCGACATTGGCCAGCATCACGAAAAGAGCTGTTAGGAAAGCACACAGATAAGATGCCCAACTCCATTCGAGGCTCTTGATGAATACCGGCAGGTAACCCACATCCGAAAACCAGAGTGCGTCGGTGTAAAACTTGATAGCTGCGCCGAATCCGGCATAAAGCAGAAAACCAATGAAAGAAAGCACGCCCGCCAGCTTCATGCTCCTTTGCGAAGGAGCCCGGCCGACGCCGTACGCTGCGTTTCGCTTATTGATGAGCATTCTGATAAGCGGGGCGGACCAGACCAGCATCCAGACTAAAAAAACGATAAGCGTAAGCATATTGTGCTCCCTCCGTTTTTGTATTCTGCCGAACAGCTGTAAGTGAGCCTGTCGGACTTAGGCATGAATCTACTGCGAGAACGGCAAATCGGTCCATATTTCCGGAAATTTTCGACACATAGGTCCACTATTCGCTCTCAAATTTCCAAAAATA
>Ga0187878_1002196_pt1 | contig 17688 bp, 14 predicted proteins | sample June2016WEW_17_1_FD_132979 | JGI IMG/M metagenome (GOLD analysis project Ga0187878, IMG submission 132979) | Peatland microbial communities from SPRUCE experiment site at the Marcell Experimental Forest, Minnesota, USA - June2016WEW_17_150 | ecosystem: Environmental > Terrestrial > Soil >...
GCCGGAGCATTCTTGCAGTCAACTAATTGCATTAAATTGCTGGAGCCATTATCGGATACGGCTTCAAAACAAACTGCATTGGAAGCAGTTCCGGCTTCAAGAGGGATGCTGCCCAGAAGTAGAGAACCGGTGCTGGTTATGGCTGCTTTGGTAGTACCGGATGCAGAAGCAGTTAATAAATCCTGAGCTTCATATTGATCAAAGATAGCGGTGGCTTTGCCGGTTAGGGTAGTGGTATTTGTCCTAACCTGCAGTTCGGAAATCGGAGCGGTGGTCCCGATACCGACGAGACCAATAGCGGTGCCGGCGGAATTGATAGCTAATAACACATTGCCGGCAGCTCCGGCGGTATTTGCAGAGGCTCCGGAAGCAGTACCGCCAACTCCTCCGGCCAGGTAAATATTTCCTCCGGCCCCACCGGTATTTGACGTCCCGGCTCCGGTAGTTGCCCCTCCGGCACCTCCCAGAATATTAAAGGCTCCTCCGGCTCCACCGATTTTAATGCCGGCAGAAGCATTAGCAGCGCCCCCGGTACCGGTAGTTAAGGTAAATCCTCCGCCCTTGCCACCCGTATCGGCGGTAACCGCGCTGTCGGCGGTGCCACCAATGCCTCCGGTGACTGCCCAAGCGGCGCCAATGCCGCCAATGCCGGTGGTGGCAATACTGGTATTTCCGCCGGTACCCCCGGTTAATATTTCAAACCCGGTGGCTACCGTGCCCGGAGTTGTGCCTACGGATGCCGGTTGCGTTCCGACTACATGCAAATTGGCAGTGGGAGCGGTGATACCGATACCGATATTACCGGCAAAGTAATTAGTCCCGCCGGCTGAATAAATTGCATAATTGGTAGTACCTCCGGTGATGGTGCCGATATTGATGCCGTAGTTGGCCCCGGCGCCGGAAATGCCACCGATATTGATAGCGGTATTGGTGGCCGACCCGGTTAAGGCTCCGATATCTAAAGCGGTAGAGGTGGCGCCGGTCATAGGAGCTACCGACAAACCATAATCAGTCGTTGCGCCGGTGGAGATAAAGTAACCGCCGTAATTGGTAGTGGCAGCGCCGGTGACTGATGAATACAGGCCATAATTTGTTCCGGCGGTCGCGGTATTAGCGATATTCACCCCCCGGTCACTCGCGGTACTGGTGGCAATATCCAATTTGTAAGCCGGAACCGCGGTGGTGCCGATGCCCACATTGCCGGTGGAATCAATATAAAATTTATTGACCCCGGATGCGGAAGCGACCAGGATGGGCTGGGCTTCGGTTTGATTTAAAATAGCTAGAGCTTTACCAAAGGTGGCGGAGTTGGTGAGATAAAAATTACCAAAGCTGGCTGCGGTTGGGGTAGAGGTACCGACGACTAATTGACTGGATACAGTGGCCGAGTAGTTGGTAACTAAAGATTGAGCATCTATTACTACGTTACCGGTATTGAATGATCGTAATGTTAGATCATTGCTCTCAAAATTCTCGCCCGACTCGATAGTTAATGGACCTAATGATTTAATGTTTGATGCAGTTTGATTAGTAAGAACCAGATCGTAAGCAATACCGACATCTCCGGCCGCATTGAAAGCAGCGGGAATAGAAGAAGTCACCTGGGTCTGGGAGACGGAAAAGACAGATGAGCCGTTGTCTTTAAGATTTAATAAATTGCCGACCGAGGCATATTGACCGGCATTGATACTAAAGAGATCGCCGGTAGCATAGATAGTTGTAGACCCTGTCGGGGACCAATCCAAAGCCATCAAAGAGCCGGTAGTTAGGGCAGTAGAAGTAGAGGAGAGATTAGCCAGGTTGGTAGTGTTTAGTGTCGAATCACCGATATCCAATTTGGCAGTTGGGGCAGTGTTGCCAATTCCCAACAGCCCGGCAGAAGTAATAATGACACCGGTATTTTCCTGCCAGGTGGAAGTGGCGGAGTTCCAGCGCATAGTGTCGTTATTGGCAGTGCCAATTGGTAACCCTGAATTGCTGCCGGCTAATGTCCAGGCGGTACCGTTCCACATGGCCTGAGTAGTCGTGCCGGTTAGGACACTGGAAGATAAAAATGTAAACGGCACAGAACCGGTATTGGATAAATAAATCAGCCGGCCGGCATATGTGTTGCTAGTAGGAGTGGGTAAAGTAATAGTTTGACCGGCTGTAGTCTGGGTTAAATTAAAACCGGTATAGATGTCAACAGTTGTCGCTGCCGTGCCAATGTCGCCGCCGGTAGGTAAATCGGCTACTGCCAGAGGTTTATAAAGAGTGCTCCCGGTATTCACAAATTTGGCCACTGAGTCCAGCACGTTGTTGCTCCCCAGAACTACGTTGTAGGTAGTCAGGTTGGGATAAACGGTGGTGCCGGTTAAGGTCCAGGAGCCAAAAGAGCCGGCGCCATTGGGGTTGGTCCAGGAAGCCTGGCCGGCGCCATCGGTAGTTAAAACATAATTTAAAGCTGCCCCTGTCGGCAGTTTTAGGCCGGTAAATCCGGAGCCGGTAATTTGCACCGTACCCACCACATCCAAGGGGTAAGCGGGGGTGGTGGTGCCAAGGCCTAATCTGGCATCGGGATTATCCCAGAAAAAGTTGGCATTATTCTGGGCTAAACCGGACGCTCCCTGGAAAACCACTGAACCAAGAGTAAATCCGGGATTAAAAGTGCCGGTTAGACCTCCGTAAATAGTTCCCCCAACTTCCAAATCATTTTGAATATAAACATCATTATCCCCGACGTGTGTCGGAGTGCCACCGGTGCCCACATGCAGACCGGCTTGCGGGGCAGAAGTGCCAATGCCCAGTCTGGCATTGGTCGCGTCCCAATACAGATTGGCATTATCTTGGCTAAGAAGTCCCGCTGCGCCAAAGAAGGGAATAGATCCGGCGGTCATAGTCGATAAATTTAAAGTAGATAAATAAGAAGCTCCGGTGACGCCAAAAGTGCCGGTAACATCCAGATTATGAGTGGGGGAGGAAGTGCCGATGCCCACGAGATCAGTGATAGTTTGCAGATAGACAGAGGTGCCCCCGTCGGTCCAACCGGAAACATTAAGAGCGGAGGGTACACCGTTGACAGTAATGGCATCGCCGCTGGTAGTTAGAGAAATGCCGGTGCCCCCGGTAAAAGTTAGGGAGGCGCTCGAGGTAGCGGGAGTGAGGGTCGACCCGCCGGTCACGATAATGCTGCTCCAGCCGGGTTGGGTGTTGGTGATAGTGGGTTTTTGACCGGTAGAGATGGCGATGCCTTGTCCGGCAACCAGAGAATAAATGATATTGGGAGCAGTGATATTTTGTTTAAAAGTAGTGGGAATAGCGATTTCTAATATCTGGTCTTTGGATAAATCAGAAGTTGCTGCTGCAAGAACTTTTGGATTTTCACTAACTCCCTGTGGAGGACTTAGCCTCGCAAGGCCTCGCCTTGCGAGGCTAGAGCCTCCAAGTAAAAGCAGAGCGGCAGCGAGGGAAGCCAGCATTACAGTAGTAACTGTTTTTCTGAGATATCCAAACTCAGGAACCTGATCGCTACTAAGGGGAGGCCTTGCTGATCGTTTCCCTGCAAGGCCTCCCCTTGAGAAAAGGTCAGATTCTGGTTTTGTTTTTATCCACTCCGGTAGTTCAGCTTTTGGTGGTTCAACTACTGGAATTGAACTTTGAATAGGACTGTCCTTGACAAGGACAGTCCTTGTCAGGCCGGATTTTGAAACCAGCATATTTTCCAGCTGCTGGCGGGTGTATTTTCTTTGATTGCCTTTGGTTCTGATCGGGACCAGCTTGCCTGATGCTTCCCAACGTCTGAGGGTTTTGGAAGACACGCTCAAGAATTCCGCGGCGTCCTGAATTCTTAAATAATATTTTGGGTTGGCAGGCATTAATTTTTAAACTTAGACATTTGTATTTATTGATGTCCAAGTTTACATATTTATTTACGCATAGATCAATGGGTGCTGTCAAGGGCATTTTGAGATTATTGGGTAAGTTTTTTATCTGGGGGGTGTTGACAGCCAAAACAAAATAGTGAATTATTAATTAATTATGTTTCTGACTCTGCTGCTTTTGGCCCAAGTAACAAGCGGCAATTCTGCTCTGGGAGTTGCCGATAGTGCGATTATTACTTCATTGGTCCAGGAGGGGACGGTTATTTGCTCAACTGCCAGCGGTCCGGCACCCTGTAAAAATGCTTATGATCCGGGAATGCAAGGGGTGATAACTAAAAATCCGGCGGTGTCTTTTCAGCCGGTTGGCGGCCAAACAAATACTAATGTTTATTCCATTATGGCCAGCGGTAAAGCTTATGTGTTAGTTACTTCAGTTAACGGGACTATTAAAGACGGAGATTATCTAACCAGCTCGAAAACTATCGGAGTAGCTCAAAAATCAACCAAGAACGGTTATGTTTTGGGTGAGGCCCTGGAAGATTATACCGACACCGATAGAAGTAAAACCGGTTTAATTCAGATGACAGTTGCCCCCAGACCTCTAATTTTGAATGAAGGGGCCCTGGCTAACGTATATCAAATTGTCCGCGAGGGGGTAGATAATCTCTTTCTGACTCCCTTTGCCATGCTCAAATATGTGGTGGCCGGAATTGTGCTTATTGCCACCGTTATTTTTGGCCTGATCAATTTTGGTAAAGTTGTCAAAGGGGGAGTGGAGGCGATTGGCCGGAATCCCTTGGCCAAAGGTACGATCCAGTTTAATATATTTGTTAATGTTTTGTTATCGATTGTGATTATTGCCGGAGGTGTGGGGGTAGCCTATTTGATACTAATTGTATGATACACAGTTACAAGTTTTGTATAGAAAAGGTAGGGGAGATAGGCATTGTTGAAGAAGTTAACGGGATGTTAATGCATGTTAAAGGTTTGCCGGGAGCCTCGGTGGACGAAGGGGTTAGCTTCGAAAACGGCGATCACGGAGTTATTACGGCCCTGAATCCCGAATATGTTGAGGTTTTGTCCCTCTCGGGGACCACGGCTGCGCCGGAAAGTAAGTTAGCCAGAACCGGCCGGGCCCTGACGATTACGGTGGGCGATGGCCTTCTGGGTCATACGGTAAGTGCACTGGGCCTTATTATCAGCCAGAAAAAAATTAAAAGCGACTTGACTGAAACCCGGATGATTGAAACTAAACCTATCGGTATTGTCGGCCGGAAGAAAATTAATAATTTTCTGGCTACCGGAACCTGTGTGGTAGATCTGATGGTGCCCATTGGTATGGGCCAGAGGGAGCTGGTTATCGGTGACAGAAAGACCGGTAAGACTCATTTTCTCTTGCAAACCGCGGTCAATCAAGCCCGAGCAGGCACGGTCTGTGTGTATGCACTAATCGGTAAGACCAAAACCGAAATTAAAAGCATCCAGGATTATTTTCGAGAGCAAAAGGTGAGTCAAAATTGTGTTCTGGTGGCTTCAGGATCATATGACGGTCCGGGGGAAATATATGTGACCCCATTTACGGCCATGACGATCGCCGAATTCTTCCGGGACCGGGGCCAAAATGTGCTGATTATACTTGACGATTTAACTACTCATGCTAAATATTACCGGGAAATTTCCCTCGTTGGTGGCCGTTTCCCCGGGCGTCAGAGCTATCCGGGGGATGTGTTTAATGTCCATTCGCGCCTGGTTGAGCGGGCCGGGAATTTTGATATTAACGGTAAAGCGGTATCGATTACCTGCCTACCGGTGTCCGAGATGTCCGAGGGGGATATGACCGGCTATATTGAAACTAATTTGATGTCCATGACTGATGGTCATATATATTTTGATCATGATTTATATACTAAAGGTAAGAGGCCGGCAGTCAATGTGTTTTTGTCGGTTACCCGGGTAGGCAAGCAAACCCAGAATAAATTAACCAAAGAGGTGAGCCATGAGGTAATGAATGCCCTGAAGCGCTATGAAGATATGCAAAAGTTTTTGCGCTTTGGCTCGGAGCTAACCGACAATATCCGGCGGTGCATCTTTATAGGAGATAAAATCCTCAGGTTTTTTAGTCAGGTCGAGGCTCAGCTATTCGATCAGCCGGTCCAGGTAATTCTGGTGGGCCTCATCTGGGTGGAAATCTGGGATGGAGTGGGTGGAGAGAGATTGGCCTGGGCCTACAAAGAGGATATGAATGTTAAAGTCATGATTGATGATATTTTCAGTCAATCGGCCAATTTTGCTGATCTGCAGGAAAATGTTAAAAGGGAAAGCAAGTTCTTTTTGCATTATCTGAAGGGAGAGAAGATTGAAGAAGAACCTGATCTGAAAAGGACAGACCCCGTCAGTCAGATGACAGAGTCTGTCCTTCCTAAATCCGAACCGCAAGCTGACAAGGACAGTCCTAGTCAACCACCTAAAGAATATCCGGGGAAGATGACACCTATTAGCCAGGAGGCCCTACCACAATGAAAACCAGAAAAGATTTAGTTCTTGAGGAGCATGATTGCCTGGAAATGAAGGGCATGGCCGAGGTATTTGAAGAAATTGCGGCTATTAAAATGCAGCGGATCAGGATGGACACTACTAAGTCCCGAGACTTTTTTGAGGGCTTAGGCAAGCTGTCTGAAGAAGTGGGCCTGGATATGAGCCAGATGTCCGCCAAAAAAGATGAGGATGCGGCGGTATATATCTCGGCCAACAAGGGCATGTACGGGGATATTGTAGACAAGATATTTACTGATTATCTGAATTTTATTAAAAGCCATACTGTTGCCCCCTTTGTGGTAGGCAAAGTCGCTATTCGCCTCATGAGCCAATACGCGCCGGAGGTGAATTACAGTTATTTTGAGCTCTCGGATGAGGAAGTGGATATGCAAAATTTTGGCTATATTATGCGGAACCTGATCGATTTCCGGAAGATTTATGTGTTTTACGGCAAGTTCCAAAATCTGGCCAACCAGGATGCCTCCTCGGCTACGGTTTCCGGGGAGATGCTGTCGGATATGAAGCCCAATGAGGCCAATCGGTTAAATTATTTATATGAGCCGTCAGTTGCGGGAGTCTCCAAAGTGTTTAATAATGAAATCTTGTCCTCGGTGATGGAGCAGATTATGCGGGAGTCGCAGCTCGCCAAGTTTGGCTCGCGGCTCATGTTTTTGGATAGTGCAATTGAAAATATTGACGGACGGATGAATAGCATTACCTTAGAGAGGCGCCATGCCAAGAGGCGGTTGGAGGATAAGAAAAAACTGATGACTATTTCAGGCATTTTTGCCCGCAGATAATATGAAGATACAAGGAACGGTAATCGGTTTGACTGGACAAGTAGCTGAAGTCGAATTTAAAGACGGCAAGCCCAATGTGGGAGATATGATCCTGTCGGCCAAGCAGCCAAAGGTAAAGCTGTCGGTTTATGCTTCTGCCTCGGCCAACCGGTTCTACTGTCTGGTTTTATCAGGTAAGATATATTTGTGTAGGGGTTATAAGGTCTACAGTGAAGGTAAAAAACTGGAAGTTCCGGTAGGAGATAAAGTCTTGGGCCGGGTAGTGAATATTTTTGGCCAACCCGTGGATGGCCTGTCGGAGGGAGAATTTGCCGATAAAATTTCGATTGATAAAGATTCAACGCCTTATTCCCAAATTATTACCAAGAAAGAGATATGGGAAACCGGCATTAAAGTCATTGATTTCTTCTCACCCCTGATCAAAGGGGGCAAATTAGGCTTATTCGGAGGCGCCGGAGTAGGGAAAACGCTCTTGTTGACCGAGATTCTGCACAATGTCCTGATGCTAAAAGAGGATGGTAAAAATAAAGAAACTAAAAAGCGAGTTTCGGTCTTTGCCGGCGTGGGTGAACGGATCAGGGAAGGACAGGAGTTGCATGAGGAATTATCTGAACGGGGAGTTTTACCCTTGGTGGCTCTTATTTATGGCCCGATGAGTGAAAATGCAGCCGTTAGGTTTATGACTGCCCAGGCCGGGGCGGCGATGAGCGAATATTTTAGGAATGAGGGCAATGATGTGCTGTTTTTTATTGATAATGTTTTTAGATTTGCCCAGGCGGGCTCGGAGCTGTCTATTTTAACTAAAAATATTCCTTCGGAGGACGGCTACCAATCAACCTTAACTTCCGAAATGGCCTCTTTCCACGAACGACTGGTTTCGACCACTAAAGGTATAGTAAGTACCATTGAAGCTATATACGTGCCGTCGGATGATCTGTCGGACTATGGAGTGCAATCAATCTATCCCTATTTGGATTCGATCGTGGCTTTGTCACGGGATGTCTACCAACAAGGGTTGTTGCCGGCAGTGGATATTTTAGCTACCAGCTCGTCCATTCTTAATCCCCAATATATCAGTAAAGAGCATTATGATTCAGTTATTGAATCACTTTCCACTCTCAAAAATGCTGAGAGTTTGGAAAGAATGGTGGCCCTGGTGGGAGAAAAGGAGCTGTCGGTGGAAAATCAGAAGATTTATAAACGGGGCAAGATCCTGGAGAACTATATGACTCAGCCTTTCTTTGTGGCTGAGGACCAAACCGGTAATCCCGGCAAGTATGTGCCTCTGACTCAAACTGTTGAGGATGTTCGGGCCATCCTGTCCGGGGCTTTTGATGATCTTGAACCTGAAAAGTTGCTGTTTATAGGCTCCATTGCCGAACAAAAATGAATCAGGATAAAAAGCTGCATTTGACAGTTCTTAGGCGTGATGGGGTATTGTTTGATGGAGATGTGGAAGCCGTCAGTTCAAAAAATGAGGTTGGGCCATTTGATATTCTGGCTGAGCACGCCAATTTTGTGAGTACTGTCAACCAGTATGTGCGGATCCATAAAATCGACGGCGAAGTAGAGGAATTAACTATCGATAGGGGTATACTTCGGGTAAAAGAAAACAAATTGGAAATATTTGTGGGATTCTAGCTTTTCACAATAAACTATAATGGAATTTCCGCAGTCTATTTTAGGCTTAATTCTTTTAAGTTACTTAAGTATCTTAAGTCCCATAAGTTACTTAAAAATTAGATCTATAGGATGAAAAGAAGGCTTATGCGGAGAATTGCGGAGAAAATAAGCAATATTTTGGATATGCGGAGTAACCTATAATTGGGCTCAGGTAAGATATCAGAATATAGCAATTTGAAATTTGAAATTTGAAATTTAAAATTGAATAAAATAGCAAACAAAGAGAACGACTGCTAACAAATCATGTTGGCAGATTAGGTCGAAAGTATTATATAATGTTGCAAATGAACAAAAAATATAATCCTGAGGTAGTTGAGAAGAAGTGGCAAGGGGAGTGGGGAAAAGCCAAGCTGTTTAATCCGGATATAGAGCATTCCAAAAACAAATTTTACAACTTGTGGATGTACCCATATCCCTCCGCCGAGGGACTGCACGCCGGGCACGCTTTTGCTTCAACCGGGAGTGACATTTACGGCCGGTTTATGCGTATGCAGGGCAAAACCGTCTTCCAGCCTATCGGTTATGATTCTTTTGGAATTCATTCGGAGAATTATGCTTTAAAAATTGGCCAGACGCCGGCGGAAATGCTTAAAAGAACTACCAAGAATTTCGAAAGGCAGCTCCGGAGCCTTGGCCATGGCTATGATTGGACCAGAACAGTGACAGTGTCTGATGTAGATTATTATAAATGGACACAGTGGATTTTTGTGCAATTATTTAAGGCCGGATTGGCCGTTAGGAAATCCGCAGCCGTTAATTGGTGCCCGTCCTGTAAAACTGTGCTCTCTGATGAACAAGTTATTGATGATAAGTGCGAACGCTGTGAGAATGTGGTTGAGAAGAAAGAGCTGGAGCAGTGGTTTTTCCGGATCACAGAGTACGCGGATAGGCTCTTGGAGAATTTAAATAAAATCGATTGGCCGGAGAAAATTAAGAGTGCACAGAGGAATTGGATAGGTCGATCTCAAGGCGAGGAGATCGAATTTTCCGCCCAAGGCGGACCAGCCTCGGGCTGGCAAATTAAAGTATTTACTACCCGTCCCGATACTATATATGGTGCTACCTTTATAACTGTGGCTCCGGGTTCCCAGTGGGCTAAGTATGCAGGGAAGATGGCAATTAACCCCGCGACTAAACAAGAGATTCCCGTCTTTGCTGCCGATTACGTGCTTAAGGAGTACGGCACGGGGGCAATTATGGGGGTGCCGGCCTATGACGATAGAGATTTAGTTTTCGCTCAAGAGCATGATTTGCCCGTAGTTAAAGCTAAATTAACGAAGCAGAGCTTTGGGAAGAAAGTTAACCATTATCATCTCCGGGATTGGTTGATATCCAGACAGCGGTATTGGGGGCCGCCGATACCCTTAATACACTGTGAGAAGTGTGGTTGGCAGGCAGTTCCTGAGAAAGATTTACCGGTGTTGTTGCCGGAGATTAAAGATTATCAACCCAAAGGGGATGGGAAGGGGCCGTTAGCCAATCATCCTGAGTTTTACAAAACTACTTGCCCTAAGTGTGGTGGTCCGGCCGAGAGAGAAACGGATGTGTCTGATACATTTTTAGATAGTAGTTGGTACTTCCTCAGGTATCCATCTGTGGGTTTGAAAATTCCCTGGGACCCTCAGGTCACCAGGGCTTGGCTCCCTGTGGATTTGTACTTTGGCGGGGCTGAGCACGCGGTATTGCACCTGATGTATGCCCGGTTTATATGGATGGTAATGAGGGACTTGGGATATTTGGATTTTTCCGCCAAAGGCGGACCAGCCTCTGGCTGGGAAGAGCCATTCCCGCGCTTCTTTGCTCATGGGTTGATGATTAAAGGTGGGGCCAAGATGAGTAAGTCCCGGGGTAATGTAGTTAATCCGGATATTTACATTGCCAAATACGGTGCTGATACACTGCGATTGTATTTGATGTTTATTGGTCCAATGGATGGCTCTCCTGACTTCAGAGATTCAGGCATTGAGGGCATGAGAAGGTTTGTAGAGAGAGTGTGGAAATTATTTAATCGTAATTTAAAAATCAAAAATCAAAAGTCAAAATTATCTCCGGAACTTGAGATAAAAATGCATCAAACTATAAAAAAGGTGACACATGATATCCAGCACTTTGAGTACAACACTGCTATTTCGAGCCTGATGATTTATATTAACTATCTGGAAGGACTGACAAGGACAGACCCTGTCAGTCAGATGACGGAGTCTGTCCTTACTCAAGAAGCTTTACAGATCCTATGTCTGCTCCTTAATCCCTTTGCCCCGCATCTGGCGGAGGAACTGTGGCACGAGGCTCTGGGGAATAAGACTTTTATCCAAACCGCAGCCTGGCCGAAGTATGATGAAGAGTTAGCGAGTGAGGAGAACATAAGTATAATAGTGCAGATTAACGGCAAATTCCGGGGGATAGTAGGGAGTGTGGAACAAGCGAGTACTGACCCCAAAATTGCCAAGTGGTTGGTTGGTAAAAAGATAATTAAAACTATTGTTGTTCCCGGAAAGTTAGTTAATTTCGTAGCCTCAAACTTGGACACCTGACTAGATTTTTAACGGATTTTGTTGGATTTTATTGAAAATTCTCGTGCCTAGTTTATTATAGGTCTGTTAGGCTCGATAAGTTACTTAAGATTCTTAAGATACTTATAACGACTTTGGAAAAGGTTTTCAGAGAACCCTCCCTCTTTGATGAATTTTTCTTCGCTGGATTCGATTTGCCGGTCCAGAAGAAAAGTTACCAGGTGGCAGAGTGTGAGTAGAAAATTTGCCGCCGCCGCAGGTGTCTCAGGCAAAACAGGCTTCTCTTTCAAATTACCTAAGTCACTTAAGTTGCTTAAGCTACTTAATCGGTAGCCAATCTGGCGAAAAGCCGAGATTCTGGAATCATTTTTAGCGTAAATTGGCAGCTGATGCTGCCTCAAATAGTCCTCATAATCTGAAAGCAGTTCTTCAAATGAAGCTTTAGCTACGCCCAGTAGCTTTATTTCGCCCTTCTTGGATGTATTGCTTTGGCCGACACCCTCGACGATATTCTGTTTTCCTGAGCGTGCAGCCTGTTCCATTTGATCCTTAGTTCGTGAGTGGTAATCAATGTATTTTCGGACAAATTCTACCGTCAGATCCTGAATTATCTCTGCATAGCGGTAAGTTAGAAGCTTTTTGACAGGATTCATTTTGTTTTAAGTAGCTTAAGTTGCCTAAGTTACTTAAGTATCTTATTATAAAGAAAGAGAAAGGCTCAAGATGGGAAATATTTTTCACCAATTACAACATTTTGATTATGATGCTTTCTTCTTTCGTAACCGCTACTACATCTTTATTATTTTACTGGGGGTGATACTCATTGGTTTGGGGGTGTTTGCCTCTAAAAAAGGCCTTACAGGAAGTTCAAAGGTAGTGGTATCGGGCGGAACACAGAACAGTAGTTCTGATAATGAAATTGTGGCCGAAATTGCCGGGGAAGTGGTTAAACCGGCGGTTTATAAATTGGCTGATGGCTCCCGGGTGGAGGACCTGTTGGTAATGGCCGGAGGGCTAACTGCCGATGCCGACCGGACTTGGGTAGATAAGAATTTAAACCGGGCGGCAAAGATAACTGACGGGCAAAAGATCTATATACCCCCGCAGTCGATGCCAATGAGTGCTAAAAATAGTGGGGAGGACCAAACTATATCAACCGTTTCCACGGATCAGGGGAGTGTCCTTATTAATATTAACTCCGCCAGCGCAAAAGAGTTAGACTCCCTACCGGGTATTGGCCCTGTTTACGCCCAAAACATCATTGATCACAGACCTTACTCAACAGTCGATGATTTAGTGTCCAAAAAGGTGGTAAGCGCGGGTTTACTAAATAAAATTAAAGACAAGATATCTGTGTATTAATGAAAATCTTCGTTTATGTCTTCTTATTACTTCTTCTAATTTTCCGGTTTTATGTTACCCGGCCGGTTTATAAAAACGGTCAAACTTTAACCTTAACCCAGAAGGTTTTACAGGAACCGGTAAGATATGCCAGTTATCAAAGTGTAACCCTAACGGGGCTAAAAATTTATTTGCCGCTTTACCCCGAAATAGTTTATGGTGATGAAATAAAGGTAACGGGGATTTATGAGGACGGCAAGTTGACTAAAGCCAAGTTGATAAGTGTGGTGAGTAGCGGGGGATTATTTAACTTTCGAAAACAGTTGATTGAGTTTTATCAGCAAAATCTGCCGGAGCCCCATGCCAGTTTAGTGGCGGGAATAGTGTTGGGGAGTAAATCCAGTATTCCGGAAACTTTTTGGAATGAGTTAAAACTGACCGGGGTAGCCCATGTAGTGGTGGCGTCGGGGACCAATGTGACTTTTGTGGCCGGTTTTTTGATATCTTTGTTTACTCTGTGCTTTCCCCGCCGAAAATCTGTGCTTTTAGTGATCATTGCTATATGGTTATATGCAGTTATATCCGGTCTGGAGTCGCCGATTATCCGGGCGGCAATTATGGCTAGTGTGGCTCTCTCGGCCCAGGCTTTGGGAAAATTAGCCTTAGCCTGGAAGACTTTGATTTTGACTGTTTATATGATGCTTGTTTATCAGCCTGCCTGGATTGGAGATGTTGGCTTTATTATGACTTTTGTATCAGTAATTTCCCTAATGCTATTTCAGAAAAAGATGGAAATAATTTTGAGTTTCCTGCCAAAAGTTATTAAGGAGGGTTTATCTACCTCTCTGGCGGCCCAAATCGGAGTGGCTCCGATACTGTTTGTTACATTTGGACAGTTTAATATACTGTCGCCCCTGATCAACGCCTTAGTGTTATGGACGGTGGGCCCGATTATGATGATTGGGGCGATAAGTGCATTGTTGAGGATTAGGTATTTACTGTATTTAGTTTATCCTCTTACTTGGTGGTTCATAAATATAGTCGGCTTATTCTCGGTATAGAGTTTCTAGTCGCAGCTGCCGTTTGGTTGGCAGCATCTAGCGTTGATGATAAGTTTCACCTAATCGCGTGTAATGTCGGGCAAGGGGATGCCATTTTGGCGGTTTACGGCCGGACCGAAATTTTGGTGGACGGTGGGCCGGACAGAAAAGTTTTGGACTGCCTGGGAAAGTATATGCCGTTTTGGGATAGGACGATAGAACTGGTTATTTTGACCCATCCGGAGAAAGACCATTACGGGGGACTCACCGATGTTTTTACCAGATACCATATTGATAATTTTATGTTTAACGATTTACAAGTTAGCAGTCCGGATTATCAAGCGCTACTCTCCCTTGTGGGAGGTAGTGTAGGCAGGGTGATAAGACCACTGAAGGGTCAACACCTTAGGTTGGGTTTGATGTCTTTAGATATAGAAAACCCTGACGCTACTCCCAAAACAGAACTTAATTTATATTCTGTAGTTGCCGAGCTTCGCTTTGGAGGGTTCTCGAGCCTGTTAACAGGAGACATCCCGAATTTTACTTTTGGGGCAAAGCATCACGTCCAATATATCAAAGTGCCTCACCACGGAAGTAAGAATGGACTGACAGCCTCACTCTTGGAAGAGACAACCCCTGATTTGGCAGTCATTTCTGTGGGGGTGAACACCTATGGGCATCCCAGTCCGGAAACGCTAAAGATGTTAAATGAGTATGGAGTTAAATATTTGCGGACTGACCAAGTGGGGGATGTGGAAATAATTTCTGATGGAAAAAATTGGAAAGTTAAGTAGTTTTATTTGGATAATTGCGGGGAGGTTGGGGAGGTTTTCGGGGAGGATTTATTTCGCGGGCCCTTTCACCTAGTTCTTTAATTTTCTTTTCTGCTTGGGCGGGATTTTTACTTGTATCGATTGGGGTTAGCCAGGGTCTGTTAATATTAATTTCTGCTGTCATCAGACTTATCCTGATGCCAATTTTCCCAAAATTCAAGTCCCAAAATTAGTAATTGTCTGATTAATGTGTCATATTAGTCGTATAGGACATATGGGACTTATTCCGAAACATGGGGGTTACAGGAGCCTGATTTCTTACCGAACAACGGAAATAATCTACGATTTAACTGTAGATTTTTGTAAAAAGTTTATCGACTTCAAATCCCGGACGGTTGATCAAATGGTCCAAGCCGCAAGGAGTGGGAAGCAAAATATCGTGGAGGGGACAATGGCCTCAGGGACGTCCAAAAAGACAGAGATGAAGCTAATTGGTGTGGCCCGAGCCAGTTTAGAGGAGTTGCTGCAAGATTATGAAGATTTCTTGCGCCAGCAAAGACTGGCACTTTGGGAAAAGGCTGACCCTAGAGTTTCAGAAATTAGACATATGTCTTATACGACAAATAGGTCCTATATGACCTATATGAGTTTTTTGAGCGAACCAGAAAAAGCAGCCAACTGTGCTATTTGCCTGATTCACCAGGCAAATTATTTGCTTGACCGGCAACTTCGGAGCCTGGAAAAAAGTTTTTGGAGGAGGGTGGTTTTACAGAAGCACTATACAGGGCTAGAAGTGGGAGAAGCTAATATTATTTCAGAAGTCGGCCACTTCGGATCAGTCCGTTATCTTCACAAGCGTGGACGAAACCTTGAAAATTGTGGACATTAATAGCCATCAAGCCATTGATATCTCCATCGGTAAGTGGAATTTGTTTCCGGGGATTAAGGTTATTTTTTAGGGACAAAAGCTGTTTTTTCCTTGTGTCGGGATCCAATATCCTGTCTTTAATTTGAGAAAACTGAATCATCCGATTGAGTGTGTTGCGGATTTCTCTTTCTGGCATAGTGCGACATTCTACCATTTTGCCTCTAAAAAGTCTAAAATTGGGGAATGTACAGGGAAATTATCATTAAGGCCATTAAAAAAGCAGCCAAGGTAAAAGAAGTTAATTTAGATGTACCTGAACGGCAGGAATTTGGAGATTATTCAACCAATATAGCTTTACGATCCGGCCCGCCTGCCGGCGAGGCAGGGATTGTAGCCTCAGATCTGGTTGCCAAGCTGGAAAAAGATCCGGAGCTGGCCAAAATCGTTGATAAGATTGAAGTAGTCCATAACTTTATCAATTTTTACCTGACCATCCCTGGGATGGTCACTAATTTAGCTGAGATAAATGAGAATTATGGCAAGTCTCAAGAAGGCAAAGGCAAAACAGTGGTGGTTGATTACTCTTCACCCAATATTGCCAAGGCTTTTGGCATTGGCCATTTAAGGTCAACTATCATCGGCCAGGCTCTTTATAATTTATATTCTTTTTTGGGCTATAAAGTGATTGGGGATAACCACCTGGGGGATTGGGGAACCCAGTTTGGCAAGCTTTTGTATATGATTGATATAGAAAAGCCGCGAGAATTAACAATTGCCAAGCTGGAGGAACTTTATGTTAAGTTCCACCAGATGGCCGAAAACGATCCTAAAATAGAAGAAGAGGGTAGGCTGTGGTTTAAAAAACTCGAAGACGGGGATCCTAAAGCCAAAAAACTGTGGCAAAAATGTGTGGAAGTATCTTTAGCTGAATTTGACCGGATCTATAAAATCCTGGGGGTAAAGATTGACTTTTGCTACGGGGAGAGTTTCTACCAGCCATATTTAGCCGAAGTGATTAAAAAAGGCCAACAGAGCCAGGGGGCAATAGTTATTAAGACTCCCGGTTTTGAAACTCCATTGATGTTAGCCAAAAGCGATGAGGCTACGACTTATGCCACCCGGGATTTAGCTACTTTAAAATTCAGAACTGAAAAATGGCAACCGGATTTAATTATCTATGAGGTCGGAGCCGAGCAAACTGCTTATTTCCAACAGTTATTTGCTGCAGCCCGGTTGTTAGGGTATGTTAATGAGAAGACCAGTTTGATACATACCAAACATGGGATGTATCTGGCCGCCGATGGCAAGAAATTTACCACCCGGGAAGGCAAAACCGTTAAATTACAAACAGTTTTAGAAGAAGCCGAAAAAAGAGCTGTGGCTTTGGGGAGTAAAGACAAAGCAACTGCCCAAATGGTTGGAGTGGGAGCGATCAAGTATTTTGATCTATCCCATTCGGTAACCAGTGATATTGTTTTTGACTGGGATAAAATGATGGCTCTGGAGGGGAACTCCGGGCCATATCTGCAATACACGACTGCCCGGATTAATAGTGTAATTCTGAAAAGGTCAGACCTTCTCAAATCCGGACTGAATAGGTCTGACCTTTCTCAAAATCCTGAGGAACTCACACTTCTGAGGACTTTTATCCACTTTCCGGAGATAATTGAATCTGCGGCTGTGCATTTTTCGCCTAATCTCCTGTGTAATTATCTCTATGATCTGGCCCAGAAATTTAATAATTTTTATAATTTACATAGAATACTGGGTAGTGAGAATAGTGAATTAAGAATTATGCTGACCTCAGCCACCGGCCAAATCCTCAAATCCGGCCTTAGCTTGTTGGGCATCGAATCTCCGGAGAAAATGTAGTATTATTGGCCCCTATGTCACCTGAATACCATAATATTAATCAGGTTCCGCCAAATCTGAAGTCAGACTTGCGTCGATCTATGGGCAGTAATTTTGATTGCAGTGTCCAACGAAATGATATATTTTTTAAAGTTGTGGGAGGTCAAATTGGGGAGGTATTGATTGATTTAGCTTCGGATGGGATTAAAAAGGATGCCAGGAAAACTAAATCTCCTTGGCACTGGGTGCATCCATTGTATGATCCTGAAAAAAGACGGCATGAAGCGGAAATATTAAGTGATAATAGTGGGGGAACAAAAGAACATGTCCATAGTAGAAAGTACCGGGGAAATCACCGGTCGGAAACCGGAGGAATTGGTATTATGGCTTGGCTTAGGTACATATCCCACAGTAAGAAATCCGA
>Ga0187878_1002197_pt1 | contig 17687 bp, 20 predicted proteins | sample June2016WEW_17_1_FD_132979 | JGI IMG/M metagenome (GOLD analysis project Ga0187878, IMG submission 132979) | Peatland microbial communities from SPRUCE experiment site at the Marcell Experimental Forest, Minnesota, USA - June2016WEW_17_150 | ecosystem: Environmental > Terrestrial > Soil >...
CACCGATGAGGCCAGCATGGTCGAACGGTTGGGCTACAACGTGACCGTCGTCATGGGCTCCGACCGCAACATCAAGATCACCAAGCCCTCCGACCTGCCGCTGGCGCGGCTCTACATCGCGCAAGAACGCGAGCAGAGCAAGTTAAAGACGAGTAGTGAGTCGTGAATGCTGAATTCTGAATTATGAAACCCTTGGAAGTTGCTCGTCGTTCCCGTCGACATACCCGCTCGACCCTGGGACCTCCGCCGGCGCGGGGAATTCAGAATTGTTTCCGGGCTGGCATCGGCAACGACATCCACCGCCTCGCTTCCGGCCGCAAATTGATTCTGGGCGGGGTGCGCATCGCGTTCGAGAAGGGGCCGGTGGGCCACTCCGACGGCGACGCGCTCGCGCACGCCGTCTGCGACGCGTTGCTCGGCGCCGCGGCACTGGGGGACATGGGCAGGCATTTTCCGGATTCCTCCCCGAAGTGGCGAGGCGCCTCCAGCCTGCTCTTCCTCCGTCACACGCGAAAACTGCTGAAAGAGGCCGGCTACGAAATTGTGAACGTCGACGCTACGATCGGCCTGGAACGGCCGAAACTCGCCCCCCACATCCCCCTCATGCGCGCGAAAGTTGCCCGCGCCCTCGGCCTCAAGCCCGAGCAAGTCAGCGTCAAAGCCAAGACCGGCGAAGGCGTGGACGCCGTCGGCCGCGGCGAAGCCATCCGCGCCGACGCCGTGGGGCTCATTCAAATCAGACAGCACCCTTGAATCCGCTCTAACAACGCGACCATTTGCAAAGCGCCGGATGAGGATGTTACATTTGCCGTTGCAAGAGGTGTGAGGTTCGGTGAGTTTGAGTGATTACAAAACTGTCTTGTACCGCCAGGAAGACGGGTCCTGGGTTGCAGAAATCCCCGCCATTTCCGGCTGTTATGCTCTCATGCCCTCTCGCGAAGAAGCCTTGGCTGAACTCACCGATGTTTTCGCGATGATTGTCGAGGAATACCGCGAGAAAGGCATCCCGCTCCCCGCCGATACGACTGAGATCGTCCATGCCTAGCGCCACCGCCCGCGATTTGCAGAGGGTGGCAATCAAACTTGGTTTTGTCAAAAAGAGACAGACTGGTAGTCACGAGCGTTGGAATCACACTGATGGCCGCGCCGTAACAATCCCACTCCATAGCGGGCGCGAAATCGGACCGCCACTATTCTTCAAAATCCTCAGGCAACTCGGCGTCACACTCGAACAGTTCCAGGAACTCCGCTAGCTCCCCGGAACATCCCATCGGTCCCGCCTTGCACAAAACCACGGCACACCATAGCCGCGCGAATGTATGCTAACCTTTTCGTGACGATTTCTGGGCGCATCGTTATGCGCCGCGATGAAGATGGAACGCAATCCCAGCGCGCTTTCGAAAACGAAGTTCGATCTCGCCGTGATGGGTGGGGGGATCAACGGCGCGGCGGTGGCGCGCGAGGCGACGCTGCGCGGGCTGAAGGTGGCGCTCATCGAAGCCCACGATTTCGCCAGCGGAACCTCCAGTCGCTCCTCCAAGCTCATCCACGGCGGGCTGCGTTATCTCGAGCAGTTTGATTTCCGGCTGGTGCACGAAGCGCGCACGGAGCGGCGGCGCTTGTGCGAATTGGCTCCGCACCTTTCGCAGCCGCTGCCGTTTGTTCTTCCCATCTATCACGGTGACCCGTATTTTCCGCTCAAGATTCGCGCCGGGCTCGCGCTCTACGATCTGCTGGGCAATCTCGGCCGCGCGGATCGCCACCGGATGCTCTCGCGCCGGGAGGCCCTCGAACTCCTTCCCGTGCTGCGCGCTGAGGGCCTGCGCGCGGCGGCCATCTATCACGATTCGGAAACCGACGACGCGCGCCTGACGCTGGAATTCATCCTCGACGCGGCGGAGCGCGGCGCGGTGGTCTCGAATCACACCGAGATTCGCGCTCTGGCTTCCGAATCGCCGGCGGGAGGACACGAAGCCAAAGTCGTCACCGCCGAGGCTTGCGACCGCCTGACCGGCCGGCGCTACGAAATCTCCGCGCGCTGGTGGGTAAACGCCACGGGGCCGTGGGTGGATCATCTGCGCACGCTGGTTCCGGGTTACGATGGCTCGCGCACCATCCGGCTCACCCGGGGAACGCACCTGATTCTGCCCCAGCGGGTCGCCGGTCACGCGCTCTTCGCCGCCGTCCCTTCCGACCAGCGCATCTTCCTGATGATGCCCTGGAATGGCTTCTCCCTGCTGGGGACGACGGACACCGATTTCAACGGCGATCCCGCGGGCGTCCGCCCCGACCGCGCCGACACGGAGTACTTGCTGAACGCCGCCAATCGCGTTCTGAACCGCCCCTTCACGCCCGACCAAGTGCTGGGCAGCTTTGCGGGGCTGCGCGCGTTGGTGATTGAGCCCGGCCTGCGGCCCTCCGCCAATACCCGCGAGCACCGCTTCCATCGCGATCCCTGGGCAGCGAATTTCATCTCCATTTGCGGCGGCAAGCTGACCACCGCGCGCGCCCTGGGCGAGAAACTCGTGGACGAGATTGTGGACCGGCTTGATCCCGACCCGGGCATCGCCGCGCGCCGCCATCCTTCGCGGCAGACACTGCTGCCCGGCGGGCATACCGGGCCGTTCGAGCCCTTCGTCAAGCTATCCACCGAACGCGCCGCCGCCGAATTCAGCGTGCCGCGCACGGTGGCGGAGCGCATCGTGCGGACCTACGGCAGCCGCTGGCCACAGGTGCTCGGGCCCATCCGCGAGCACGCGCAACTCGCCGAGCCTCTGCAGGGCACCCCGACGCTGCTCGCCGCAGAAGTCGAGTTCGCGATTCGACACGAGATGGCGGTGACACTGGAAGATTTCCTGCTGCGCCGCTCTGGACTGAACTGGGCCGCCTGCACGCCCGCCGGCCGCGAGGCCGCGCCCGCCGTCGCCCAGATCTTCGCCGGGCGCTTTGGCTGGGACTCCGACCGGCGCCAGGCCGCGCTCGAGAACTTCGCCAAGCTCGCAACCACGACGGCGCGCGATTGAGATCGCAAGCGGGAACGGTGAATTGAGAATAGTGAATGGTGAAGGCGGGGACTTAGCGAGGCTCCGTCTGTAATTCACTATTCACAATTCACTATTCACTATTGCGAACAGCCGCCACCGCCTCACGCCACGGAACTTGAAGGCCGGCTTTGGCGTATATGGAGACAAGAGGAGAGAAGCATGGTTAAATTTCTTCTATGGTGCATCCTGCTGATTTTGTGCTGGCCGCTGGCCGTTCTGGCACTGATCCTCTATCCCCTGGTCTGGCTCCTCCTGATTCCCTTCCGGATCCTCGGCATCGCCGCGGAAGGCGTTCTGGAGCTGATTCGCGCCATCATCCTCTTGCCCGCCCGAGTCCTGCGCGGCCCGCGCATGGTGTGAAGCGCCACGGAGACTCATAGGCGCATAGGCAAACCGCTGCAAGAATCACCCATCCTATGAGGGCCCACTTGTGCTAAAAAGTTAGGCCGATGGCGAGCGCGCGCAAGTATATTATCTCCGGCCGAGTGCAGGGCGTGGGCTACCGCTTCTTCGCCGAGCGAGTGGCGAACCAGCTCGGCCTGCGCGGCTACGTCAAGAACCTCTGGGACGGCAACGTCGAAGCCTACGCCATCGGCGAGGAGGCGCAACTGGAGGAATTCCGCCGCCGGCTTGCCGAAGGGCCGCGCATGTCGCACGTCACCGCGGTTCAGGAGAGCGCGGAGCCGGTCGACAAGAAATACACCAGATTCGCGATCGAAGAAATGTGGTAAACAGATACGTCCATTGTTTCATTGATCCATTGACTCATTGAAGGACCCGGCAACGCGGCCCAGTCAATGGATCAATGATCCAATGGCACAATGAACCAATTCCGGGAGGGTTTGTGGAAGGATTGAAGCGTTACATTCGTGAAGTGCCCGACTGGCCCAAGCCGGGGATTCTCTTTTACGACATCACCACGCTGCTCAAGGACCCGGTGGGGCTCCATCACGCCGTCGATGCGCTGGCCAATCATTACGTTGGGCGACTGATTGACCGCGTGGTGGGCGTGGAGGCGCGGGGATTCATCTTTGCGCCCATGGTGGCCTACCGGCTGAACGCCGGCTTTGTGCCGGTGCGCAAGCTCAAGAAGCTTCCCGCCGAGACGGTGCGCGCCGAATACAGCCTCGAGTACGGCAAAGACGCGCTCGAAATGCACCGCGACGCCATCACGCCCGGCCAGGAAGTGCTGATCATCGACGATTTGCTGGCCACCGGCGGCACAGCGGCGGCCGTCGCGCAACTCGTGGAGTCGCAGGGCGGGCACATCGCCGGCCTGGGATTTCTGATTGAATTGGATTTTTTGAAGGGGCGCGAAAAACTCGCCCGCTACGACGTGCATTCCGTGTTGCGGTATGACAAGTAGGGGCGACCCGCGGGGTCGTCCGACCGGGGCGAGGCAACGCCTCGCCCCTCCATTATTTCGTCCCTTCTCCAGCGGGTGCCGCCGCCTTCAGCACTGCATCCAAGAAGAAATTCTCCGGCAGCGATCCCTCGATAAACGCGCCGCCGTTGATAACCGTGCGCGGCACGGCATAGACGCGGTACTGGGTAGAGAGTTCGGGGAATTCCGTCGCCTCGATAGCGTCGGCGCGGATCAAATCGTTTTCCATCGCAAAGCTATACGCCAGGCGCACGGCCGGCGGGCAGTGCGGTCAGGTGGGGGTGACGAAGACTTCCAGGTGCAGCGGCGTGGTGACGGCGGCGAGTTTCTCCCGGCTTTCCGGTTTGAGTCCCGAATCGCCCTGGGAGAGGGCCAGGATGGTATCGAGTACGGTGGCAAATTCGTGTCCCGCCGGGATGCCGTAGAAACGGATACCGTGGTCCTTGCCGTTGCGGAGGACGGTGGCCGGGACCTTGTCGATGCCGTATTCGGCGACGCGCTCCTGGTCGAGCTGGAAGTTCAAGACCTCGACGCTGAGCTTGTCGGAAAGGCCCGCCAGCTCCTCCATCAACTGCTTGGCCTCGCGGCCGTATTCCAGGCCGAGTTCCTGGGTGAAGTGAATCAAGCGCACCGGATTTGTCATCTCGCTCAGCCGCTCGCGGATTTCCTGCGCGTCTTCGTCACCAATCAGACCCATTGCTTCTCCTGAATTATCTCAGTGGATTCGTATGCGCCCAGACCAGCACGCGGCGGGCGCCGGGACCGCACACATTCCATCCGATGCGGCGGGTGCCGCCAAGGTTCGCAAACCGCGCGGAGCGCGGCCGCTCGCCGGTGCGCTGGGAGCCGAATGAGCCGGCGCGTCACGCTTCCGGGGAATCGGAGTCAAACCCGAACTTTTTCATTTTATAGCGGAGGGCGTCGCGGGAGATATCGAGGAGCCGGGCGGCGTGGGTTTGGTTGCCGGCGGTCTGCCGGAGGGCGAGCCCGACCAGCTCTCTTTCCACTTCTTCCAGCGAAGTCCCTTCCTTAGGCAATTCGAGCACCGGAATCATCTTGCCGTTGGTGAGGGGCCGCCACGAGGCGTTGGTGGGGACGACACCCGCTCCGGCCAGCTCCGCGCCGTCGGGGACCGCCGCGGGCAGCGTGCTCTCATAGCCGGGTGCCTGGCCGGTGATTTGAATGGGGAGGTAGGTGGGCCGGATGTAGTCGGCTTCTTCCAGGATCATGGCGCGCTCGATGGCGTTCTTCAGTTCGCGCACGTTGCCCGGCCAGTCGTAGCGCAGCAACAGATCGCGCGCCTCCTGGGTGATCCCCCGCAGGCCTTTGCGGAAGCGGAAATTGTAGCGCTCGATGAAGAAGTCCGTGAGCGGCAGGATGTCTTCGCGGCGGTTGCGCAGGGGGGGAACGAAAATCGGGATGATGCTCAGCCGGTAGAAGAGGTCCTGGCGGAAGGTGTTGTCGCGCACGCCCTGCTCGAGGTCGCGGTTGGAGGCGGCGATGACACGCACCTCGACGCCGATATCCTTCACGCCGCCGATGCGCCGGATGGTCTGGTTTTCCAGCACGCGCAGGAGCTTGGCCTGGAGGTAGGTGGACATCTCGCCGATTTCGTCCAGGAAGAGGGTGCCCCCGTCGGCGACTTCGAACAGTCCCTTCTTCTGCGCCTTGGCGTCGGTGAACGCGCCGCGCTCATGGCCGAACAGCTCGGCCTCCATCAGCGTCTCCGGAATCGCCGAGCAGTTGATGGCTACGAAGGGCTTGTCGGCGCGCGTGCTCTCGTAGTGAATCGCCGTGGCGATCAAGTCCTTGCCGGTGCCGCTCTCGCCCTGGATGAGGACGGTGGAAGCTTCGCTCGCCGCCACCTTGCGCACGAAGCCCATCAACTCCACCATGCGGGGCGCGCGCGCAATCACCTCGTGATAGCCGGAGCGGCGCTTCACTTCCTCGCGCAGGCTGTCGCGCTCGGAGCGCAGGTGCGAGCGGTCGATGGCGTTGGCGACGGTAATCTGGAACTCATCAAAATCGATGGGCTTCTTGATGAAGTCCAGCGCGCCCAGTTTGATGGCCGACTTGATGTCGTCCAGTTGCGGGTCGCCAGTAAACACGATGACGGGGATGGAAAGGTTGTTCTGCTTGATTTCGCGCAGGACTTCGATGCCGCTCAGGTCCGGCAGGCGCACGTCGAGAAGAATCAGATCGGGGCTCTCGGCGCGAATCTGCGCCAGCCCGCCCGTGCCGCTCTCGGCTTCCAGGACGACGTAGCCCCACTCCTCGAGCTGGCGGCGTACTGACCAGCGGATCAGTTTCTCGTCGTCGACAATCAGAATTCTTTCATTAGGCATGAACGGGCCTGACTTCCTCCGCCACGGTGCGCAGGGGCAGGCGGATGGTGAACCGGCTGCCCTTCCTCAATTCGCTCTCCGCCAGGAGCGTCCCACCGTGGGCGTCGATGATGCGGCGACAGAGCGAGAGCCCCAGGCCCGTGCCGCCGCGCTTGGTGGTGTAAAAGGGCCGGAAGATGCGGGTCAGGTGCTCGGGCGGAATGCCCTGCCCGGTGTCCGTCACGCCAATCGCCACGTAGCCGAGCCGGTTGAGGCCATCGCCTTCCTGGAGAGCGGCCTCGATGGTGATTTTTCCCTCTTTCTCGATGGACTGGATGGCGTTCAGCACCAGGTTGAGCAACACCTGATGAACCTGCTCAGAGTCCGCCATGAAAGGCGGGATTTGGGGTGAGATCTGAATCGAGAACTCGATCTTGCGGCTGCCGGTTTGCTGCCGGGCAAGTTGCAGGGTGCGCGCGATCGTTTCCTTGATGTCGGTCTGGCCCAATTGCGGCGGCTTGGGGCGCGCATACACCAGCAATTCGTTCAAGGTCTTTTCGATACGGCGGACTTCCTGGCGGAGGTCTTCCAGGACCTCGCGGTCGGGGTGGTCCTTGGGAAAGTCCTTGGTGATGATCTCGATGGCGCCAGCGATGCCCGCCAGGGGATTGCGGATTTCGTGCGCCACGCCGGCGGCGAGTTCGCCCAGCGTCGCCAGGTGCTCGGCGTGGACCATTTCCGAATCGTGGAGGCGCTGGCAGTTCTGGCAAAACTCCGACCAGCGGTCCGTCAGGGTGCGAACTTCTTTCTCCAGTCCCTCGGTGCCGGTTTGTGCGTGCAGGCCGGCCGTCAGCCGGGCGTAGTTCGGCGCAATGCGTGCGATAGCCGAGCGGAGGTCGCGCAACAGGACCCAGGCCCGGCGCTCCTGGTAGATGAGCATGCCGGTGGCCGCCGAGAGCCCCGCCAGCAGGGCAAGCAGGATGCCGCTCCGGAGGGTCAGGCCCTCCTGGTAAGACTCATAGACCAACAGGGCTACGATCCCGGCCAGAGAGACCCCTAGTACCCCCAGGTTTTGGGCGAAGGTCGGCGGAAAACGGAAAAGGCGATTCAGGAGCATCGGGTCCAGTGCTAAGATGCTAACTTCGGCCAGGGCTTCAATGATGAATTTTAACACAAGGTCCGACCCGTGACCAACTCGCGCGAGACCTTTCTCGAGGAAATGAAGCGTTATGTGGGCTTCACGGACGAAGACGCTCGTACGCTCGCTGCCGTCGCCCCGGCCGTGGAGCGGCATCTGCCGGCCATGGCGGACCGCTTTTACGACCAGATCGTCCTCCATCCCGACGCCCTTCGGGTCATTACCGGCGGGAAGGCGCAACTCGAGCGTCTGAAAGTAACTTTGCAGGGCTGGGCGCGGCGGCTCTTCGCCGGGCCGTTCGACGCAGAGTACGCCGACGAGCGCTTCCGGGTCGGCGTGCACCACGTGAAGGTGGGGGTTCCGCAGCGGTACGTGATCAGCTCGATGGGGCTGATTCGCGATTGCCTGCAAGATGCTTTGGCCTCCGAGATCCGCAACGATCCGGACCGCCTGGAGAGAACCCGGCGTGCCCTCGACAAGGTTCTAAACCTCGATCTCAACCTGCTGTGCGACTCCTACTTTCAGGAGTCGATTCGCACCTTGAGCGATTTGAACCGACGGCTGGAACAGGCCAACCTCGAGCTCGCCGAACTCTCCCGTGTCAAGACGGAGTTCCTGGCCACTACCTCGCACGAATTGCGCACCCCGCTCAACTCCATTCTGGGCTTCACACGCCTGGTCCTCGACGGTCTCTGTGAGACGCCGGAAGAGGAGCGCGAGCTTATGGGCGACGTGCTGCGCAGCGGCGAGCACCTGCTGACCATCGTCAACGACATTCTCGATATCGCCCGCATCGAGGCGGGCAAGCTCAAGATGCAACTCCAGTCGGTTGACCTCCGCCCCATTCTCGACGAGGCCAAGGCCGTGGTGGCCGTGCAGGCCGCCCCCAAACACCTCACCCTCATCGACGAGACCGAGGAGCTGCCGCCGGTCACTGGAGACGCCCTGCGCATCAAACAGGTCCTCATCAATTTGACGAGTAACGCCGTCAAGTTCACCGAACAGGGTTGGATCACCCTCCGCGCGCGCGCCCACCCGGAACGCGGGTATCTGGAAGTGGAGGTCCAGGACACCGGGGTGGGGATTCCCGTCGAGCGCCAGCGCCGCCTGTTCGAGAAGTTCCGCCAGATCGACAGCTCGTTTACCCGCCAGCACGGCGGGAGCGGACTGGGGCTGGCCATCAGCCGCAAAATGGTGGAGATGATGGGGGGAAGAATCCGCCTCTTCAGCGCCGGACAGGGCTGCGGCACCACGGTGACGTTTTCCCTGCCCCTCAGCCGCCAGGCACAGGACGCCGTGCACGTGGTGGGCCGGGAGAAGCTGCTGGCGTCAGGACGCGAGACGGGCGCGCGCATCCTCCTCGTTGACAATGATCCGGAGTTCCGCCTCTTCCTGAAGACCTTGCTCGTCAAGCACGGCTATTATGTGCTGAGCGCCGCCACCGCCGATGACGCGCTCGATGCCGCGCGCCGCTTCCGGCCCCTGGTGTTGGTTGCCGACATGGCGATGCCGCAGCGGTCCGGGGCGGCGTTCGGGGACGGCGCGGACCTTATCGCCCAGTTGCACAGCGGGCCGACCACGCGCCAGCTCTATTGCTTCCTGGTGACGGGATATGACCCGGCGGAATTGCAGGAGCGCCTGGCTTCCCTCACCGTCAAGCCGGAAGTGTGGCGCAAGCCGATCGACGGCAAGCAATTCCTGGAGCGCCTGGCGCAACTCCTGCGCGGCTCGCGGGAGGCGGCCGCCGTCCCCGGACCGGCGTAGCGGCGGCTTCACGCCGTCCGTCAGCCGACGGACGATATAAAATCGCCCCTACCTCAGATGTAGATGACGATGCCTCGAATTCTGGTTGTGGAAGACAATCCGCTGGTCGCCAAGTTCTACCGCCTGGCGCTGGAGCGCGCGGGTGGCTACGAGGTGGTGTGCAGTGAGGATGTGGACGAGATCCTGCGGCTGGTCTCCGACGGCGCCGTCGAGGTGGCGATCCTCGACGTCTCGTTGCGCGATTGCCGCTACGAAGGGCGGCCGGTGGACGGCATCGAGCTTGCCCGCCTCATCCGCGCCCGTTCGGGCGAGCGCCGCCTGCCCATCCTGCTCGCCACCGCTCACGCCATGGAAGGCGACCGGCAGCGCCTGCTCGCCGCCTCCGGCGCCGACGCCTACCTCGAAAAACCCATCTACGACCCCCAGGTGCTCATCGCCAAAGTCGAGGAACTGCGCAGCAAGTGAGTGGGGCGGAAGATGCTTGAGAAGACCCCGCCCAGCATCGTCGTCATTCCCGCGTAAGGTTGTCACCCCCGCGTAAGCGGGGGCGGGAATCCGCCGTGGACCCCGCTCCCCCTCTTTCGCGGGGGTGACAATCGCGCGCGGGCCTCGATTAGCCTCGTAACCATTAGCGGGTCAGCAAACGATTGAGGAGGCCCAAAAGATTGACACCCTCGCGCCGCGCATACTACTATGACAGGGCGGCACAGAAGATAGCCGACGGACTCCCTCGCCCCGCCGCGCTTCCCAATGGCCTTTAGACCCAGAATTCTGGTCGTCGAAGACGATCCCAAGCTGCAGCGCGTTCTCATGACCACCATGCAACACATGGGAGGCGACCCGCAGTGCGTGTCCGGCGGCGCGGAGGCGATTTCCCGCGTCGAAGGTGAGAAGTTTGACGGGGTTTTTGTGGACTGGGATAACCCCGATTCTGACCCCTTGGAATTGACGCGCCGCATCCGCCGTTCTGCCAGCAACTCCAAAATCCCGGTGGCAATGCTCAGCTCCCGCAAAGACCAGCGCGACGTTTCCAGGAGCTTTCAGGCAGGCACGACGTTCTTCCTGGCGAAGCCTTTCGGCACCAATGAAATCGAGCGGCTGCTCAATGCCACCCGCGGTGCGATGCTGGAAGACCGGCGGTGCTATGACCGCGTTGCCCTCAACATCCCTACCCTGTGCGAGTGGGGGAAAAAGCGTGGAACCCGGCGCGTCGCGGGGGAAAGCCTCAACCTCAGTCTCAACGGAATCCTGCTGAAGGTGACTCCCCCGCCGGAAAAAGGGGCCTCGATCAATCTGGACCTGGCCCTCCCCAAGGCTCTCGGCCACCTCCTCGTGAAAGGCATTGTCACGCGTCAGGGGCCGGGCGAGCAGACGGCCGTCCGTTTCGCCAACCTCACCAGGGAACAGGAAGAGCGGCTGGAAAAGCTCATCACCAACCAACCCTCGAGCCGGCTCTTCGCCCACGACTAACCACGAAGAAAAAACACGCAGTCCGGAAGGACCCGGAGGCAGCCTCCACCCTCAGTGGTCATGCTTTCTTGCGGACGAGGGTGTCGAGACTGATGGGGCCGGGGCCGGCGACGGAGAGATAGAGAAACAGGAAGCAATAAACGGCAGCCAGCTCGCCGCCATTGCTAAGGGGGAAAAAGCCGCGCGGAAAGTGCATCATGAAGTAGGCGACCGCCATCTCGCCGCTCAAGACGAAGGCCACCGGAGACGCGAACAATCCCACGAGCAAAAGCAAGCCCCCGCCGACTTCCAGGAATCCGGCGAACCAGGGGAGGGTGGGAAACGCAGCGGCGGCGCCCTTTCCGCCCATGCCTCCCAGGAGGCCGAACAACTTCTGCACACCGTGCAGGGAAAAAGTAAATGCCGCCACGATGCGGAGCAATGAACGGACGTAAGGCTGTACAGATGGCATGGACCTCTCCTCTTCTTTCAGTGCGCAGTCTGCGAACTCGAGGGCGCCAAGTTCGTGGAATCGCCGCGGGCCCGTCACGCGTCTTCCCGATCTTCCCCGCCCTCGCGCGGGTCATTTCACCGTGAAGCTCACCGAAGAGAGCACCGTGCCCGCCTCATCGGTCACATCCACACGCCAGCTTCCGGATTTTACGGCTCTTGCGGTCCAGGTGCGCGTGGAGGGGAATTTGATCTCCAGCGGCTTCTCGAAGACCTGCTTCTCGCCCTCGTACCAGACGTGCTTGATCGTCACCGGCACCGTCTCCGCCGCGACCTTCGTCCAGCAATAAACTGTCCCCACGGAAGCCTCGAACTCCTTGCTTTCCCCCGTCGGCTCGCGGTTTTCGACCGCCGTCGCCGCCACTGCCTTTTCGATCTTCAGGCCGGATACGGCGGGTTTCTCCTGCCCGGCGGCCACGGTCGCCAGCAGCAGAAGGCTCGCCAAAACGCTTCCCAGACTTTTCATGGTTGACCTCCTTGGAATGATGACGATTTTACACCTCTCCGCCGCGCCTTGCCACGCCGGATCTGCCCCCGTCGCGGCGCGGGAGCCGCCGCCGAGCCCGCCTCCCGCCGGCGGCGCGCCCAGCCAGCTTCCTAGCCCTTTCCTCTTGACATGACTAGCCTCGATGTGTTAACCTGCCGAGGCTAGTGCCGTTCCAACTTATCTGGGCTAATCCTGGTCCGTGAGGTTAACCCCAGTCTTTGATCGCAGGGTGCATAACGAGGTGTAGTCCATAGGCGAATTAAGTTGGAACGGCACTAGGCACGAAAGGAGGCCGCGCATGCATGACCCGGAACCCCGGTCTTTTTCCCCGCCCTCGACGGATACTACCCCTCCTGCGTCTGCGGCGGAGGCCGTCCGCCCCAAGCGCCCTTACCGGCTCTCGCCCGAGGGCCGCGCGAGCGACAAGGCTCTGGCCGCCCGCCGCGCCAATCTGGAACTGGCGCGCGCCGCCCCGCGCGACCGCATCTATCGCCGCACCCGCCGCCGCCGCGAGGCCAGCCGGCGCAACATCCAGCGGGCGCTTGCCTGGCGCCGCTCCCCGCAGGGGAATGCCCGGGCGCGCCTGAACGCCTTCCAGCACGGCCTGGCGGCCAAGACCAGCCCCGAGCTGCGCGCCGCGCTGGGAGAGGCGCCGGAGGATTTTGGCCGCCACCTCGATCTCGTGGCGCGCGTCTTCCTGCCCCGCGACCGGGAGGAAGGCCGCCTGGTCGAGCGCCTGGCGCAGGCCAGTTGGAACCACATGCGCGTCTTCCGCGCCCAGGCGCGCATGGAACGGTTCGCCTGGCGGCGCCTGGGGGCCCGACCGGGACGCCTGACCCTCGAGGAGTTCTCCGAGCGCGCCTACGAGGTCTCGAAACTGTTCGCCCTCGCCCACCTCGTCGACAGCGCAGCGGGCAAATACGAGGACCAGATCGAGCGCCTCCTCGCCGCCCTCCTGCGCGGCAGGGCGAAGAGAGAGGGAGTGGGGGGAGAGCAGGATTCAGGATTCAGGAGTCAGGAGTCAGAAGAAAAGGAACAAGCGGGAGTGGGGCGCAGGGGCGCAGCGTGATGTGCCACCCGCGGCAGATTGGAGATTCAGGGATTCAGAAGCGGACGAGAGGCAACCGTCGAACGCGGACGCTGGATTCGGTGACGGTAAGCATCGCACCGGACTTGAGGTCATCCCCGCATTGTTTGAGCACCTGGACGAGGAGGTCTGCGAGCTGTGGGGCTTTCAGCCCTTCGATGCGGAGGCGAATCACGGATGGTCCGGCGGCACCCGAAAGCGCCAGGTGCGCATGGAAGTCAGCATCCAGAGTCACCACGATCTGGCCGTGCTCCAAGGCACGCACGCACCAGGATGGTGCGATCGTCTGCAGTTGAAAGGCCGATATCGCTGGCGTGTTCGGCTTCCAGGCCCGACTTGCGCAGGTGGAGTGTGGTAGTACGCGGCAGCCCCTGATCGAGAAGCAGCATCAGCGCGCGGCGACCGGCGGGAGAATTTTGTCGTCGAGATAAGCGGCGGCGAAGGCGAGCGCTTGCCGGATGTCTTCGTCTTCAAGCTCGGGGTACTCGCGCTTGAGCTCGGCACGGTCGGGAGAAGTAGCCAGGGCTTCGAGCACGCGCCGGACCGTCAGCCGCATATTGCGAATGCAGGGCTCACCGTTCATGCGGGCCGGGTTGGCGGTGATACGGTCGAAGTTCGCCACGGTCTTTATCTCGCTTCTCAGATTCTACGTCCTGTCGGCCAAAAAGCAAAAGGCCTCGGAGTGGAAAGCGCCAATCGAATGAGGAAGGCGGAATTAAGCTAGTCGCCACGGTTAACTCGCCATGGGAATTAACCGTGGGTTCTTGAAGACGGAAAAACCGCAGACCTCAACAAAACGAGGGCTGCGCTACCCGCTCCGAACTCTCAATCGTAGATGCAGAAGAAGCGACGCTGGCTGGTATCGAGGCCCAACTTCAGGAGCGGCAAATGCTCACGCGCGTAAGACGCTTCGCGTCCATCCCGCGTCAATTCCAAAACCGTCTGGTAATAGTCGATTGCCCTCTGGCGAGCCTCGGCGGACCCTGCTTCGTACGTTGTCCGATCCACATACATATCCTGCTGGGACGCTTGGCTGAGCGACCACCACGTCTCGTAGGCTTGGGCGACGGCGAGCGTCACGTCGAGCCGGTAGGCGCTCGTAGGACGCTCCTGCAGGAATTGCCGGCCGTGATTGATGACCTCGCGGAACTGGTCACTGCCGCAGCCGGCGCCCGTGTGCCAGCCGTGATAGAGAAGCATGACGAAGGCCCTCTCTCCCCATGCCGTCTTGCCATACTCTTCCCACACGCGCCAGAGAAGATTGTGCCGGTATGCCCAGGTCGCTCCCAATTCGTCCCATTGGTAGTCCAACTCGTATCCGGCAAATTCTTTTTTGGCCGGATGGATTGTCGAGGCATCCGGCCGGGGAAACTCCAGCCGGGCTGCCACGCGATCCGCCGCGAGAAGAAGCAGGGGGCGGCGATCGGGCGCGGCGGTTTTCGCCTGTTGCAGCAGACCCTGGAGGGTTTGGTCGAGCACCGCCTGCTTTGCCGGAGTCAGTTGATTGGCTAGGTCCTCGGCCAGGAGAGCGGGCAGGTTGGGGAAAGCCGGCAGCAGCGCCTGGGCGAGCTCCTGGCTCAGCGATGCCCCGGAACCGGCTTGCCAACCCTGCCTCTCGAATTCCTGGAGGCGCGAATTCTCCGCCATCGCCTCGAGCAAATGGCGGTGCCGGGCCAGGAGCCCCAGGCTGGGGGGTTCCGATGGGTAGTCCTTCAGGTAAAGATAAATCTGCAGTTCAGGCGTCTGCCAACGACGAACGCCTCGCCAGTATGCGGAGCCCCACTCGCCCAGCGAGGCGGCGACGGGCTCGCCGGGGCCGAAGCGGCTTTGCAGCTGCGACTGCAAGGCAGCGTAGATTTCCGTGTCCTTCGAAATCCCGCTGGCGATGGCGTGGAAGTGCTCCAGACGGCAAACCAGAGGTTCGTCAGAGGAAAGGACGTAGAAAGTCCACTGCGCCTTCTGCGTTTCGGTATTCACTTCGCAGCGATAGGACCAAATCCCTCCTTCGGTGTTGCTCCAGGTGCTCTCCCCGCCGTCAAACTGCTGGCAGGTCGAGCCGGGATGATGGCTTCGCCATTCCTCATACGGCGTGTCCCAGACGGCGGACTCGAATTCCGCCCAGATTCTGTCAGCAACTTGCTTCGAAGGCAGCGCAGTGGGTTCTTGGCCAAGGATGTGCGCTGCCAGCAGGAGGGCAACCAACAATAGAGGGAAAGTTTTCTTCATCAAGCGCTGCTCCGGTCTGACCCGCGCGGACGGTGGTTAGCACGCAGCCTAGCGCTCCCCACCGATGCAGGTCAAGGGCGTGGCGGTTCGCCCTTTCGCACACATCGCAAAGAACGCGCCCGTCAACCGACGGATATGCGCCACCCGCCCTTCGTTGCACTCAGGGTGACAACGCGGCCACGATCTAAAGTCACCGGTTGGCCACAGCATCAATTAAAAGCGGCGACGTCAGGTGATTTCGGGTAAGATGCTAATCACTTTCGGGGCTATCTACTCAAGGAGGGGCAATGTTCAGGGCGCTAGTCGTTTGCCTATTCGTTTCGGTTTTGCACGCACAGACCGCTGCGCCGGAGCCGATTCGATCGGCCGCGACCCGCGCGGTCGCCATTGTCCAGCGCGGCGCGACGGGCTTTTCCAAGATGATGCAGTGCTTCTCGTGCCACGATCACGCGCTGCCCCTGCTGGCGCTGCGCACGGCCCGCGAGCGGGGCATTGCGGTGGACGAAGCCGCGGCAAGCCAGCTGGCCGCCAAAGGGCTCATCTTCTCGCCTGACCTTACCTCCATCGATCACGCCGTGCAAGACCCCATGATTATCGATCCGGCGTCGGATGACGGGTGGGCGCTGATCTCCGCGCACGCTGCCGGCGTGCAACCCAATCTCGTCACGGCGGTTTATGCCCGGCGCGTCGCCAACTGGCAACGGCCGGACGGTTACTGGCTCACCGTCGATGACCGTCCACCGCAATCCTACAGCCTCTTCACGGCGACGGCCTTAGCGCTGCGCGCAATACAATTGTATATGCCGACGCAGCTTCACCAGGAAGTCGACGAGCGGCGGGGCCGCGCCAAAACCTGGCTGCTCACGACGGAACCGCACAGCACGGAGGACTCGACGTTCCGCCTCCTCGGCCTGCGCTGGGCGGGAGCCAGCGCCGAGGACCGCAGCCGCGCCGCACAAGACTTGCTCGACTTGCAGCGGTCCAACGGCGGTTGGGCAGAGATCCCCCACATGCAGCCGGATGCCTATTCCACCGGCGAGGCGCTGGTAGCGCTGCACGAAGCCGGAGGAGTTCCAGTCACCGATGCGGCCTGGCAGAAAGGGCTGCAATACCTGCTCTCCACTCAGGAGGCCGATGGTTCATGGCACGTGCACACGAGGATGCTCTCGCCCGCTGCGGTAAGCCCACCGTATTTTGAAACCGGCTTTCCCTACGGGCACGACCAGTTCCTTTCGACGGACGCGACCTGCTGGGCCGCCATGGCGCTCCTGTTGGCTCTGCCAAAAGCTGCAAACCCGTCTGCCCCGCAGCCGGTTGCCGCGCTTTCGCCCCAAGGCCTGGAACCGTGGATGGAGACGGCGCTCTTCGGTACGACTGAAGAGCTGAAGGCGCGACTGGACGGCGGTCTCGATCCCAACAGCAAGACGCCGGAGGGCACAACCCTTCTCATGATGGCCGCGCATGACGCGGAGAAGGTGAAGCTGCTCATCGACCGCGGCGCGGACGTGCGCGCCAAAGCCAAGTCCGGCTTCACCGCCTTGATGGTCGCAACAACCTATTTCGGCAGTTCACAGTCCGTGAAGCTATTGCTCGAGCACGGCGCCGAGGCGCGCCCGGGCGCGGGAGTCGTGTTCGACGCCTCGCCGCTCATCCTGGCCGCCATGGCGGGCGATCGCGACAACCTGGCTCAACTGCTGGCCAAAGGGGCGGACCCGAACCGCCGGATGGACCTCATTGGAATGTTCCCCACGAGTCCCCTCTTCGTGGCGGCGACATTCCCCGACCCTGCGATCCTTCAGGCGCTGCTCCAGGGCGGAGCGGATATTCGGGAGAGGGACCAGGACGGCATGACCGCCCTGCATTGGGCTGTGGTGGCCCACCACCCGGATTTGGTGAAGACGCTGCTGGCCGCAGGGGCGGACGTGAATGCCGTGGATCGCTTCGGCTATACCCCGCTCCTCTATGCCGCCACGATTGATTTTGGAGATTCCGAGACCGCGACGATGCTTCTGCAGGCCGGCGCCGATCCCAACATCAAGGACAAGGATGGCAAGTCACCTCTGGCACAAGCCCGCGAGTATCCCTACATCCGCGCTGCCTTGGAGAAAGCTGGCGCGAAATAACAGCGCCGGCGCGCAGACCTGAACCGCAAGAGCCTGTCTCAAAACTCGGAGTGTGGAAGGTGGAGTGCTAAGTGAATCAGCATGAGCCAAGAGATACGAGCCAACTACGATCAGATCGATTTGCTACCGCAGTGTTTGGAAGACTGGGTGG
>Ga0187878_1002198_pt1 | contig 17684 bp, 32 predicted proteins | sample June2016WEW_17_1_FD_132979 | JGI IMG/M metagenome (GOLD analysis project Ga0187878, IMG submission 132979) | Peatland microbial communities from SPRUCE experiment site at the Marcell Experimental Forest, Minnesota, USA - June2016WEW_17_150 | ecosystem: Environmental > Terrestrial > Soil >...
GGTCCAATCCTATCAGCCAGTCAGCTGTGACCCTGAATTACAATGGAGCCAGCCCGATCTACACCGCCACTCTGTCCGGCACTCAGGTCATCTATTCCGTTGTCGTGGCCGTGAACATATCCAGCTCGGTCAACGCGCATCTTCCCTATGGCTGGACGTTCGGCCAGGGATTGAACAACAGCTTCATGCGCTGCTATGTCAACATCACCAACCCGTCATCAGTTACGTCGCAGTTGGTGGAGTTCCAGCCGGGTGCAACCTATGCCTCGAGCTATTCCGAATGGGTCTATCCGACCTACGCGTGCTACATCTTCGGGATCGCCAACTCTGCCTCCACAGGGCATACGCTCTTCGACAGCACCTACTGGATCAACTCGATCGGAGTGATGACCTATGCTCCGCATTACTATACGATGAGCACCACAGGAAGCTACACCATCTCAGTATCACTCCAGATGCTTGTGAGTTAAGAGGGCGCTAGCATGAGACTAGCGCCCTTGATCGCCTTTCTGATGATGGGGTTCCTCCTAAGCGGGGCGATCATCGAACCGGTGGCGGCTGTGACCTGGACCCCTGTACATACGGTGACGGCCTACGACGGGACGCCGGGGAGCGGGGTCTATACCGAGGTCCATAAGGTGACGGCGACCACCAGCGTACCTAAGTGGGTCACAGTTCACTCTGTTTCTGCCACGGCAAGCAATTCCTACACTTTCACGATGTTTGAGGGCTTCGAGGATGGGGACTATACCCATAATCCGACCTGGACGACCTTCTCTGGGAATACCCGAGACCCCATCGTGACTAGCGTACAGCACCACACCGGCACCTATTCTCTCCAGTCGAACGCGACCAGTGGCTGCTCTGGCATCGAGCACTACTTCGGCTACAACCTTGCCTCGGATGATTTCAACCCGACCCCGACAGTTTCCGTCAGCTTCTGGTTCTATGTGGATGCCGTAGGTCATTCCGTCCCGCTATTCACCTACCTCAACTACACTGGCGCTCCGCAAGGTCCGTGCCTGGAACTGGACACCACGGCCGGGAATTACATCAAGGGGTACGATGGCAGCTCGACGTACAACGTCTGCACGTTCACCGGTGGTTGGCAGCATATCCAAATCCTCTCCTACCAGACGGGGAAGTTCGACCTCTGGTATAACGGTGTCAAGCAAGGCGCTAACTGGACGGCAGACGATAACACGGATTGCTTCGGCATCGGGCTCTGCGATCAGGGAATAACAGGGAACGGAGAGTTCTGGCTCTATTTCGATGACATCAGCATCAGCGGTTCGATCTCTTCGACTGCTCCGCACTTCGGGACCTGTCATTCCGTAGGGGCGACGATGGACGTCCCTGCGCCATGGAGCCCTAGTGCTGGGTCGTCCCCGATCCAGTGGCCCGATGTCGGCCTGGTCGCTCTATTCATCGTCGTGGGCTCAGCGGTCGCATTCGTCGTTTGGATGAGGGGGCATTGACAGGATGAAGCACAGTCGGACCTTCGCAATCCTGCTCGTTACCTCGATGCTTCTGCCATGCCTAATGATCATTCCCAATTGTGTCCGAGCCAGCCCGACGATCATCCTCTCTGATGATTTCGAGAGCGATTTCAGCAAATGGACGAATGGATACCCGACGCACATCACCATCTCGACCGAACAAGCGCATGGCGGGAGTCATTCAGCCAAGGTGGATACATCCGGGAACTATATTGTAGGCGCGATAGCTCCAGCTCTTGCCTTTCCCTTTCAGGTGGATGTCTGGTTCTATGTGGATTCTCTTGCCAGTTCGGGGCATTTCCGAGTAATCACCTTCAATCAGGCTGGAAGCTGGCCGGTCGGTCCAACCATTGATGTCGTGAACAATGGTGGCAATTACGAGCTCCAGAACGTCTATTACACGACCGGATGGAACTACGCCAAGGTCTGCGATTCCAGCATCGATGCTTGGCATCATCTCTATATCAATGCGGCCTCCTGGGACTCATTCACGATCTGGTACGATAACGACAAGCAAGGAACCACATGGACCGGAAGCGGACCATCGACTCCGTACACGGTCAGCCAGGTGTGGCTTCTCTATTCAACAGCGGACACGGTTTCCTATATTGATGATTTCGTTCTTGAGACCGGAGCCTCCGACCCTGTTACTACTCCGCCTCCTGTCGCCGATTTCTCTGGCACCCCAACAAGCGGGAATCCAGGGCTGAACGTGACGTTCACGGATGCCACGACAAACAGCCCTACTAACTGGACCTGGGACTTCGGCGATGGCAGCGCGTTGAGCTACCTCGAGAGCCCCAGCCACATCTACACGACCGCTGGAACGTACACCGTGGGCCTAGAGGCGACGAACGCTGGCGGTATCTCGTGGGCCAATAAGACTGGATACATCTTCATCCGAGATATAGTTCCAGTTTACACGAACTCCCCTGCCTTAACGGCAAAGCCTACGGTAGCCTGGAGCTATACGCCGACGTTCAATCAGCCGGTCTCGCTTTCGCTATTGACCAAGCCTAGTTGGGCATCGCTATCTAGCGGAACGATCTCGGGCACTCCCAATTCTCTCGGTGTCTTCGCATTCAAGACGAATGCGACCGTAGGAGCGGAATATGCCGACCTCTATTGGAACGTCACGGTAGCTGGATGGGGGCCGTCGTTTGTGGGCAGCATACTCACAAGTTCGGCACCTAATGGGATGTATTCAGTATCCTTGAACCTGAATGAGACTGGCAACATCACCATGATCACCGGCCCATCTTGGCTATCATTGACACACAATGGCACGGCTTCTTCCCCTTGGGTGCTCCAGGGCATCCCGACGGTCTATGGGGCGTACAACATCCAGCTCGAGGCTTTCAGCGCGAACGGCTTGAGGACGAGCTACCTTAACACGACAGTCTGGATAGCCGAACCGAACGTGAATGTCTCAACGAACGGGATGATATTGGCAGCCCTGGTCGCTGGCTTTGCTATCTTCTTCACCGCCCTTGGCTATCGGGACGGCAAGATATGGTTCGTCGCTGCGTTCCTCTGGATAGTCGGGGGGCTGGTGGCGTTCTTCCCGATCAACCCGATTCTGTTGCTGATAGCCCTAATCCCTGGCATCTATTACTTCTTCATGGCGGTGACGGAATCATGGTGAAGGAACAGCGTAGTCTACGGCTCTTGATGTTCGGAATGTTGGCCCTGATGGGGCTGATCGCACTGGTCAACACGACCGCTTCGGGTGTCCTGGGAGATACCAACATCACCAATTTGCCGGGGGGCGTAGCCACGGGCCTGGGTATCTCCACGCTTGCGGCTCAGCTTCTCGTCTGTGGGGCTGGCATACTCTCCGCCACTCTGGTGATGACCGCAACCAGGACACCATTCGCCGTCCAGCTGCTAGCCGACCTCATCATCACAGCATTCTTCACCGTCATGGGCTGGCTCGATTCCGGGGTCTTCATCGCCTTGCTGCTCCTGATAGCGATACTGTTCGCCGGTACGTTCATCCCGAGGATCTGGGGCGGCTACGGAGGCTAGAGATGAGGCCATTCAAGCGGAGGATGAATAACTCGGGGATGATCGAGCTCATAGCGAAGCCGATGATGGTCGTGCTCGTCTTCCTGGGTGTATTCAGCCTTCTGGTCGCTTGGACGAACCCCGTCATCGTCGCTCAATACAACCAGCAGAACGGTTCCATCTCGGGAACTGTCCGCGACAATCTGAATACCATCTATGGGGCGAATGTCGCTGGAGCGGATACGCACTTCTTCGACCCGATCTATACCAATTCATCTACGATCAGCCTGACTCATTTCTATTCCGTCCAGATAGGACACGTCATCCAGGATGGGGCCCCGATCACCTATACGGGGACGCATCCCAACAATGTCGAGGTCTCTTTCGTGACGGAGACGGATGGTCTTCATGCCCGCATCCACGAATCATCCGGATGGGTGACGAGCTGGGACGTAGACCTATACCCAGATACCATCATCGGAACCGACCCATCGGCCAATTCAACGAATATCGAGTTCACCCTGAACGTCGGCTACACCCTCCATCTGCACACCAATTCTAGCACCCTCTATGACATCGTTCACGACCCCTGGGATACGAACTATGTCGTGAGCATGAGCACCAGCAACGTCAATTTCACGACCTCCCAGGCATCCGCTGACATCCTATCGACACTGGGGCAGGTGCTGACGTTCTCCGTTCCGAACGTTCCGATGTATATCAATCTGATCCTTGGATGCATCCTAGTGCCGACGTACATCCTGCTGATATTCTTCATCGTGCGGTCGCTGATCCCGACTCTGGGGGGCTAAGAGATGCGCCAGAATGATGGAAGTATGCGCGGGCGGGTCGCAGTTCTGGCGCTAGTTGGGATGATGCTGCTGATAGCGATACCGATGATCTCTAGCCCGGCTCGGGCGGCCTCATACTCAGATGGTTTTGAAGGTGACATCAGCTCGAGATGGACGCTCTTTGATGGGAGCCACGCCTATCAGGATACGAGCTGCTATCACAGTGGTACGGCATCCCTTCACTCGGGTTGCTTTGCGGCAGCCGGTTGGTATTCCAAGCACGTTCTCGACGACGATATCGGCTTCCCTCTCACGCTGACGATCTGGTTCAACGTCACGTATAGCGATGCCTCGACCTGCATGGAGCTCTTTCATGGCCTGAATGCCGAGGACCTGCCAACCGGGCCGAACGTTGACATCATGGCATCCAGCGGGCTCTGGATAACAGCTGGACCCTCGTATATCCAGGTCCAGGGCATCGGCTGGAATCATTGGTATGAGGTAACGGTCACGGCCTCGAATACATCGTACTTCGACCTGAGCGTCGATGGCGTGGCGATGGGCACCTACGCGGGACAGGCCCGATCCGATGAGAGCTGGCACACGCTCTATCTTGGCTCCGCCCATAATCCCTCTTTCAATATCTGCATGGACGACCTAGCGATCTCCGGCGCGGACATAATCAGGCCCTTGCCCACATTCACCACGTCGCCGCCCACCACGTGCGCCCTTGGCGGCTATTACTATTATGAGCCGAATTGCAGCGAACCCGTGACGTTCGCTCTGGTCACAAAGCCGTCATGGGCCAGCATAAGCGACGGTTCCGTGTACGGGACTCCTTGGACACCTGGTGTATTCGCCTTCACCCTCTCCGCCCTTGGAACGAATGGCACCAGCTATCAATATTGGAACGTCACGGTCGGCTGGGCACCCATCTTCATCAGTTCACCCTTGACCTCTATCCTGGTCGGTCACGGATGGACCTATTTGTCGGTCTGCAACGAGTCTGTCATTTACACTCTCGGCACGCATCCGACCGGAGCGACCCTGAGCTCGGATACGGTCTCGTGGCTGCCATCGGGGACGGGCACGTTCTTCTTCATCTTGAATGCCACATCCGAGGATGGGGGTGAGACCGCACATCAATACTGGAACGTGACAGTCTCGATGGCTTTCGTGGGCTGGGCACCGACCTTCACTAGTTCGCCCTATACCTCGGCCCTAGTCGGCCAGGAGTGGTCCTATTCGCCGATCTGCAACGAGTCCGTGAGCTACTATCTTGCCTCAAAACCCGATTGGGCCACTCTCTCCGGCGATACGATAACGGGCACCCCGACAGCGGGGGGGACCGATGATTTCGTACTGGAAGCGACGAGTGTGAATGGAACTCTCACCGCAAACCAGGAGTGGAGCGTCACCGTGATCCCGCCAGTCACCCCAGGGATGAACGGGCTGCTGTTCCTTGCGGTCATCATAATGGGGATGTTCCTCATCCTAGCGCCAGCGGTCATAGCGATAATCTGGCGCGAAGGGGATGGGAACAGGGCGATTTTCTTTGCGATAATCTGGATCCTGGTATTCTTCGTTGAGATTGGGATCCTGCCAACGCTTCAAGGTGCATGAGGTGATAACATAGGAGAACTAGTCATGGAAGAACCGAAACCGATGGCTCCAGAACCAGTGAAGCAAGCTACAAAGATAACCCAGAGCCCAGCGAAGAAGGTGAATGGACAGATGAAAGCCCAGTATCGAGCGAAGGGACTCTGCGTCATCAGGAGCCTGAGATGCACGTCTGGCGATTGCCGAACGTGCTTCATCGCCCAGCAGTACCGCATCGACATACGCTCGAGCCTGATAGACGAGGTGCAAGCATCGAGGCACAGGATAGCGGAGCTCGAGGCCGAGGTCGAACGGCTGAGGACCTGCCAGTTCATGTCCGATGAGATCATGGACCTGGCAGAGAAGGTGTAGTATGGCACAGGTCGTCATCGAAGGGCTGGACAATAAGCTGGCGGAAGTAGTGGCGAAGGGTCTGGCGCATCAGTTCAAGAAGAAGTTTCCAGGGCAGAACTTCACCGTCAGGGCCGACTTGGATATGAAGGTGTGATATGGGCAAGCTCACGGACAGCATGAAAGAAGCCTGGCTCGGGGCGGAGGAAAAGGTACAGAACCAATGGGCATTGACGGACAATATGGGGCAGAGGTCGGACAAGGTGGCGATCTGGCTGTCGAACCGTGGGGCGCTCTATGTGACCATCGGGCTGTTCATCATATTCGTCATCTGTGCGCTCATAGGCGACTTCATCCCGACGATCATCGCCGGGGTCGCCTTCTTCGGCTGGGATTATCTGCTGGTCAGAAAGCTGATGAAGGAGAAGGCAGCGGCGAAGGCGAAGGAGTGAGCCCCGAGAATGCCTTCGACCGTCTTTCATTCTCGAGGCGGACTGGCTGGGGACTCATTTCCATTGTTTGTCTGGTCGCTGACCTGTTGATTCTGCTGCTGTGGTGACCGCTCTCTTTTCTTTTCCCGCTTCATCTTCTCGATGCACGCTTCCCTGATCCATTCCGCTCGATAGGTGAATCGCTCTGGATGCCGCTTGATGAAGTCGTCAATCCAGCGGTTCAAAGATGGGGGCATCTTCAGGGGGGTGAAAACTTTCTTCTTATCAGTGGGAAGCTTCGTTCTTGACACTAGATCATTCCCTGCCGGTTCCGACGTATCCATCTCATCATTTAATGCTTTCCATTCTCGGGCAAGGCACTCCGTATGCGCGCTCATGGAATCGAGAATGTCATGCAAAGCTTTAAAGTATCGCTCGGGTTTATCCTCTCCTGATGACATTTCGGGGAATTATAAGTAAAACCGAAATTCGACGTCCAGTACGGTCTCCCGAATATCAACTTGGATTGTCCTCAGTAGGACAGGTTCTTCCTACTCAGGCAAACCAAGAAAAGAAGATGCTGGCTGACTTCAAAACATATTGGCTGGCTATCGGTCTTATTGCCATTGTCGGATTCCTTACGACGTTGATCTCGGAGGGACTCGAGCCGACCGTCGGCTGGATCGCTATACTTCTCATCTCAGTTCTGGGCTTGGCTCATGCCAGGAGGGTTCCCGCATGAGCTCCTGCCTCCAGTGTTTGATCTTGAGGTCTTACAACAGGCCAGCCCCCAACCAAGCTGGCTTCTCAGAAGGGATGGACCCCAAGGGCGCGGGGAGGGATGCGGATCTTCTACTATCCTCCGTAGAGTCCCCACAACCAGTCCCCCCCGCGCCTTCAATCTCCCTGTCACAGGATAAGCCGGACCGAACTTGGCAAGTATCCCATCCTAGCAGGTATGACTGTTTCGAGTTGGCCGGATATTCCTGTGACGCATCTCACGATGATTCGTTGATTCCTTCCTATGAACCGGCAGAGTCCCGAGTCCGCGAGGACCGGGGGGTTCACGTCACCCGTTTGGCTCTGTCGGGATCCTCCTTCAACTCCAATCTTTGTGTGCGTGCTCTATGTGCGCGTGCAGAAATAATCCAAGGAAGAAGCCTCCAGTCGGCAATGGGGCGAGGGTGCGGAATTTTGTGTGTGCCCTTCCCCCGTTCGCGTTAGGCTGTTGTCCCTAGTCCTTGGTGGCATAGAGCAGAACTAGTTGTAACTAGGTTAAGGTAGGCCTAACGCTACGCCGACTGGCTAAGCGTTAGGCAGACCTAGTTACAATTTCTCTGCACGCGCACATAGAGCACGCACATACAGCACACACAAAGAATTGGAAGGAGAAACACGACATGAAGTTCGAAGCTTCGTATGAGCTCGTCAAGCAGGATCTCTTGAAGGGGACGTGCGGCAAGGGTGCTTACGACGAGCCCGTGATCTCGAAGGAAACGCTGCAACGCATCATGATGGATCACTTCGGCTCCGATCCCCGCACTGTCAGGCAGCATATCAACGCGCTCGTCCTGAAGGGCAAATTGAAGCCCTATCCGAGCGGCAAGGTCTTCGCGCTCCTAGATGACGGCCGTGATACGCCGGAAGACGTGATGATCAAGCTCGAGAAGATGAGGGACGCGGGGATGAAGGAATCGACGGCCTCCAGCGGGGTGAAGACATGATCCGCCTCGACGAGAACCGCTGCGCGATCTGTGGTCGGTTCTGCAAGGAGACCGAATGGGCGTGTGAGAAATGCGCCAGTAAAGACCAGGCCTTGATGGTCAAGGCCTGGAAGCTCCACGAGAAGAAGCGGAAGGTGAGCGGATGAACGTCCAGGGCTGGAGCAAGGCCGATCAGGTATTCACTTGCGAACGATGCGGCAAGCGGGTCAGCTCATATCTGGCACTCCGTTGCCATTATCACCAATGTTACCCTCCTGTCGAATCCCCGCGCAAGCGCCAGAGACAGAGATACCAGCGCCTCAGCCGAGAACATGAGAGGCGATCTGAATGATCTCCGCCTACACTACCGTCGAATCGCTCAAGGACGAACTGGCAGAGCGCGATCGCGAGATCGTGTGTCTCACCAAGAGGAAGGACGAATACAAAGCGCGGCTCAGCGAACTTCAACTCGATTTCGCCCGACTCCAGGAGCGCGTGAAGTTCCTCGAAGCGCAGAAGAGCGAATGCACCCGCGACTGCACGTTCAGGACGAGAGCGAAGGAGTGACTTGACATGATAACCCCAAAGAAAGCCCCATATTCGACGACGAGCAAGGAGCCCGAGACGACGATCGCTGACATCAACAAGCTCCTCAAGATGTACGGAGTGACGAACTACCAATGGACGACGATGTGGACCGAGGGCATAGTCCGCCTCAAGTTCGCCATCGAGATCGAGCCGGGCAAGTTCATCCCGATCCTGGTCGAGCCTCCGCAATTCCTAGCGAAGCATCGGACGTGGGACGCGAAGAAGGGGCGCAACGAGATCGTCGAAGCCCCGAACTGGCCCCAATCCATCCGCCTCCTTTATTGGTGGCTGAAATTGAAGCTAGAGGCCGTCGCCTACGGCTTGCGCGAAGTGCAGACGGAGTTCATGGGCGACATACTCGTCAAGCTGCCCGGAGGCACGGAAACGACGATGGCGAAGGCGATGGCGAAGGAGCTTCCGTTCAGCAAGGGCACCGAGGCGCTCCAGCTCGGTCAAGGCAAACCCGAGGGGTGATCTAGAATGCCCGAAGAAGAACGGATGCTGAGACTTACGATTTCGCGTGAGGAGGATTGTTGCGTTTCTGGATGGTACATCTGTCCGATGTGTTTCAAGAAGTTCCAGGGAATGAAGAAGATGGAGGATCACTGGAACCGGAAGCACCAGAAGTGCGAGTTTCATCCCTGTGAGCGACCTCGGAAATATGACGTTCGGAAGGAGTGGTTGTGATGCCTGAAGAAGAACGGATGTTGACTCATAAGGAATACTGTGCGATAATTCAGAAAGGACCGACAGAAGAACTGTGCTGGTCACGTCTTCTTCTCGTCCCGAACGTCGCCGCTCTTGAGAAGGAACTGACGGACCTCAAGGCGAAGCTGGATGACGCGGCGAAGCGGATAGAGTGGCTTGAGGGTCAGGAGACTCGCATTCGGAAAGCGCACTATTGTCGGACGTGCGGTAAGGTTCATCCTTGCCAAACAGCCGCCCTCGAACAGGCTCAGACGTTCACGCCGAAGTGCTGGGATGATTGCGACGAAGTCAATGTGATGGTAAGTCGTCCCTGTTCAGAGTGCCCCGCGTGGCTGTCGTCTCGCCCCGACCACAAGCGCGACACCCCGGAGGCGAAGCGATGACGCGTTACATTAAGGTGTTTTCCTGGCCGTCGAACATTGAGGTCATGTTGAGGACGGTCGTAAAAGAGCGTCCGATCTTGACTGTTTGTTGTGGAGACTCGCCGTTTGGAGATGTTCGTTTGGACAAGGAAAATGTGAGTTGTTTCTTTCCACCAGATGTAATGGGTGATATGTCGGAGCTGCCCTTCGATGATGATGCCTTTGGTTGTGTGTTTTGTGATCCGCCTTGGGATGCCTCTTATAAGAAGAAGTGCGCCGACTATTGTAAGGAGGCGTTGCGGGTAGCTCCTGTTTGCTACCTCATGGCTCCGTGGGTTTGGGGCAGTTCAGCGGCTCCTTTGACTGATTGTTGGGTTCGTCAGCAGCCCGGGATTAACAATGTGGTTGTGATTAGTCGTTATGAACGGCTCCGCGACAAGGAGGCCCCGTAGATGCCTGTCCTATCGAAGAAGTGCGCCGAGTGCGCGAAGCTGGAATCAGAGGACGTTCTTGATGATCCTCCGTTCGACCGCGACTATGAGTGTGGAGCGGGGCACGACCTCATTGGGAAGGGAAGCAGGAACGTCTGTCCAGACAGGAAGCTCCGTGACAAGGAGGTCCCGTAGATGCTCCGCGATCCCGAGACGGCATCGAACTCCTCCGAGTACGTCCGCCTGTTCAAGCAGAAGTACGGCACCCCTCCGACCGAGCGTCATCTGAACGATTGGACCGAGCGTCACCCCGAGAGTGGGCAGAGCAAGAGACGGGGGCGGTAGAGATGGGCGGTGGAGGCGACGATTGCATGGACCACACCTGTTTCCGGTCGAAGTTCATCAACATCGAGAAGGACGTTGAAGAAGGTTCTAGGATGCCGTTCTACTCGGTATGGTCGAACAAGGAAGTCGGTCTTCAGCTAGGAACGATCTACTGGCACGGTCGGCAGTTCGTCTTTGAGCCGTCGGAGGACACGATCTGGTGGGCTGATTGCCTCCGTGATGTCCTCGGCTTTATGGAGAAGTTGCACAAGGAACGTGCGGAGTTGAAGAAACTGGCGGTGCCCTAAATGCTCCGTGGCTGGAAGTCCGACCTCTCCCCGGAGGACATGGCAAGGTCGCTTCAAGTTGTTCCGGTCACAATAGAGGAGGCCAATGAGTTCGTAAGGCGCTTCCATCGTCATCATCAACCCCCGCAGGGCTACAAGTTTGCCGTGGCCGTCGCCAACGGTCAGATCGTCGGTGTGGCTATCGTGGGTCGTCCCATCGCTAGGCACAACGATGACGGCTTCACCCTGGAGATAACCCGGACTTGTACGGATGGCACGAAGAATGCCAATTCGATGCTCTATGGCGCTTGCTGGAGGGCAGCTCGGGCGCTGGGCTATCGGCAGATGATTCCTGAAATGGCTTGGATGGCATTGAGGACGCCGAGGCCCGTGGCTACTTTCGAGGAATGGGTCCGTGACATGGACACATTCGAGTTCCTGTTGAACGCCGAGCGCGACACCCCGGAGGCGAAGCGATGACGGCTTGGCTTGCGTGTCGGGATTGCGGGAAGGTTGCCATTGAGGTGTCCGATCAGGGAGTCGACGTGCTTGATGGCATGGTGATATGCGACCTATGCGCTGTGCGGTACCGACTTAGGGAAGCAGTGACGAAACTTCTGGAAATGAGGATCAGCGTGGGCTCGGAAATGAATGACCATGCTATTGGCGAACGATACGCGCTCACTGAAGCTATCGGGATTGTTCAAGAGCTTTATGATTGGTTGCCACCGCTCCGCGACAAGGAGGCCCCGTAGATGCCAGAACGTGTGTTGAGAACCGACCTTTCACCGGAGGACCTAGAATTCCTCTTGAAGTTGAGGCGGCTCAGATGGCCTTTGTTCTTCGCTGCGGTCGGATTCCTCATCTTCTTGCTGAGCCCGTTGTTTATGGGGGGATATTGAGATGTTCAAGTCCGACCTCTCTCCGGAGGACAGGGCGATCATCGAGCGCGAGCGCAAGAAGGGCGAGCAAGAGGACGAACGGGAACGCGAACGGAGGCGACGGTAATGCCTGAATGCGCGGCATGTGGTAGGAATCTGCGAAGTCGCTACACGGTTGATAGTGAGGGAAAAGAGACCTCCTATTGTTCGAAGAAGTGCGCGTACAGTGGACCAGAAGGAGAGTTCGTGAAGGAGATGGATGCGGGGCTGTCCCAACTGTTTGGTGATACGAAGCAAGGAGCGCAAGCGCGTAAGAGGGGGCGGAGATGACGGAACTGACATCCGAACACGCGGAACTGGCAAAGCGCATTGGCGAAACGCTCGCGGAGAAGATGCCACTTATCGGCATGAGCGGTTCGCTAGGCCGGTGCAAGAAGTGCAGCCAGATAATCCCTAAACGGCTGATCGCTCCGAATGGTGTCTGTTATGAGTGCAAGATCAGGGCCGTGATGCGGGGTGAAGCATGATAGGAAGCGAGTTCCAAGGACTAGGAATCCGATTCCAATCTCCCTTAAATACTACATCCTCGAAGTGTAAGGGATTCCCGAACTCCGATTCTGCTGGCTTACAAAAGGAGGGACTGTAAGGTGGCGACGAAGTACGCCATCGTCAATGATCCCGACTTCCTCATCAAGATGCTCGGGGTGTGCAAGGACGCGGAGCAGCGCGGCCTCGTCCGCCTCCTGGACCTCACCGGGATGCACGTCTCCAGCCTCAAGAACGCGCAGCTCGTCAGGCGGGGGCCGAAGACCTACGTCTCTTGGAGGAGGCCGAAGACCGGAAAGACGCTCGAAGCCCTGGTCCGCCCTCAGTCGCTCTCCGACATAGAGGCGTTCATGGCGACGAGGCGACATCACCGGCAGACGTACTACGACGAGATCAAGCTCCTCGGCATCAAGGCGGGGTACGAGAGCATCTCCCCGATGACCTTCCGCCACAACCGCTGCATCGCCCTCTGCAAGAAGAACCTGCCCATCACCGAGATCGCTCAGGTCATGGGGTGCTCCGAGGCCGTCGTGGTCAGGAACTACTCGAAGCTCCGGGAGGATCAGCTCTACCAAGAGGATGAGGAAGAAACGACAGGAAAAGGAGTCGAAAAGTCGGGGAGTTACGACCCACAGATGCCAAAAGAATTGGGGGTCAGATGAACATCACCTATCGGAACCTCCGTAACCTCATCCTTTTCCGCCTCGATGACCTGATAAGGTCACATCTCAGTCAAGACTTCGCTTTCATCTCAACCACTCAGCTCATCAAATGGTCAAGGGAGTGGGCCTTGCGCCTTCCGAGCTTCGACATCATCGTGGGCATCCCCCGCTCCGGTCTCATCCCCGCGATGGAGGTCTCCATGGTCACGGACACGCCTTTCACGACGCTTCAGCACCTCAGAGAAGGCCGAGGGTTCAAGTTCGATGCTCCGTCGGCGGCAAGGCTCCGTTGCGGCATCCATGACGGCGTGGACGACGATTGGGTCGAGCGTTCCGTCCTGGAGTTCCCCAAGGCGGTATCCGAACCGATTCACAAGGCATTCGTGGTCGAGGATACGCTGAGCACCGGCAGGACCTTCCGCCCCATCCTCGCGTCGCTCGAGGTGGACTTCCCGGAGATCGAGTTCGTCCCTGATTCCGTCCTCTACTCGAAAGAGTTCGACCCGATGCCCGAATGCTTGCATCACATCAAGGCGAACATCCGGGGCGTTCCGTGCGAGTGGAATCTGTGCAAGAGGGACCTCGGCAAGGTCGTCAGCGATATGGACGGAGTGCTCTGCGAGGACGCTCCGTTCCAAGGCTACGACCGCTGGCTGCCGAATGCCAGCCCGAAGTTCGTCCCTCGCTTCTTGATCGACACCATCTTCACCGCGAGGAGAGAGCAGTATCATCGGGCGACGGAGGATTGGCTGTCCGCTTACGACATCCAGTACCGCAAACTCGTCATGGGTTCTTCCCTCGGTGACAGGATCTCGATGGTCAGGCGGATGCACCCAAAGCCCGACCTTATCTTCGAGTCTGATGAAGAGCACGCTTACAGGATCTGGAAGGGAACGGGCGTTCCGACGCTATGCTTCAGCACGATGACGATGTTTTGTAGGAAGAAGGTGAAAGTTTGAGGATCGAAACACTATCCAGAGGATTGAAGGTGAAGGTCGAGAGGATCAGGCGGCACATTCGCGTCTGGCAGGATGTTGACGGTATGCATCCGATAGAGGAGTCATGCGTCTTCGTCGATAAGGCCGGGCTCGCCGAGTCGATCGTTCTGATACTTGAGGGGCATACCGTCCCGTTCGGGATGGACACGAGCAAGGAGATGATGGCAATCAGGCAGAAGGAGATCATCAACGCCAAGCTGTCAAAGGTTCCGCTCCACGCCATCTCAACAAGATTCGGGCGGCTCTTCGCCAAGCTGTTCCCCTGGCTGATAGGTATCGCCGTCGTGGTCGTGGTCATCTTCATGATCCTCTTAATATTCTTCCCGAAGGTGCTCTGATGTCAATTCAATTCGCTTTGGCCTGGAAGGATTGGGAACATCATCCAGAAAGGAAAGTTCGTTTCGTCGTATCGGTCAGCTTGATAATTCTAGGAGTTTTCATGATGGTGGTCGGAATATGAGGATCCCGCTGATAACCAAGGAGACCCGCAAACCCTTCACCGAGATCAGGGTGAGATTCCTAGAGCCCGGGTCGTACGATGAGGTCATAATCTCACCAAACAAGTTGCCCTGGAAGGTGAAGGACAAGGACGGGAAGGAGTATGTCCTGAACAAGGAGGACGTTCTCAGGATGCGTGGCGTGGATCCAGAGCTCTACAAGTACAACTTCACCAACCTACATTGGTGGGTGCGCTTCTGGAGCTGGAAGCGCATCGGCGTGGCTTATTTCGCCTATGGGACCCCCAGCCCGATCAGCCATATCACCTACCATCCAGAATACACCGGCTTCACGCCCCAGCAATTCGAGATGTCGGTCAAGCAGGAACGGTATGGCAACTTCCTCCGCTCCTTGACAGGCCATCCGCTTGGCGGTAGACGATTGCTTATTATCGTCGTTGTCATCATTATAATAGGCATCGTCGTTTATCTATTGGGCACAGGCCAGGTGAAGATATGAGCGGTGAGACCGATCCGACGATAACCCCGAACAAGGAGTACCAGGAATATCTGACCGACATCAAAGCGCCAGAGCTCGATAGGAAGGGCGAGGTCATCAAGAGGAGCAACATCGATACGGCCAGCTTCTTCCCCAATGCGGATGCCATAGCGGTCCAGAATCTATTCCGGTTCATGGGGAATGAGCTGGACTGTGAGCCGTATCGGCAGATCGCGGACATCATCTCCACGGACCTCCGCAGCTTTGAGGGCATTGGGAGGACCCACGCGGTACTGGCTCAGTATAAGCAGCCCGATCTGCTGGCCCAGAACATCATCGGCAGCTCGGGACAGAGGCTCAAGCTGGCGAAGGATGAGGATTAAAGCAAGGCCAGAAGCGGATTGGGATGCTCGTCTGATGAGAATGCAGCAGGAGAGCCCCGTCATCTACCATTACTTCTGGCACGTCATCATCGGTACGTTCGGGGCGGTGTCCTTGGTCAAGTTCTACTCGAACTTTGACATCTTCGATGGGCTCCGCGTCATCTGGCTGATATGGGCTGTTTCGTGTACGGTGGTCGTGATCGTGCTGTTCGTATTCTGTCCGAGGAAGGTCGAAGCAAATGAGTGACAATGCAAAGCCTGGCGATGAGGTTATACTGACCTCGAGGATGGGGAATGAGATCAGGACCAAGTTCCTAACTTGGTATGAATACGAAACAACTAAGAAAGCCAAGAACTTCGGCCATCTATACGATGAACGGGCCATCCTCTATTTCGTTGATGAGCTCCAGGCACGTTGGAACAATGGATTAGAAACGACCATCGTGAGCGACGGCGACCTCCGTTCTGGCAAATCGACATGGTCCCAGGTGCTCAAGCGGATCTATGACTCTCCAGCCTATCAGGATAAGGAACGGCTCAAGAGCATCCTAGCCAAACCTGACTGGACACTCAATGAGTTCCTGGATAGCAGCCCTCTGAATCTGAATGAATGTTGCTTCACCCTCAAGGAGTTCTATGATAACATCATCGGCCATCAGCCATCAGCTAGGGTCAAAGGGCGTGACATATTCGACAAGAAGTTCCTGATCCTGGACGAGTCGGGCATGGAGCTGAACAGCCAGCGTTGGATGGACCGTTACGTTCAGGATTTAAAGATGACGATGGACATATCGGCCGTCAAGCGCCAGGTGATCGTTCTCAACCTTCCATTCTTCAAGGGGTTGCTGCGGGGGATCAGGGAACAGAATGCTAGCTATCTGACCCACACGATAGCGAAATGGAAAGGAAGCACGCTCATCCGAGGGACCGTGGAGATCCGCCAGGGTGAGAGGGACAGATGGGGCGGGGAGACATGGTGGGCTGGCTATCATATCTGCCGCTTCCCTGGGCTCGAGGATGAATCCTACAACGCCTATCATCAGAAGAAGATCGCCTACATCCAATCGCACAGCTTCAATTCAGAGCAGGGGAAGGACTCGGATGGGGTCATCACTACAGTATTGAATGTACATCAACGGCACAACATTCCTATGAACGAATTGATACCTTGCACCCCCTATTCTCGACCAACATTCTATCGAAGAATGAAGGAAGCTAACGTCTCATCGGTAAATCTCGGCATTTCCACAACCGAGAATAAGCCAAGTCCTCCACTAACCATAGATGATTGAGGGATGGTGAGACTTGAAACAGGAGAACCATTCTCACCATTAGGTGAAGCCTCACCCTTTCTATCACATAGAAAATCGTGTCCCCCAGTAAGTATATTTATTCATAACGCTAAATAAATATAAGTACCCAGATACGCTTTGAAGGCATCATGCAACCGGGCGTCATCCCGAGGAGGTGCTAAGATATGGCAGAAGGTGGAGCTGGCAAGATGATGAGCATCGTCATGGTAACGATGGTCGTCCTAGTGATCGGCCTTGCCCTGGTAGAAACCGTCGTTACCTCGTCCAACGCGGCTGGGAACGCATCGGCAGCCAACAAGGGCCTGACCGCTCTGATTCCGACGATCTTCATAGTGATGCTCGTCGCGGTCCCGATCGTCGGACTCCTGAAGTTCTTCGGATATATCTAGACTGTTACCTTTTGAGGTAACAGTTCAAACCCTTTCTTTTTCTTCTTTGTAACTTGACTGGCTTACAGATTATTGTATCTCGCACAAAGATTTAAGCAACCATCGGGCTATACTTCGGTATGCCCGATTCAATCAGGCCCGGAAAGAGTCGCTTTCTCCGACTGTTCGCCTTTTCCATCACTACGATCGTCATCGTTCTGGCCCTGGTCGGTCTGTCCCTGATGCCAGGGAATGTGAATACGGTGTCGGCAAGCGCGACCACTCCCCTCTATACTAATACAGGGATCAGCCAGGTATGGCTGCTCGGTTCGACCCAGAACATCTTGGCGACCTTCAAGACGAACCTTGGGTTCCAAGCGACTGGGGCATCGTGGTCCAATCCTATCAGCCAGTCAGCTGTGACCCTGAATTACAATGGAGCCAGCCCGATCTACACCGCCACTCTGTCCGGCACTCAGGTCATCTATTCCGTTGTCGTGGCCGTGAACATATCCA